>Ga0310810_10002914_pt1 | contig 18536 bp, 18 predicted proteins | sample NCmetagenome_FD_207641 | JGI IMG/M metagenome (GOLD analysis project Ga0310810, IMG submission 207641) | Soil microbial communities from experimental microcosm in Duke University, North Carolina, United States - NC | ecosystem: Engineered > Artificial ecosystem > Soil microcosm > Unclassified ...
CAATGTGGAGTTTATCCGTATGCGGAGTGAGATAATCGTCGATCGGCGTCTTGTCGTTGAAGCCGATCGTGTCGACCACCAGCGTATCGCCCTCGTAATGGCCGACGGACTCGCCGAACCATGAGGGTTTCGGGTTCGTCGTATGGGGCACGTTGAGGTGGATGTGGCGCGATTGGGCATCCAATTGCCACGTCATGACGACTTCCTTAGGCGACTGGACGATGAAAATCGGCCGGAACACGGGGACGGTCAGGAATATGGTCAGCCCGACCGGCCAGCAGCTTTGCCGCAGGCCATATCCGCCCTTGCCGGCGAGCACCTGTTCATTGTGCTTGCGCACGATGTCGCGCACCCAGGGCTGCAGGATTGGATTGGAAAGATCAGCGACCGGGAATGTCGGTTGCTTACCGGTGAGGCGAAAGTCGTCGTTCGAGATGGTCGGATGCTTCGGGTCGTCTCGCAGCGGCCCGGGCCCGTTTCCAGCGGGCTTCAATCCGCCGGGAGAGGCAATCCAGCTCACTTGCGGATTGGGCGAGAAGTCGGGTGGAGACACGGCGCTCGATACCGGCGCAGCGCACAGGAGTGTCAGCGCGATCGGCAGCAGCAAATGCCCCAGGGCGACTTTTTTCCGCACTGCTTTACTCGCCATATCCATTGTCCCCTGCGCGACCAGTCTGATCCTCGCCTAATACGATAACACCCCTGCCCTGCGGTCATCTACCGGAGGCCAGTTTCGGCCGCGCAATCAGCATCAGGAGGAGCCCACATGCGGCGCAGAGCGCGCCTGCAATGGGGACTGCGCGGTAGCCAAGGCCTGATGCGATGACCGCGCCGCCGAGGGCGGCACCGAGCGCGTTGCCGAGATTGAAGGCGCCGATGTTCATCGACGAGGCGAGATTCGCCGCGCCGGACGCTGCCGTCAGCACGCCGAGCTGCAATCCCGGCGCGAGCGCGAAGATCGCAAATCCCCAGGCGAACACGATGGCCGCGCTCGGCAGCGGAAAATCCATCACCGCCGCAAACAGCAGAAGCAGCACAGTCAGCGCCGCGAAACCGTTGATCACTGCGCGCGGCACCGATTTGTCGGCGGCGCGCCCGCCATAGGCGTTGCCGGTCATGAATCCGATGCCGCACAGCACCAAGACGGCGGTGAGAAATTCCGGCGAGCCGTCCATCTGATCGCGTACGATCGGAGCGATGTAGGTGTAGACGGTGAACATGGCGCCCGCGCCGAGCACGGTCAGCAGCAACGCGATGATCACGTCGCGGCGGCGCAAGACTTGCAGCTCGCGGCCGATGTCGATGCTGGCGCCGCTGTGGCTCTTCGGCAGCGCGAGCGCGAGCGAAGCCATGGCAATGACGCCGAACGCAGCAATCCCCCAGAACGCCGCGCGCCAGCCGATCTGTTCGCCAACCCAGGCCGCCAGGGGTACGCCGCCGATATTGGCGATCGTCAGTCCCATGAACATTTTCGCAATCGCGCCGGCGCGATTGTTGGCCGGCACGAGATCGGCTGCGACCACCGCGCCGACACCGAAGAAGGCGCCGTGGCAAAGCGACGTCACCAGCCGCGCAAAGAGGAGGAAGCCGTAATTCGTCGATATAGCGGCCAGAAAGTTGCCGAGTGTGAAGAGTCCCATCAACGAGATCAGCAGCGTCTTGCGCGGCACACGCATCGTCGCGAGCGTCATCAGCGGCGCGCCCAACATGACGCCGAGCGCGTAAGCCGTGACGAGCAGGCCGGCGGTGGGAATTGAGACGTTGAGATCGGCTGCCATCAGCCGCAACAGCCCCATCGGGGCGAACTCGGTCACTCCGATGCCGAACGAGCCAACGGACAGCGCAAACAGCGCGTAATTGGCATTGGCGGTTGCTGCGGACGAAGGTTGTCCCTCGGGGGCTTCGGTCTCAGCGGTTTGAGAAGACAAGGCGGTCTCCGGACGTCGCAAGTGGGCACCCGAACCTATCGCCCGAGCGCAAAAGGAGAAAGAGATGCGCCGGCGCCTTCTTTGGGGTAAGTCGTCGCGGTCATGACCGCTAACACCCACCGATTCTGCGTTGCGCCGATGATGGATTGGACAGACCGGCATTGCCGCGTCCTCCATCGGCTGCTCTCGGCGCGGGCGCGGCTCTACACCGAGATGGTGACGGCGGACGCGGTCCTGCACGGCGCGCGCGAGCGGTTGCTCGGATTTTCCGAGATCGAGCATCCGGTGGCGCTGCAGCTCGGGGGCGCTGAGCCGGCAAAGCTTGCCCAGGCCGCGAGGATTGGGGCCGAGCGCGGTTATGACGAGATCAATCTGAACGTCGGCTGCCCTTCGGATCGCGTGCAATCCGGCTGTTTCGGCGCCGCGCTGATGCGAGAACCGGCGCTCGTCGGCGAATGCGTCGCGGCGATGCGCGAGGCGGTCTCCGTTCCGGTGACGGTGAAATGCCGCATCGGCGTGGACGATCAGGACGCGCAGGAGGCCCTGCCCGCCCTCATCGAGACGTGCGCGCGCTCTGGCGTGAGCGTGTTTGCAGTGCACGCGCGCAAGGCGTGGCTGAGCGGCTTGTCGCCGAAGGAGAACCGCGAGATTCCGCCACTCGATTATGCGCTCGTCTATGCTCTGAAGCGCGCCCGGCCCGAACTCACGATTATCGTCAATGGCGGCATTGGTTCGGTGGACGACGCGGAGGAGCATCTGCGCCACGTCGATGGCGTGATGCTGGGCCGCGCCGCCTATCAGAGCCCCGCGATTCTCGCCGAGACCGACCGGCGTTTCTTCGGTGAGGAGCCTCGGGATGTGAATGCTGCGGTCGACGCATACATCGCCTACATCGGCGCGCGGCTGGATGAAGGCGTGCCACTGAATGCGATGACCAAGCACATGCTGGGGCTGTTTCATGGCCAGCCCGGCGCGCGTCAGTTCCGGCGCCATCTGTCGGAGAACGTCACGCGCAAGGGTGCGGGCCTCTCCGTTCTGCACGACGCGCTCGCGTTTTTGAATCGCGTGCGCACGGAAGCCGCCTGACCATTCTTGGATACGTCCTTGGCCGCGCGTATGGTGCCGCGTTTTACGCTTGGAGAAACCGCCATGGCCCGCGTCAGCACGTATCTGAATTTTGCCCGCACCACCGAACCGGCGTTCCTGTTTTACAAAAGCGTGTTCGGCACGGAATTTTCCATGCCGATCGCACGCTTCAAGGACATTCCGTCGCAGCCTGGACACCCGCCCATGGCCGAAGCCGACAAGAATCTCGTGATGCATGCGGAACTCCCGATTCTCGCGGGCCACGTGCTGATGGGAACCGACGCGCCGGAATCCATGGGGTTCACGCTCACGCCCGGAAACAACGTCTTCATCAACCTCGAGCCCGACACGCGTTCCGCCACCGATCGCCTGTTCAAGGCGCTGTCGGAGGGCGGCAAGGTCGAGATGCCGCTGATGGAGATGTTCTGGGGCGGCTATTTCGGAAGTCTCACCGACAAATTCGGCATCCATTGGATGTTCAACTGCGCGAGCAAGACTTAAGGGCGTTCCGGGATCACATGCCTGCGCCCATCCCCGTCGAACTCTGCCTCCACGATCCGGCCTGGGAAGAACTTGCTTGCGCAGAAGCGGCGCGCCTGATGGCAGCGATTCCAGCGATTATTACGGTTCATCATATCGGTTCGACGGCCATCCCCGACATATGCGCGAAGCCGATCATCGATCTGCTTCCGGTTGTGAGTAGCCACGCGGAGCTGGAGAATTCTCGTCGCGCAATCGAGGCGCTCGGTTACGCGTGGTGGGGCGAATACGGTCTGGCGGGCCGGCGCTACTGCACCTTTGACGATCCGCTGACGGGCCGCCGTAAGGTGCAGCTTCATTGCTATGAGGCGGATGCGCCGCAAATCGCGCGGCATCTGGCGTTCAGGGATTACCTTCGCTCGCGGCCCGATCTCGCGCGCGCCTATGAGAACGAGAAGATACGCTGCCGCGACTTGCATCCCCTGGATTCGCATGCCTACACGGATTGCAAAGACGCCTGGATCCGCCGCATCGAAGCCGAAGCCCTTAGCGCGCTGCAGAACGTCGTCAAAGATTGACCCTCGGCAGGTTCAAATCTTCTGGTCGTATTCGCCGACTTCGGGGAATTTCGACAGGCGCGCGTCGATGTCGCGGAACATGGCGTGCATCGCTTCGAGAGAGACGGGGCTTTCACACACCACGACGAGCGACGGCTTGTTCGATGACGCGCGCACCAGACCCCAGGTGCCGTCCTCCAGTGTCACGCGTACGCCATTCACAGTGACGAGCCGCGCGATCTTCTGGCCGAGAATGGTTTCGCCGCGCGCCCGAATGTCCTGATAAATCTTCGTCACCGCATCGACGACATCGTATTTGCGGTCGTCGGGACAGAACGGCGCCATCGTCGGCGAGCCCCAAGTCTTGGGCAGGTCGTGCACGAGGGCGGAAATCTTCTTTCCGGCGCGGTCGAGCATTTCGAGAATAGTGATCGCCGCGACAATGGAATCGTCATAGCCGCGCCCGATCGGCGGGTTGAAAAAGTAATGCCCGCTCTTTTCCAGGCCCGCGAGCGCGCCCAACTCCGCCGTGCGCCGCTTGATGTAGGAATGGCCGGTCTTCCAGTAGTCGGTGACCGCCCCGTTTTTCTTCAGAACGGGATCGACTTCGAATAGGCCCGTCGATTTCACGTCGACGACGAATCTTGCGTTGCGCACCCGCGACGACAGATCGCGCGCGACAAGCACGCCCACTTTGTCGGCGAAGATTTCGTGGCCGGAATCGTCGACCACGCCGACGCGGTCGCCGTCGCCGTCGAAGCCAAGCGCTATCTCAGCGCCTGACTCGCGCACCGCTTCGCCCATGGCGTGCAGCATCTGCAAATCTTCGGGATTGGGGTTGTATTTCGGAAAAGTCCAATCGAGCTCGGCATCCATAGGCACGACATCGGCGCCGATGCGCCGCAACGCCTCCGGCGCAAACGCGCCCGCCGTGCCGTTGCCGCATGCCGCCACGACGCGAATCGGCCGCGACAGACGATGTCCCTTCGTAACCGCCTCGAGATAGGTCTCGCGCATGTTGGGTACGCGCGTGTAGCTTCCGCCCGCGCGCGCCTTGGCCTCGCCCGATAGTGCGATCTCTTTCAGCCGGGTCATCTCGTCGGGGCCAAACGTGAGCGGGCGCTCCGCTCCCATCTTGACCCCGGTCCAGCCGTTCTCGTTATGGCTGGCGGTGATCATGGCAACGGCCGCCGCATCGAGCGCGAATTGCGCGAAATAGGCGACCGGTGAGAGCGCCAGTCCGATGTCATGCACCTGACAGCCCGCTGCCATCAGACCGAGCGTGAGCGCCTGCTTGATGGAGAGCGAGTAGGAACGGAAGTCATGCCCCACGACGACCTTGGGCTCGATGCCGCGTTCGTGGAAATAGGTTCCAAGCGCGAGCCCCAGTGCCTGGATACCGACGAGATTGATCTCCTTCTCGAACAGCCAGCGCGCATCGTATTCGCGGAAGCCATTGGCGGTGATCAGCGGCTCGGTCTCGAAAGAAGGCGTGTTGGGTTTCAGATCGTGTCTGGGAATGCCGAACATGACGAAGTCAATCGCTGGATGCAGCGATTGGTCTAAGGCCGCTTAGTAAATATTTCCAGAAAATTCAGTTATTGGTGCCGAACACTCGGCCGAACACCTGGAACACAGGTTCGAGCGGCGTTCTGTTCGCGGCGTTGTTTGTGAAGATCAGCGACTGCTGAAACCGGATCGCGTCGGCCGTGGCGTTCTCACCGGGATGGGCAATGCCGGCGATCTGGTAAAGCCGCTTCTTGTAATAGAACACCGCGACGGAGGAATGGGTGCCGTCATTGCTGGCGATGCTCAGCTGGCGGCCGTAGACCGCGCTGATCCGGTGCGTGATGTCGAGCTTGACTTCGCCATCCTGGGCGAGCGTCTTGATGGCATGGTCGAGGACGGTCTTCTCGTCGGTCTGCTTTTCGGTGAGATCGACGATGGTCATAACGAATTCGCTGTTGCCGCGGGCGACCGAATAGACCCGCGCGTCCGCGGAAGAACCGTCGGCCGTCTGGTACGGCTTGGTTTCGATCTTGGGCTCTTCGGGGAAGGACACACCGAACGAATATTGCGGGTAGGTGTACTCCTTCCAGCCTAAGGACTGCGCGCCGGCAACAGACACGCCGGCCAGGATAGCTGCGAGGACGAGCGGAACGAGGCGCATTGGCGTGCTTCTCCTTGGCTTGCGCGATGTCAGTTCAAAAGGCGGAACGCTTGCTGGAAGAAATGAATCCCGGACGATCCGTTAGGATCCGTGTTCATCGCGGGGTACGTGACTTCGATCTGGTAGAGCTTGCCTTCGATGAAGAAGATCGCGTCCGTGTAGGATGTTCCCTTGGCGTCCTCGACGCGAATTTCGCGCCCATAGTGGAAATCGATGCGGCCCGAGACGTCGTGAGTGACCTTGCCCTGGGCGATCAGGTTTTTGGCGGCTTCGTCGATCGTCCGTTCCTGGTCGGGATGGGCCATCCCGAAGTCGGCGACCTTGACCTCATAGACGACGCCGCCGGAATTGAACGCATAAGAACGCTCACGCACCACACCTTCGGGATGCATCACCGTCTTGTAGTCGCGCTGTTCGAGGGTAGGCTGGCCGGGGTATTGCGCGGCGAAACCGGCTTCGGGGTAGGAGAACTCCTGCCAGCCACTCTCGGAGGCGAGCGCCGCCCCGCAAAAAAGAACCGCCGCCCCCACAACGCCGCTCGCGCGCATGCCCATCCCAATCTCCGGCTTGCGAAAACCTTGGCACAAAACTTACGCCTTGGCTTGTCGCGACATTGTGAGGCCCCGCATCCGGCGCCTCAATAAGGATCGAGGAAGCGGAAATGGGCCAGGAAAAAGCCGATGCCCGACGAACCCGCCGGATCGCTGTTGCTGAGGGGATAAACGACCTGAATCTGATAGAGCTGGTTCTTGAAGAAGAAAATTCCGTCGGTCGTCCGCGTGCCGTCGGTGCCGATGACGATGTATTGGGTGCCATGCACCAGATCGATTTCGAGCGAGATTTCGGATTCGACGTGGCCATTATCCAGCAATGTGCGCTTCGCTTCGCTGACGACAATGTCGGGGTCCGCGTTCGCTCCCGTGAAGTCGGCAATATCGATGCTGTAGACGACTCCGCCCTCGTCGAAGGAATAAACCTGTTCCCGGACGCCTGAAGGCGCCTGCGAGGTCGCATGCAGGCGGCTGGATGCTTTGGGCGCTTCCGGGAAGTTGGCGGAGAAGCCTGCTTCGGGATAACTGTACTCCTGCCAGCGCTGCTCAGCCGCTTCGGCGGGCAGAATGGCCGCGCAGGCGAAAGCCGCAGTCAAGAAAAACCGCCGCATCCCAGGTCCAACCAGAGCACGCGCACCCCTATCACGGCCTGCGGATTTTGTGTTGAACACTTTCGAATTGTGATATTATATGAAGAACATCGACAGAAGTGTTGAATATGGTTTCGATTCTTTCGCTGGGGGCCGACAGCCGGGCCGCGGTTCGTACCGTGGCGGAGACGCTTGCCTTGCCGCGGCTTGAACCCGGCTGGGTGTGGCTTGCCGGTGCGGGCCCCGGCGATCCGGGTCTGGCCTCTTTCCACACGCTGCACGCCATCACCGACGCCGATGTCATCCTCCTTGATGCGCTGGTGAACAAGGCGTTGCTGACGCTGGCGCGCCCCGACGCGCAGATTCTCGACGCGGGCAAGCGCGCCGGCAAGCCGTCGCCCGCGCAAACCACCATTTCCCAGCGGCTCATGGCGTTTGCCCGCAAAGGTCTGCGCGTGCTCCGGTTGAAGGGTGGCGATCCCTTCGTGTTCGGCCGGGGCGGCGAAGAGGCGCTCGCTCTGGTGCGGGCCGGCATCCCGTTCCGCGTGATCCCCGGTGTTACTGCCGGGATCGGCGGGCTCGCCTACGCCGGGATTCCGGTTACCCATCGCGACACCAACCAAGCCGTCACTTTCGTGACGGGAAGCGGCGCCGAGGGCCGCGCCCCCGATCTCGATTGGACAGCCATCGCCCAGGGTTCGCCCACCATCGTCCTCTACATGGCGCGCAAGCACGCGGGCGAAATCGCGGCGAAGCTCATCGAGGGCGGGCGCAATGTCAGCGAGCCCGCGGCAATCATCAGCAGCGCCTCGCTTGCCGATCAGACGACCATCGTCACGCGCCTCTCCTCACTCGGCGAAGCGGCCGCCGTCGCGGACACACCGGCGATCATCGTGATCGGCGAAAACGTCCGGCTCGCGGCTGGACTGGACTGGCTTGGCGCCCTTTCCGGCCGGCTGCTCGATCCCGACCCACTCGGGCGTAACCGCTTGAGCGACGCGGGTTAATCAGCCTCCGCGCGTCGTTTAGCAATTGATGGAATAGTTTAAACGGACCTTAGCGGGGCCCCCATAACATTCACCCTCGAGCTCGGGAGGGTGGCAATGGCGCGGGCGCAGTTTCACAAGAACCAGCGTGTTTACGTGCGGCCCGTGGGCACGTGGGCTCTGATCGAGCGCGTCATCCCCCATTGGACGAAAGGTCTCGAGGAGCCGCTGCGCGTCTTCTACGACGTGGGCCTGGGGCGCGAATTCGGCGCCGACGAGCTGCAAGGCGAACCCACCGAGGTTCCGGACGGAACCGAAGAGGAAGAACGCTGGCGCGTGGTGCGCGGTCTCAACAAGTGGCAATCGGCGGCTGAGACCGCGTCCCATCCTCACCCCGGCACCCATCCGGTTGTCGTGACCGGCGAAGCGGAATGGGGCGGTTGGCGCGTGTCGAGTGCCGAATATGCGGTGTCACCGCAGCGCATCGAGCATCAGGCGAAACTGATCGCCAGTTCGCCGCGGCTGGCCTCGATCGTGCGAAGGCTGCACGAATGGGCAAGCCAGGCTGGTGCAGGTCCCGAAGGCCTCAAGCCTCTGCTCGAAGAAAGCGCGGTCGCCGTCCAGTACCTCAACGACGGGCTGCAATAGCCGCGACCCACCCAGCCGTTGCTTGCAACGGCAACCTAATTCTACTTTTACGTGTATTATGAATTGACACGCTCTCCGGTTGTGCCAGTATAGTCGAAAATCGGAGCGGGGGCTCAATCATGACCGACGTTGCTGCGCCCATAGCTGCGCGCGAACCCGAATGGCATCCCTTTGAATTTCGGGGCACGGGTGGAGAATTCTTCCGCATCTGGATCGTCAATCTTGCGCTGACGCTCATCACGCTCGGGATCTACAGCGCGTGGGCGAAGGTGCGAACGCGGCGTTATTTTTACGGCCACACGGCCGTCGCAGGCCACACATTCGATTATCACGCTTCGCCTGTGCGCATTCTGATCGGGCGCGCAATCGCTGTCGGACTGCTCATCGCTTACAATCTGGCCGGCTTGGTATCGCCGCTGATCTCCGCGCCAATGGCGATTCTCTTCGTCGCGGTCATTCCCTGGCTGATCGTTGCGGCGCAGCGCTTCAACGCGCGCAATACCAGCTATCGCAATGTGCGTTTCAATTTCACCGGCACCTATGGCGGTGCGTTCAAGGCGTTCCTTTTGTGGCCGCTTGCCGGAGTATTGACCTTGGGCGGCCTGATGCCGCTCGCCCATCGTGCGCGCAATTATTTTTACATCAACAAGCACACCTTCGGCGGGCGTCCGTTCGCGACGCAGTTTCCCGCCTGGAACATCTACAAGATTTATCTGCAAGCGTTGCTGATGCTGATCGGTGTGATCGTCATCGTCGCTCTGGCCGTGGGAGTCGTTGCAGTCGGCCTGCCTCAAAGCTCTGGGCCACGCGCTGGAGCCGGCATCGTTGGAGGGGCGATCGGTGTTGCAGGATATTTGGCGATTTTCGCCTATGTCGGCGCAAAGGCTTTCAATCTCAGTGTCAGCAACACCGTCATCGACGGATGTCATCGGCTGAGCGCGACGCTGTCGCCTTGGTCGATGGTGTGGATCGGGGTCTCGAATCTGCTCCTCATTCTGGTCACGCTCGGCGTGTTCTATCCGTGGGCGCGCGTGCGCATGGCGCGCTACATGGCGCAAAACATGAGTCTTCAGGCCACGACCAATCTGGACGAGTTCACGTCCGAAGTCTTTGCCACGCAGAGCGCGGTGGGCGAGGAGATTGCCGGCTTCTTCGATTTCGACATCGGCCTGTGAACGATGTCTTGACAGCCCCGTTTGCGCCGGAGATTGCGCCGGCGCCCGTGGCTTATCGTTTTCAGTTTCGCGGCACCGGGCGCGAATTCTTCCGTATCTGGATCGTCAATTTCGCGCTGACTTTGATAACCGTCGGCATCTATAGCGCGTGGGCCAAGGTGCGAACTCGGCGCTATTTCTATGGCAATACTGCCCTTGCCGGTCACACCTTCGACTATCACGCGTCACCCAAACGCATTCTCATGGGCCGGGTGATCGCCCTGCTTCTCCTCGTTGGATACACAGTCGCAAGCAAACTTCCCCTCTACGTTTGGATTCCGACGTTCTTGCTGTTCGTAGGCGTCGTACCCTGGCTCATCGTCTCCAGCGCTCGTTTCAACGCGCGGAATACCAGCTACCGAAACGTACGCTTCGAATTTGTGGGCGATTATTTGCATGCGTTGGGTGCCTACGTTGGGATATTCGTCCCGGTAGTCCTAACGCTGGGCTTCGCGTGGCCAATGGCCCATCGGGAGCGGCAATACTTCTACATCAACAATCACAAATATGGAGGAAAGCGCTTCGCGACGGAGTTTTCCGGCTCGAGCATATATGCGGTCTACTTTGAAGCCCTCCTTTTCCTGGTGGCGTGCGGGCTAGGCTTGTCACTTCTCGTCGTATTTCTTGGCCTTTCCGATACCACGCGATCGCTTCTGACGAAAATCTCCGCAAACCGCAGCATTGCGGGAGTCACGTTTCTTTTTGCCTGGATGATCGCCTATACCTTTATTCGTGCCGACGTATTTCTACTTTCAATCAACAACATGGTGCTCAACGGGCGGTTCAAATTCATTGCCGTCCATTCACCCTGGAAAATTGTTTGGCTGTGGGCCTCCAATCTCCTCCTCGTTCTTCTAACCGCCGGCTTATTGTATCCTTGGGCACGCGTCCGCATGACGCGCTATATGGTGGAAAACGTGACCATTCTCGCCGACTCTGATTTTGAATCCTTTACCTCCGAGGTGTTCGCACCTCAGAGCGCGGTCGGCGAGGAGATCGCCGGCTTCTTCGACTTCGATATCGGCCTGTGAACGACTCGTTGCCCGGGCGTTATTTCCTGCCCGGCTCGGCGCGGTTCGTCCCCGCACGCGCGGAATTTCGCCAAGGCGGCCTGCGCATATCCGATCCGTCCGACGCCGTGCTGGCCGAAGCCCCACTGGCACAGATGCAGATCTCCGCGCGCCTTGGAAATATGCCGCGGCGCTTTTCACTGACTGACGGCGCCTGTTTCGAAACCGACGATAACGATGCGGCCGATGCGTTGCTCAAACAGAGCGGGCGCGCACGCGTGGGCGCCATTCACAGAATCGAGCAATCCTGGCGTTGGGTCGCCGCATCGGTCCTGCTCGCGGGCGCGGTGGCTTACGTCTTCGTTGTGTTCGGGATTCCGGCGATCGCGCTGTGGCTGGCGCGCGAGACACCGCAGTCGGTGAACCCCGTTATCGCCGCACAGGAACTTGCCGTGTTGGACCGGGCTCTTCTCGCACCCACGAAACTCAGCGCCGCCGATCAAGCAAAAGCGCAAATGCTGTTCGCCGAAGTCGCGGCGCGCGGACAACGCGCCGCTACCGGCTATCGCCTGTTGTTCCGCAGCGCACCCGGGCTTGGCCCCAACGCACTCGCTCTGCCGGACGGCACCGTCGTGATGACCGACGCGTTGTGGCCCCTGGTCAAAGCCGACGACGAGATCCAGGGCGTCTTCGCGCACGAGATAGCCCATGTCGACCGCGCACACACGCTGCAGAGCCTGTATCAGGCCGCGCTGGTGCCCGCGGCCATCGCCATCGTTACCGGCGATCTGTCGCAAATCAGCCAGGTCGCGACGGTTCTTCCGGGCGTGCTGCTTCAGGCCGCCTATTCGCGCAACCTCGAGCAGCAGGCGGACGACGATGCCGCTGTGACGGTAAAAGGCCTGGGCGGCGACCCTGGTCACCTCGCCGACTTGTTGCAACGCATGGAGGCCCGCATCTGCCGCGGGTCGTCGTGTCCGCCGAGTTGGCTTGGAACCCACCCGGAAACCAGCGCGCGGGCGCAGCGCTTGCGCGCCGGCGCTCCGACAAGCTCGACGCGCTGACGAAACGCGGAGCCTTACCAGGCCCTCTTGGGCGTTATATGGTTCGAGGCCTTTCCATCTTTGAACCACATGAAAACTACCGAGCCGCGCGCCGTCCATCTCAAAGATTACGCTCCCCTCCCCTACCGCATTCCCGAACTGAGCCTGGACTTCCAGCTGGATGGCAAGGCGACGCGGGTGAGCGCGCGGATGAAGGTGGAGCGCCGCTCGGCATCCGTGGAACCGCTTGTCCTCAATGGAGCCGGCCTGAAGCTGCTTTCGTTCGCTCTTGACGGGAACCCGCTCGAACCGGGCGCTTACAGCGTCGGGGACGATTCGCTGATCGTCTTCGAGCCGCCCGCTCGGTTCACACTCGAGGTCGTCACGGAAATCGCGCCCGCCGACAACACCGCCCTCGAAGGGCTGTACATGTCGAACGGCATCTATTGCACCCAATGCGAGCCGGAAGGGTTCCGCTGCATCAGCTATTTCCTCGACCGGCCCGACAATCTGGCCAAATTCGAGACTCGCATCGAAGCGGATAAGGTGACGGCGCCAGTGCTGTTGTCGAACGGCAACCTGGTGGAATCCGGTGATCTGCCGGGCGGGCGCCATTTCGCGCGCTGGCAGGACCCCTTCCCGAAGCCCAGCTATCTCTTCGCGCTTGTCGCCGGCGACTTGGGCCACATCCGCGACACCTACACGACGCTCACCGGGCGTCCCATCGATCTGCGCGTCTATGTCGAACACGGCAACGAAGCGCGCGCGGAATACGCCATGGATTCTCTTAAGCGCGCGATGCGCTGGGACGAGGAGACCTACGGCCGCGAATACGACCTCGACATCTTCATGATCGTCGCGGTGTCCGCGTTCAATTTCGGGGCGATGGAAAACAAGGGTCTCAACATCTTCAACGACAAGGTGCTGTTGGCGAGCCCGCAGACAGCGACCGATGATGATTATGCCCGCATCGAATCCGTGGTCGGTCACGAATATTTCCACAATTGGACGGGCGACCGCATTACCTGCCGCGATTGGTTCCAGCTGTCGCTGAAAGAGGGTCTGACAGTTTTCCGCGAAAGCGGTTTTGCGGGCGACATGCGCTCGCATGGGGTGCGGCGAATCACCGATGTGAAGGATTTGCGGCTGCGGCAATTCCAGGAAGATGCCGGACCGCTTGCCCATCCAGTGCAGCCGCAGTCCTACATCACGATTGACAATTTCTATACGGCAACGGTGTACGAGAAGGGCGCCGAGGTCATCAACATGCTGCGTCAGATCGTTACCCCCGCTGTTTTTCGCAAGGGCATGGATCTGTATTTCACACGCCATGACGGCGAGGCCGCGACGGTCGAAGATTTCGTGCGCTGCTTCGAGGACGTGTCCGGCCTTGACCTGAAGCAGTTCCGGCTCTGGTATTCGCAGGCGGGAACGCCCGAAATCCGAGCCGACGGCGCGTACAACGAGGGCGCAAAGACCTACACGCTGAAGCTGCGTCAGAGCGTGCCGTCCACACCTGGACAACCGGAAAAATCGCCCATGCACATTCCGGTCGCCCTGGGACTGATCGGAAAAAAAACGGGCTCGCCCCAGCCATTGACGCTCGAAGGCGAGAACCAAATCGGCCCGGAAGAACGGGTGCTCGAACTGAGAGAGGCCGAAAGCCGGTTCGTGTTCACCGGCGTAGAGGAAGAGCCCGTGCTCTCCATCGGGAGAACATTTTCCGCGCCGGTGATCATTCGCACCGCGGCGGACGCGAGAACGCGCGCTTTCCTGATGAAACGCGACACCGATGCGTTCAACCGCTGGGAAGCCGGGCAGCAGCTTTCGACCGAACTGCTTACCGGCATGATCCGCGACATCCAGCTGGGCCAGCCGGCGCGAGCGGATGCGGTTTACATCGACGCGATCGGGGGCGTTCTCGAACGCGCCGGCGAGGATCACGCGTTCACCGCGCTGATGCTGGTGCCTCCGAGCGAGAGCGAACTGGCGCTTGCCGTGACCCCGATCGACCCCGAAGCCATCCATGCGGCCCGCACCGCTCTGATCCGCGCCGTGGCAGCGGCACATGGCCCAGCGTTCGCTTTGCTTTACGAGAAGTTGGAATCGCGTGGCGAGTTCAATCCGGATGCCGTCTCCGCGGGGCGGCGCTCGTTGCGCAACGCCGTGCTGCGGTTTCTCACCGCTTCAGACGATGCCGCCGCTGCGGGGCTGGCCGACTCGCATTACCGGCGCGCCACCAACATGACGGAGATGACGGCGGGACTTGCCGCGCTCGCGCGCATGGCCGATGAGCGGCGCGACGCGGCGCTCGCACATTTCCACGATCGCTTCCGAAACGATCCGCTTGTGCTCGACAAATGGATGGGGCTGCAGGCGATGTCGCCACGGCCGGAGACCGTGGACCGCGTGCGGGCGTTGATGGGACACCCGGTGTTCTCGCTGAAGAATCCGAACCGCGTGCGAGCGCTGATCGGCGCCTTCGCGATCGGCAACCCGCTGCGGTTTCATGACCGTAGCGGCGCCGGCTATCGGCTCGTACGCGAGGTGGTGCAGACGCTCGATGCGATCAATCCGCAGACGGCGGCCCGCATGGCGGCTGCGTTCGAGACATGGCGGCGCTATGATGCCGAGCGTCAGAGGCTGATGCGCGCGGAACTCGAGACCATTGCAGCGGCGACCGGCCTCTCGGCCAATCTCTACGAAATGGTCACCAAGATGCTGGGTTGAAAAGGAGCAGGACTTTGCGCATGCGCCAAATCTCGTTTGCCACCGCGCTGATGGCGGGGCTCGCGCTTGCCGCTTGTGGCCGGCCGGCAGACAAGGCCGCGTCCGATGCGGCCGCTCCCGCCAAGACTGCGGAAGCTGCGCCTGCCGCGCAGTCCGATCGCTTGGTGATCAAGGCAGAGTTCGATGAAGCGGCCCAATTCTCGGAAGGGCTTGCGGCCGTGCGCGTCGGGCAGCGCTACGGCTATATCGATAAGCAGGGAAAGATCGTCATCAATCCCCAATTCGATTTTGCCGGATATTTCTCCGAAGGCCTGGCTGCTGTCGGTACGGGCAACAGAATCGGCTACATCGACAAGCAAGGCATGTTCGTCATCACACCGAAGTTGGACATCGTCGATCTGTATACTTTCAAGGAAGGGCTCGCGCCGATTCGCGTCGGCGAATTCCTGACTGCCAAATGGGGTTACATCGACAAGCAGGGCAAGGTCGTGATTGAGCCTCAGTTCGACTCGGCCGGCGCGTTTTCGGACGGCCTTGCGGTCGTGGCTATCGATCACAAATGGGGCTACATCGACAAGCAGGGCAAACGCGTGATCGCGCTGCAATTCACCACGGCTGGAACGTTCGCCGAAGGACTCGCTGCCGCGCGCACCGGCGATCTTCTCACCGGCAAGAGCGGCTATATCGACAAGCAGGGTAAATTCGTCATCGAACCAAAGTTCGATGGCGCGTTTTCTTTTGTCGATGGATTGGCGGACGTGCGCGTCGGCGACAAATTCGGTTTCATCGACAAGCAGGGCAGGTTTGCCATCGAGCCGACGTTCGAGTTTGCCGACACATTCTCGAGCGGACTGGCCGCCGTACGCGTCGGCGACGAGGCGACGGGCAAGTACGGATTCATCGACACCAAGGGGACAATGGTCATCCCGCCGCAGTTCGATTTCGCCGACATGTTTTCCGCTTCCGACGGGTTGGCCGCGGTGCGTATCGGCGACGAGCAAGAGGGCAAATTCGGTTACATCGGGCATTAACCCGCGATCATCGCCTGCGCACAAATCGCCGAACCGTTGACGCAGATCAAAACCGCGCTTTTCCCGACGATCTAGACTGTTTTGCAAGGGTCAGGTCGTTAGGAGATCGAAATGCGCGGAACAAAAACACTTCTGTCCAGCATTGTTCTCAGTGCGATTTTAGGAGGCGTTGCGATTGCCGCACCGGCCAAGGCGCTCGTGGAAGCGGATTGCCAGCGCGTCGGTGGTGAAGTCAGCGCGCTCCTTGATGTGAACAAGACGTCGCCGAACGTCTCGGCAGCGAGAGCGGCATTTCAGCTTGGCATCATGGAATGCATGGAAGGCGACAATCTCAACGCCAACACGCACTATCAGGATGCAAAGACCGCCCTTACTGGCGAGCAGCCGCGGGTGCCGGCGGCGCCGCGTCCCGCTCCGGTCAAAGCGGTTGTCGTCGAGGATTGTCAGCGGGTCGGCGGCGACGTGAGCGCCTTGATCGACACGAAACCGACCTCGGCCAATATTGCCGCGGCGAGAGCGGCTTTCCAGATCGGAATCATGGAGTGCATGGAAGGCAATGATGCCAACGCCAACAGGCACTACAACGAAGCCAAGACTCTGCTCGGCAGCGCTTCCCCCAAAGCGCCCACGTCTTCCCCGAAATCGTGACGCGCCGGCGATAGCAAAGGCCCGGGCCGCGACGATCCCCCGTGTCGCGGCCGAGGCAACGTTGTCCTATTGCTTGCAATCGAACGGATTGCCAATCTCGTTCATGGCGTTGACGCGATCGATGTTCGCGCCGACGTGATCGATGAGCGTAATCGACTGCTCGAACAGCAACGCACTGGTGTCGCCCGGAGGAGCCTCCGCCTCGGTCACATAGAGCTTGTGGTACGCCATGTAGACGGAGGCACGCAGCTGGCGCCCATTCGGCTCGAAGATGTTGAGCTGCCCGCCCGGCATGCCGGGGTCGTAATCGCCGAAGCCGCGGAACCGGACCTCGCCTTTCTTGCTCAATTCGGCGAGCGCCTGGTTGACGATCACGTCATCGGCCTTCGGCCCGTTTGAGAAATCGGCGATCGTCTCGTTCAGCCGGACTCCGCCCTGTTCGTAATAGAACTGTTTGGCCGGAACGTTGGTGCCGGCTGCCGTCGTCCAGCGCACATCCCTGGCCTGGGGCTCCTTGGGAAAGATCATGGCAAAGCCGTATTGGCAGTTCGCGTAGAGCGGCGTCGCATCCTCGGCGATGTCGGCGGCCGTCAGCGGCTGAATCTCCACTTTGTGCCAGCGCACCACCCCGGACGCGTACTGCAACCCAATCCGCCCGCGCGCGTGCTTGGTGTCCTGAACGCTCGCTGTGCGCATGCCGTTGATGGAGACGTTCAGCTGCGGCCCCTTGGCCTCGATCTCGATGACGTTCCATTTGAGTGCGGTCTGAGGCGCCGGATCGACCTTGGCGACATTGACGATGGCGCCCGTGGCATTGCCGCGATTGGGATTGTTGTCGAAGATGTTGATTTCGTAGCAGCTCGCAGCGCTCGGCTGTTGCGGGTTGTCGCAGCGGATGAAGATGCCGCTGTTGGTGTCTTCGTCGACCCAGAACTCGGCGCGCAGCCGGAAATCACCATAGGACTGCTTGGTCACCAGGAAGCCATTGCCGCGGTCAGCAGCGATGGTGCGCTCGGCGATGCGCCAACTGGCGTTTCCCGTTTGATCGAAAGCAGCGAGCGAGGTGCCGTCGGTGAGCACGGTCATCTTGCTCGCCTCCTCGGCCGCTTGGCCCGACAAGCACAAAACACCCAGCGCGGCAGCCGACAATGCGACGGTGATGACAGACCGGTGTACCATTGCTCCCTCCCGTTTGTGCTGTGCTGAATCCGGAACCATGCCCCAATGGTTCTCTCGTGCCGGCAGGTTCGCCTAGCTCAGACAATCATAACAGCGGAAGAACGGACGCAGAAGCTGCCTGTGCGCGCGGCAATAGCTCGGCAACATGCAACGCGGCAGAAGCATTGACATCACGGGGCGCGGCAGGATCACTGACGCCGATGCCCAGCCAGCGAGAGAGCCCCGCCGATGACCGAGACGATCGCCGCCACCAAACTCGCCCGGTTCGGGCTTTCGGCGGACGGCGCCAACTGCTTGATCGAGTTCGAGAAACAGGATGGGGCAACCGATCGCCTGAGCTTCCCCGCCGAGCAATTGGATGAAGTCGTGGGGCTGCTGCTCCAGGTGAGACAGATCCGGGAGGCTAGAGGCGGAAGCGAAAGCCGGTCTGTTCTGGTCGCCGAGAACGTCGGTGTCATGGTTCAGCCGGAAGCAACGGTGCTGGATTTCGTGGTCGGGGGCGCGCCGATCTCGTTTGCCGTGACGCCCACTATCGCCACTCAGCTGATGCAGATTCTCAAGGAACGCCTGCCGGCCGCGGGCTGACGTTCAGATACCGATCGGCATGTAGCGCTCGAAGGCGCAGGTCTGCTTGTTGAGCTGGTCACGATCCAGATCGTGCCAGATGTAATCGGCTTCGACCCCG
>Ga0310810_10002915_pt1 | contig 18536 bp, 17 predicted proteins | sample NCmetagenome_FD_207641 | JGI IMG/M metagenome (GOLD analysis project Ga0310810, IMG submission 207641) | Soil microbial communities from experimental microcosm in Duke University, North Carolina, United States - NC | ecosystem: Engineered > Artificial ecosystem > Soil microcosm > Unclassified ...
CATCGCAAGCGCCCCGAGACCGTGGGGGCATGGCGAGTGAGACGTGGTTCCAGCGGCTGCGCGCTCCTCGAGCCATGTCCGGAAGCGGACAGCCACCGCTGATGGCCGGGCTCTACGATCGCATCGAGTCGGCGGCGCCGTTCGGATGGGAGGCGCTACGTCGGTTCGTCGCGACGGCCTACGAGGCCGAGGTCGTCCACGGTGTGGAGGATGCGGCCGACCATCCCGAACGACCTGTGCACTCACACCAAGACCAGAGTCGGTCATCAAACATTCCGAAGGTCGCGGTTCCAGAATAGGTTTCTCTAAAGCCGTCGGCGCTCGCTCAGCAACGACCGCGATGGCGACAGGTCGGCGAATCTGTGGAACAAGCGATCGCCTCGTGGTTGTCGGCGTTCGGTGCACCAGCGCTCTTTGCGCTGCTGGCGCTTGGCGTCGTCGGATTGCCGGTCCCGGACGAGCCCCTCCTGGCGCTTGCTGGCGTCCTCATCGGCCAGGGCCGCCTGCGTCCGGCGACGGCTGCGGTTGCCGCCATCGGCGGCGCGATGACGGGTATCACCCTGAGCTACGCGCTCGGAAGATTCGCGGGGCTGCCGCTCCTCTTGCGCTACGGTTCACGGCTTCACGTGGACACGGCCGTCGTTACCCGGGTCGGGACGTGGTTCCAGAGAGCCGGGAAATGGCTGTTAACGGGCGGCTATTTCATTCCCGGCGTTCGCCACGTCACGGCGATCGTCGCGGGCGCGTCAAAGCTGCCTGTCGGCACGTTCATGGCGTTTGCGTACGCGGGCGCCATCCTGTGGGTGTCCTGTTTCCTGACGATCGGGTACGTGCTCGGCGACGAATGGCGCGGGCTGGTGGCGGATCTCCACCGCCATCTGCTGGTCGCATGCGTGGTCGTCGTGGCCGTGGCGGGCGGATACACGTACTGGAAGGTGCGGCGGCGCTGATGTCGCTCGCGCGTCGAAGGTGATGGTCCTCCGCGCGCGAAAGGAACACCCGGTGCGATTGAGGACCGATAGCGTGTCACGCTCACCGTGAGCGAAGTAACACGACCACGGACCGGGGGCCGACGGCATAGCGCCGATCGTGCAGTACTGGCTCCGATCCCGGCTCGCAGACATCATCCGGGCTCGCACGGCCGGTGTCGACGACGCGGCGCCAGTGTTCAGGCTGCCCTTCCTGCACGACGAACGTCAGCGCTTGCCAAAAGGCGTTGACCATGACGTAGACGTCGACGTCCTGCTGGGAGGCGCCGTCAAGATACCACGCGAAGCTATGAGAATCGGCGGAGAGGTCGGGGGCTCCCGCCACGCCGTACCAGCGCACGTCTTCCCGCCAGAAGCGACTGCGACCCAACGATGGGTGCGCCTTGCGGAAGGCGATCATCTGCTTGAAGAACCGGAACACGTCCTGGTTCGTCGTCAGCAGATCCCAATCGAGCCACGTCGTCTCGTTGTCCTGGTTGTAGGGATTGTTGTTGCCGCGCGCGGTGTGCATGAACTCGTCGCCGGCGCGAAACATCGGCGTGCCGTTGGACATGCAGAGCACGCAACAGAAGTTCTTCACCTGGCGTTTCCGCAGCTCCGCCACGTCCGGCGGAACATCGGCATCGCCTTCCCAGCCGCAGTTCCAGCTCAGGTTGCGATCGGTGCCATCACGGTTCGACTCGCCGTTGGCCTCGTTGTGCTTCTGGTTGTAGGACACCAGATCCTTCAGGCTGAAGCCATCGTGGCATGTGACGAAGTTGACGCTCTGATACGCGTGATACGCGTTCATCACATCGTCCGGGAAGAGATCGCTGCTGCCGTAGAGGCGCGTCATCATGTTCGCGACCGTGCCTGGATCGCCCTTGATGAAGGCACGCACATCATCCCGAAACCGGTCGTTCCACTGCCGCCACGAGATTCCCGGAAAGCTGCGCCCCAACTGGTACGTCCCAAGATCCCACGCCTCGGCGATGAGACGCACGTCGTTCATATCCGGCGCACTGCTAATTTCGGCGATGATTGGTGGATCGTCCAGATTCAGTGAGCCGTCCTCCTTCCTGGTGAAGATCGACGCTAAGTCAAACCGAAACCCGTCCACGTGCATCTCGTTCACCCAGAAATGGATGCTGTCGACGATCATCTTGCGGACGTAGCGATTGGCACAGTTGAGCGTGTTGCCGGTGCCGGCGTCGTCGCGGTAGTGCACGCGGTCAGGCTGAAGCCGGTAGTACGTAGAGTTGTCGAGACCGCGGTAGCTATAGGTCGGGCCGTGCTCGTCGCTTTCTGCGGTGTGATTGAACACCACGTCGAGGATCACCTCGATACCGGCAGCATGCAGTGCCTTGACCATGTCCCGGAACTCATCGACCACGCGTGCCGACGATCGCGCGACCGCATATCCCTGGTGGGGAGAGAAGAAGCTCAATGGCATGTAGCCCCAGTTGGTGCCCTCCTGAGGATCCTGCTGAAAGACGGGCATCAATTCGACGGCCGTCACGCCTAGCGCTTTCAGATACGAGATTTTCTCAATCAGGCCGGCGTAAGTTCCACGCGTGTCCGGCGGCACGCCGGAATTGGTCCGCATCGTGAAGCCCCTGACGTGCAGCTCGTAAATAATGAGATCAGAGGTGTGGCTCGGCCGCGCGTCGCCGGTCCAGTCGAACACGTCGGCGGACGGAATCACGGCCAGCGGCGCACGACCGGCATTGCTCCCGGGAGTCCGCGCGGTTTCGCGGCTGAACTGCGGTGGAAAGAAGAGCGCCCGTGCATACGGATCGAACAGGATCTTCTGATCGTCGAACCGGTGGCCCTCGCCAGGCGTATTCGGGCCTGCCACGAGGTACGCGTAATACGTCACGTCGGTCATCTCACGGGCTTTGATCCTGCAGTGCCACACGCGCCCCGACTTGTTCGCAATTGCGTCAAGCGCAAGGCGGCGGCACGGATGTATGACGTCGCCAGGGCGGCCATACAGCAGCAACGTCACTGCGGTCGCATGCTTGGAGTACAGCGCGAAGTTGAACGCCTCCTCCGCTGGCACCCACGTGACGCCGAGCGGCGAGGGCGAGCCCTCCGTGGTGAACCAGTCGTTCATTGGGGCGGCGCGTACCAGAGGATGAACGGCGCTTCGAGCGGCACGGAAGCGCCCGCGTGGAACGGCATCAGCCGCGGCGTGAAATCGCTCGAGGGGCGAGACGCTGCGACCTCGCCGGCGTACACGTAGCGGGTGGTAGAGCCGGCCAGATGCTTACTGCGTCCCAGGGGCTGCCGCACAGGCGTGCCGCCGTCCGCTCCTTCCGCGTAGAGCTCCACGCGTACGCCCTCGGGGTCGAGCTCGCCCAAATCGACCTGCACGCGGAACTCGTGCTGCTCGCCCTGTGTGTGGACGTCCACGGCTATGAATCTCACCGCGCCCCACGACCGTTCGAGCTCGTTCCGCCATTTCAGGAGATCGTCGCCCTGCCGTCCCCCGTTAGCCGCCCGTTCCCGATACGCGGCTGCCGCCGGCAGATAGTGCGTGTTGGTGTACTCGCGGACGGTACGATTCGCAGAAAACGCCGGCGTCAGGCGCGCCATGCTCTCCCGCATCCGCGCGACCCATCCTTGGGGGATGCCGTGCGCGTCGCGGACGTAGAAGGCTGCACTGATCTCTCCTTCGAGCAGGGCGTAGAGCGCATCCGCCTCGGCCGCGTCCCATGACGGGTCGTCGCCGCGATCCTTGCCGTCACCAACCGCCCAGCCCACTTCCGGCGAGTAGGCTTCGGCCCACCAGCCATCGAGCTCCGACAGATTGAGCCCGCCGTTGACGAGCACCTTCATCCCGCTGGTGCCACACGCCTCCCACGGCCGGCGCGGCGTGTTGATCCAGAGATCGATGCCCTGCACGAGGCGCTCCGCCATCAACATGTCGTAATCGCTCAGGAACACGACGCGTCCTGACACGTCCGGCCGCTGGATGAACGCCATCCACTGCGCGATGAGCGCCTGTCCGGCGAGGTCCTCGGGGTGAGCTTTCCCGGCGACCACGAGTTGCAGCGGTCGCTGTCGGTTCGTCAGGATGCGCACAAGCCGATCGGGGTCATGCAGCAGCAGGTTGGGACGTTTGTAAGTCGCGAAGCGCCGCGCGAACCCCACCGTCAGTACCTGCGGATCGAAAAGCGTACCCGCCTTCGCCACTTCAGCATCTGATGCGCCCCGCTCCGCCAACTGGCGAGCGACGCGGTCCCGAACGTATCGACCAAACGACTCTCGAGCCGCCGCCCGGAGCTGCCAGAGATCGGTGTCGCTGACTCCGCGGAAGTCGCGCTCGATCTCGTCCATGGCCCACCGCCAGCGCTCCTTGCCACACGCGGCCTCCCAGAGACGATCGGCGTCGGCGGAGTCCCACGTCGGCATGTGCACGCCGTTCGTCACGTGGGTCACCGGGACTTCGGTCTCCGGCCATCGCGGAAACAGAGGTTGAAACAGTCTGCGGCTGACCTCACCGTGCAGTCGGCTGACCCCGTTGATCGCGCGGCTGCCACGGATGGCCAGATACGCCATGTTGAACGGTTCCGATGCGTCGTGCCGATCGCGGCGGCCGAGCGCGAGGAGATCGTCGAAGGCGATCGTCAACTCCCGTTCGGCATAGGAGCCCAGGTACTTGGCCATCACCTCAGGTGCGAACCGGTCGAACCCGGCTTCGACGGGCGTGTGGGTCGTGAACAGATTGCCCGCCCGCGTCACGGTCAGCGCGAGGTCGAACGATTGATGCTGGTCGGCCATGTACGAGCGTGCGCGCTCCAGCACGGCGAACGCGGCATGCCCTTCGTTCAGATGGCACACCTCTGGATCCATGCCCGCCGCACGGAGCAGCCGCCAGCCGCCGATGCCGAGCACCAGCTCCTGCTTCAGCCGAAGCTCCCCGTCGCCACCGTACAGCTCGCTCGTGATGCCGCGATGCACCGGCGTGTTCGCCGGGTCGTTGGTGTCCAGCAGGTACAGCCGCACGCGGCCGATCTGCACGTGCCAGGCGCGAATCCACAACGCCGTGCCTGGGAACGGAATCGAGAACCGCAGCCATTCCCCGTTCGCCTCGCGCAGTGGCCGGATGGGAAGCTGGCCCGGATCGTTGAACGGATATAGCGCCTGCTGCTGCCCGCGGGCGTCGAATTCCTGCCGGAAATAACCCTGCTGGTAGAGCAGCCCGATGCCGACGACGGGGACGCCCAGATTGCTCGCGGTCTTGAGCTGATCGCCCGCGACATTGCCGAGACCACCGGAATAGATCGGCATCGCTTCGCTGAGCATGAACTCCATGCTGAAGTACGCCACCGCGCTCAAGGGCGCGTGTGGATGAACCTCCTGGAACCATGCGGGCGACTCCTCCGCGTGCCGCTTCTCGCGCACGAGGCCGTCGACGAGCTGCTGGAAGTCGCGGTCGGCGGTGACCGCATCCAGTCGTTCTCGCGACACCGTCTGCAGCACGAACCAGGGATTGTGAGTCAGATTCCAGAGTACGGGATCGAGCTGCTGCCAGATGGTGTCGGCGGCGTGATTGAAGGACCAGCGCAGGTCCAGGGCCAACTCGGCCAGTGCGTCGGAACCGAGCGTTTCCGCGGGCCGCCTCGTATACACCGGGTTGCTCACGGTCGCTCCTGTTTAACTCACGCTGGGCGCGAGGGCTCGAATATCGCCGTCCACTCGCGGAAGCGTTGGGCCACACGGGCAGACGCTTCATGGCGCGTGATGGTGTGCGCCTCGTAGGCGGCCACTGCGTCCCAGAAGGTCGTGCGTCCGACCGCGAATCCGATGAAGCCCGGCACTGACGCGGCCGTTTCCAGCCAGCTCACCACCTTCTTCTCGTCTGCACCGCGTCCCAGCACGATGCAGCCCACCTCGCCCCGGCCGTCGCGCCGCGCCGCGGCCACGACGCGCTCGCAGTCCTCGCGCCGATCGAGCCCTTCGATCTTCCAGACATCCGGCTCGACGCCGGCATCCTGCAACGTGTGGATGGTCTGAAGCATCAACTCTGGACGAATCTGCCGATCGTACGTCGGCTTATCCCCTTGGACGCGATCCATCTGCGTCTTCGTCGCTGGCACGAGCAGCTCGAACATGAACCGTTGATCGGCAGTCCGACAGTAATCGGACAACTGTTTGAGTCGTGCCGTCTGGCGCTGATTGAGCGCCGCGTCGTCCTCTGGGTTGTAGCGCACCAGCACCTTCGCGAAGGTTGGCCCGAAGGTCTCAATGTGTTCGGCGAACGCCGTGCCGTACTCGAACTCAAACTCGTCCGACCCACTCTTCTCGATCGACAACGCCGTGACGTAGTCGTGATCGATCGCATCCCGAAGAATGCTCGCGCCGAATTCCTCGTCGACCAGGATTCCGGCGTGGGGTGCCGGAACGCCCTCCCGGAGCGCCTGCCGGAATCCGTCGTAAATCACTTGCTTGCTATCTGCGACGAGGTCGTGTTGGTCCGCAGTCAGCGGTGGCGTGAAATGGAACATGCCCGTGACGTAGGATTGCCGATGATCGAACGGCAGCAGGTAGAGCGGCCGGTTGTAGCCGAGGCTCATACGGTCGCCTGCGCGAAGAGTCTTGTCACGAGCGCCTGCGCCTCCGCCTGAATCTGTTCGAGGTGCGCACGGTCGCGGAAGCTTTCCGCGTACAGCTTGTACACGTCCTCCGTGCCCGACGGGCGCACGGCAAACCATCCCTCGTCGGCAATGATCTTCAGTCCACCGATGGATTCGCCGTTGCCGGGCGCCGTCGTGAGAACTGCGCGAATGGCTTCGCCCGCCAGCTCCTTTGCGTCGACCTGATCACGGGAGAGCTGCAGGAGGAGCCGTTTCTGTTCCGGCGTCGCGGGCGCATCGATCCGTTCGTACACCGGCGTGCCGAGCTCGCGGGTCAGCTCGACGTAGCGTGCTCCAGGGTCGACGCCAAGCCCGGCGGCAATCTCCGCCGCGAGCAGACCGAGCACGATGCCGTCCTTGTCTGTGGTCCACGTCGTGCCGTCGATGCGCAGGCACGATGCCCCGGCGCTTTCCTCGCCGCCGCAGCCGAGCGTGCCGTGCAGCAGGCCGTCCACGAACCACTTGAACCCGACCGGGACTTCGATCAGGCGGCGTCCCAGCCCCTTCGTGACGCGGTCAATGATGCCGCTGCTGACCACGGTTTTGCCGACTGCGGCCTCCGTCGACCACTGGGGCCGATGCGTGAACAGGTAGGAAATCGCGACGGCTAGGTAGTGATTGGGATCCATCAATCCCGCCGTCGGCGTGACGATCCCATGGCGATCATGGTCGGCGTCATTGGCAAACGCCACGTCGAAGCGATCGCGCATGGCCACGAGTGGCACCATGGCGTAGGGTGATGAGCAGTCCGTGCGAATCTTGCCGTCCCAGTCCACGGTCATGAAGCGGAACGTCGGATCGACCGCATCGTTCACCACGGTTGCTGCGATTCCGTACCGCGCGTTGATGGGATCCCAGTAGTGCACGCCGGCGCCGCCCAGCGGATCCACGCCGATGCGGACGCCCGCGCGACGGATGGCCGCCATGTCGACGACGCTCGCCAGGTCGTCGATATACGGCGTGACGTAGTCGTGACGATGCGTGGTCGCGGCACGCAGCGCGCGCTCATAGGGAGTGCGACGGACGGCGCCCAGCCCCGCCGCGAGCAGCGCGTTCGCCTCGTGCTCGATCCAGCTGGTGACGTCGGTCTCGGCCGGGCCGCCGTTAGGCGGGTTGTATTTGAAGCCGCCGTCTTCTGGCGGGTTGTGCGAGGGCGTGATGACGATCCCGTCTGCCAGCCCGGATGTGCGGCCGCGGTTATAGCGAAGGATGGCGTGGGAGATGACCGGCGTCGGCGTATACCCGCGATCCCGGTCGATCATCACCTCGACGCCGTTGGCGGCCAGCACTTCGAGCGCACTCGCAAAGGCAGGCTCGGACAGCGCGTGCGTGTCCATCCCCATGAAGAGCGGACCGTCAATTCGGTGCGCCTGGCGGTACGAACAAATGGCCTGCGTGATGGCCAGGATGTGCGCCTCGTTGAAGCTGCGTTCGAACGCCGAGCCGCGGTGCCCCGACGTCCCAAACGCGACGCGCTCCGCCGCGACAGACGCGTCGGGATGCTCCGCGTAGTACGCCGTCACGAGTCTCGGGACGTTGACCAGCATCGAGGCTGGAGCGGGCTTGCCCGCGAGGGGACTGATGGTGATCATCCCAGGATCACCCCGACTGGTCTCCGCGGATGCGCAAGGGTCTGGCCCGCTGTGGTCCGATCAGCGCCTCGAAGCCGGCGACCACGTCGAACAGTTCCTCGTCGATGCCACTTTGGCGCAAACGCTGGAATGTCCCGTTCAGATGCTCGAGCAGCTCATCGATGTTCTTGTCGGCGCGTTGCATCGCCGCGAGGCGGCTCGCGTTCTCGCTCGCGAGCGATTCGGCGCACGCCCGGAAGAGTGAGACGAACAGATATTCGCGGATGAGTACCCGCAAAGTCGCCGTGCCGCCCCCCATGACCTCCGGCACGCTTCTGGTCGGCCAGGGACGCTCGGCCAGCTCGCGTCGCCAGTGTTCGTCCAGCGGTAGCAGTCGCTGACTGACGGGTGTATACACCGACCCGGACGTCGGGCCGTTGTAGAAGAGGTGGAGTTCGTTGATTTCCCCGAGGCTCAGGTGCGTTTCGCTCTCCACGAGAATCTGCCCGACCAGCGGGGTGATGGCCTTGACGGAGTTCGGCACCGTGAAAAGGCCGGCCAGCGGCAGGCTTGCGTCAGCCAGTCGCGCATGCACGCGCTCACCGACCGCCCATACGTGGGCTTTTCCGGGCAGTGCGGCGAGTGTCGTGATCGCATAATCGGCGACGACGTCATTGAACTGGCCCACCAGTCCCTGGTCGGAACCGAACACGACCGCGCCAACCGCACGAGCATCGGTCTGCCCTTTCCGTTCCACCATCAAGGCGGCGGGCTCGCTTTCCCGGAGGCACGCGCTCAACCCGAGCTCCACGGTCCGGTAGTAGTCGGCCAGCGCGCGCACCGATGTCTCGTACTGTCCGATACTCGAGGCGGCCAACGCCTTCATCGTGCGGACGACGGATTGGAGATCGCCGGCGCTGTTGATCTGCCGGCGCAGGCCCGCCATGGTGTCGCTCATGACTTCTCCTTCAGTGCCGCTTTGGGCTTGGATGTGACATCCGTTTGAGCCTTCGGCTTGGTCCCAGGTGTTGACTTGGGTTCGGCTTTGGCTTCAGGTGTGGCATCCGGCTTCGGCTGGAAGTGAGCGAGCGCTTGCCGGGCGATGTCGATAATCGTTTTTCGATCCTCGGCATTCAGTTCTGCGGCGCTCTCGAATCGCGCGCAGACGTCCGCCGGGATGTTCGCCGCCGCTTCATGTACCGCGCGCTCGGCGTCCGTCATCTGGTCAAGTGGCACTCGATCGAAGAGTTCCGCGGTCAATGCCAACAAGACGGCGATTTGCGCGGGGACAGACACCGAGACGAATTCCGACTGCTTGAGGCAGGCGCGGATGCGTCGTCCATGCTCGATGATCTTGCGGGTATCTTCATCCAGGCGGGCGCCGAAGCGGGCAAAGGTCTCGAGTTCCTCGAACTGGGCGTAGGCGAGCTTGAGGTCGCCCGCCACCGCGCGGTAGGCCGCCCGCTGCGCCTTGCCGCCGACGCGCGACACGGACTTGCCGACATCGACGGCGGGCAGCACGCCCAATTCGAACAGCGACGGCGAGAGGTAGATCTGCCCGTCCGTGATCGAGATCAGGTTCGTCGGAATGTAGGCGGAAATGTCTTGGGCTTCCGTTTCGATGATGGGTAGGGCCGTGAGCGATCCCCCTCCGCGTTCCTTCCGCAAGTGCGTTGCGCGTTCGAGCAGGCGGGAATGGATGTAAAAGATGTCGCCAGGGAAGGCTTCGCGTCCCGGCGGTCGGCGGAGCAGGAGGGATAGCTCGCGATAGGCGCGAGCGTGATGCGTGAGGTCGTCGTACACGATTAGCACGTCGCGACCCGCTTCCACAAAATGTTCCGCGATGCTGGTCGCGGCATACGGCGCGATGTAGGCGAGACCGGGCGCGTCGTTGCCCTCGGTCACGACCACGACCGTGTAATCCATTGCGCCCTGCTCCCGCAAGCTCGCCACCACCTTCGCGACGGCGGACGCGCGCTGGCCGATGGCGCAATAGACGCACAGCACATTCTGGCCGCGCTGGCTGAGGATGGTGTCGATCGCAATAGCGCTCTTGCCCGTCTGCCGGTCACCCAGAATCAACTCGCGCTGGCCGCGTCCGATGGGAATGAGCGCATCGACGACCTTCACGCCGGTCTGGAGCGGCACGGTGACCGGTGCGCGGTCCATGATGGGCGCGGCGGGGCGTTCGATGGGCAGACGCTCGCCGGAGGCCACCGACCCCTGGCCATCGAGCGGCCGACCAAGCGGGTCGATGACGCGTCCCAGCAATCCGTCGCCAACGGCCACGTCCATGACCCGGCCAGTGCGCTCGACTTCATCACCTGCGTGCAGATGCCAGTATTCGCCGAGCAGCACGACCCCGATGTCGTCCTCGTCGACGTTGAACGCGATGCCGGACACGCCGCCGGGAAACGTTATCAGTTCCTCGAAGCCGACACTGGGAAGGCCGGAGACATTGGCGATGCCAGTGGAGACCGTCGTGATCGTGCCCACCTCACGCGGCACGAGCTGCGGCACAAAGCTCTCGCGCGTTCGGCTGATGCTCACGAACGCCCGGTCGAAGACACGCTGCAAGCTTTCCGGCTCGGTGCTCATTGGCTCTTCGAAACCGCCTGCGGTTCGGTTGTGATCTCCGGTGATGGCTCAGATATGACCGGCGCGTCCAGAAGGTCACCGACTCCCTTCTCGAGCGACGCGAGGTAGTCCGCGATGCTCCACGCCACTTTATGTCCGTTGGTGGCGAGCTCGATCCCACTGACCAGGTCAGGTGCAGTTTCGAACCGGACGTGGATGTCAGCCGAGAACGTTTCGTTGAGCGCGTTCTGTATCGTCGCCCGCTGCTCCACGGGCATGTCAAACGCACTGCGCACGATTGCGGGAGCGGACGCGGTCCTCAGAGCATTCGCGAGGCCTTTCTTCGTCTGGCCGTCCATCTCTCGCAAGCGGCGGGTGAATACCTCGCCCATCCGCTCTTCCAGGCTCGTCGTGGCGAGATCTGTGAGTGCCTTTCGCGCGATGGCGAATACTTCCTGCTGGGTCCGGCGAGTGATCGCTTGATTGAGGTGATGCGCGTCGTTTCGCAGCGCGTCCAGTCGTTTGGCGCTCAAGGTGTCAGCCGCCTTTCGCGCTTCGTCGAGGAGCCGCAGCCGCTCGGCATTCGCCTCGTCCGTCGCCTTGCTCAGGAGTGCCGCGCGCTGCTGGTCGAAGTCCTCGTTCTTGTGCTGGAACTCGTCGCGCTCCCTTTGAGCTTCGGATCTCTTCGCGGCGGCGTCCGCGAGTTCCGCGGCAATTCGCTTCTCCCGCGCATCAATGGCGTCGAGGATGGGCTTGTACAGAAAACGCTTCAGCAACCATACCAGGATGAGGAAGTTGAGCGCCTGCGCACCGACGGTGAACCAGTCGAAGAGCATCGGTTACTTTCCCACGGTTTGGGCGATGGCGTGGTTCCAGAACGGATTCGCGAAAATGAGAATCATCGACACCACGAAGCAGTAGATGGCCAGGGACTCGACCATCGCCAGGCCGACAAACAGGGTCCGGGTGATCGTGGCGGAGGCGTCCGGCTGCTGCGCCAGCGCCGTGAGCGCCGTCGCGACCGACCGCCCTTCGCTCAGTGCTGGCGCCACGCACCCCACGGCAATCGTGAGACCGGCGGTGACGATCGAGGCGAGGGCGATGAGGGTCATGCTATCCATCGTGTGTCCTCCGGTTCCGGCGTGGTCGTCTCACGTGCTGGGCGCCGACTCGCGCGTGAGCGTGCGCGTGCGAATGGCCGCCGCGATGTAGACCGCGGCGAGAATGCTGAAGATGTAGGCCTGCACCATGCCGGTGAGCAGACCGAGCGCCGTCATGACGATCGGAAAGATGAAGGGCGTGATGGTGAGCAGAATCCCGATAATCATCGCGCCGCTCATCATGTTGCCGAACAGGCGGACGGCGAGGGCCAGCGTGCGCGACAGTTCGCTGATGATGTTGAACGGCAGCATGATGAACGTCGGCTTCACGTAGGACTCGAGGTAGCCGCCCACGCCCTGGTCTTCGATGCCGAACAGCGGCACCGCCACAAACACACACAGCGCGAGGGCCGCGGTGGTCGAGAGTGAACCAGTCGGCGGTTCATAGCCAGGAATGACGGTGCAGAGGCTGGCCGTGGCGACGAACAGGAAGAGCGTGCCTAGAAAGCCGAGATATTTCTCGGGATGCGGGAGGCCAACGTCTTCGATTTGGTGCTCGATAGCCGTGACTACGATTTCCAGCAGGTCTTGCCAGCGGGAACGTGTCAGATCCGTGGACAGTCGGCGCGTGATGATTCGTGAACCGACGGCCAGCACGAGCATCAGTCCCCATGTGAACACAATGGTGGCGTTGAGCTTGATGAACCCGTGTTGCCAGAAGATCATCTCGTCGGGACTAAGGCGCATGGCTAGCCTCCTGCGCTGGACGGGTGTGCTGTTCTCCCAACGGGCGTGTCTGCCACGTCACGATGAGGCGCGCCATGAGGAATCCAAGAAGACACAGCAGCAGCCGCTCCCAGTGACCGCCCGAGACGAGGTACATGCCCGCCAGGGCGAGGATCATGCGCAGCAGCAGGCTGACAAAGAACCACACCGCCGGCCGCTGGGACGCCACGCCCTTGCGCACCGTCCACCACAGGCCGCCGAAGAACATCACGCCGAGCATGGCCCCCGCCGCCCACGCCAGCCCCAGCGTCAACGTTTCATGCATCGTTCTCTCGCTGTTCCTCCCGCATGGCCCTGTCTTCCTTGGCGACCCACTGCCACGCATTCCAGCAGCCGATAGCGAGGCCGGCCACGAGCAGCGCCAGCGTCCACGCATGCTTGCCCGGATGTCGGTTGTCCAACCAGAGCCCCAGAGCCGCTCCGAGCAGCGTCGGCACGACCACCGACCAGCCGATCAGCCCCATCATGCCCAGGCCGAACCAGACGCCAGGCGTGGCGTGACGTCGCGCCCTGAGCTTGCGTGCCGCCTTCGCGCCGACCTCTTCGGCGAGGGTCGGTTCGCTCTTCGACGCGCTTTGTGGATCGTCACTCATGGTGAAGGGTCGCGAGGCGACGCAACACTCTAGTTTCCAATTTCGCCATGACCGAGCGCACGTCCCGCTCGTGCTCGTCCAGTTTCAAAAACTCCTGCGCCACGGCCTCGTGCAATCGGCCGAGGTCTGTTCCACCCATCGCCCGGCGGACGGACACGAGCACATCCGGGCCGGTCTTGACCAGCACACCTTCATCCACGGCCACGTAGACTTCGCCCTCCTCTTGGGTCTCATAAGTCAGAATGCCCGGGGTGAGCGCCGCCACACAATCGAGTCGGTGCGGCAGGAGCCCGAACGAGCCCTCGCGGGTTTCTGCGATGATGCGTGACACGCCGGCCTTCTCCGCGAAGATCCCGAAGGGCAAGAGCACCTTCAGATTCATTTCGCCGGCCTCTTCGCTTCGTCGATCTTCCCGATCATGTAGAGGGCGCGCTCCGGGTAATCTTTGAATTCATCGCGCAGGATTCGCTCGCAGCCGTCCAGCGCGTCCTCGAGGCTCACGAGCGTTCCTTTGAGGCCGGTGAACTGCTCGGTCGTGAAGAAGGGCTGGGTGAGAAAACGTTCCAACCGGCGTGCGCGGGCGACCACTTTGCGGTCTTCGGGCGATAACTGCTCGAGGCCGAGCATGGCCACGATATCCTTGAGTTCCGCGTATTGCGCGAGCGTCCGCCGGATTTCCTGCGCCAGGCTGTAATGCCGTTCGCCGACGATGCCCGGTGTGGCCATCTTGGAACTGGATTGCAGCGGGTCTATCGCCGGATACAGGCCTTCGCTCGCCCGCTTACGCGAGAGCACGATGGAGGCGGACAGGTGCGAGAACGTATGCACGGCCGCCGGATCGGTGAAATCATCGGCCGGCACGTACACGGCCTGGATTGAGGTGATGGCGCCGGTATCGGTGTTCGCGATGCGCTCCTCCAATCGCGACAACTCCGTGCCCATCGTGGGCTGATAGCCCAGACGCGACGGCATTTGGCCCATCAGGCCGGACACCTCCATGCCGGCCTGGATGAACCGGAAGATGTTGTCGACGAGCAGCAAGACATCGCGGTGCTCGTCGTCCCGGAAATACTCGGCCATCGTGAGCGCGGCGTGGCCCACGCGGAACCGGCTGCCCGGCGGCTCGTTCATCTGGCCGAAGACCATGACCATGTTCGGCAGGACGCCGGCGGCCTTCATGTCACGGTACAGCTCTTCGCCTTCGCGGCAGCGTTCGCCGATGCCGCAGAAAATGCTGACACCCTCCTGGTGCCCGATCATGTTGTGGATCATTTCCGTGAGCAACACCGTCTTGCCGACGCCCGCTCCGCCGAACAGTCCTGCCTTGCCGCCGCGCTCGAGCGGCACGAGCACATCGATCACCTTGAGGCCCGTTTGGAAGATCTCGGACTTGGTGGAACGCCGTGCCAACGGCGGGGGAGCCCGATGCACCGAACGCCATTGGACCTCGGACAACACGGCCTCGCGGTCGATGACGTGGCCGAACACGTCGAACATGCGCGAGAGGATACCTTTGCCCACAGGCGCCTCTAACGGCCCGCCCGTGTCCTCAACCGCCATACCGCGAGCGAGACCTTGGGTCGGCGTCAACGCGATCCCGCGCACGTGACGCGCATCACGCTGCGCCTGTACTTCGATGACGATCTGTTTCTGCGCTCCCGCGCGCAGCACTGAATAAATAGGCGGCAGGTGCGTATCGAACCGTATATCCACCACGCTGCCGCGTACTGAGACGACCGTGCCAGCAGTCGTTGGCACATGCCCAGCGTCTGGCAGCGGCTGTCGACGATCGGCGTCAGGAGTGGTCATTCGAGTGGATCCACGGTCACAGCTACACTTCGCCCAACCACCTGCGCGCGTTAGAAGCGTCGGCGTGGTCGAAGTACCGGATCGTTGCGTTCGTGAACGGCTTACAGAACGTCGCCATCCCTTCCTGCCATTTCGTCTCGCCGACCACTGCCAGGCGGTCGATGTCGTGGAAGTGATGCATCGCAAACTTCGTGTCCTCCCACAACGCGCCGGCGGTCCAGCCGTGGAAACCGGTCATGTCGAACAGCACGCGCACTCGTCCGTGTTCCCGGACGAGTCGCTCGAACTCGGGCACAAAGTGCTCGTAATCTGCTGCCGCCAGTTGTCCGCTGACGTGAACGACGAGCATTTTCCCGCCGTTCTCTTCATTGAGCTGAATGGGCATGTGGGACTGCCTTTCGATTCGCTTCAGGCCAGGGTGATCGACGCTTCCCGTTGCTTCCAGTCTCGCCTCCTTCGTTGTCCCACCGTTCGATCGCGTTCGTGTTCGCCGCCGGCTCGTTGTCGCGAGCTTGGAGGTTCGGTCCAGAGTCAGCGTTGTTCGCGACGGCGTTCCACAACACGATGGCCGACTCTTCAGTGGAATTCTGCTCGTAACCCAGAATGCTGAGGGACGCTGTGCTCAGAAGAAAATGCCCCGCCTGGCTTACCGGCAATCCAATCCACCGCGCGGCCAGGACGCGGCCGAAGTGGCCGTGTGAGAAGACGGCAATGTTCCCCTGCAGCGTGCGGAGCTGAGTAATCAGCCGGTCGGCCCGCTCGGTTACGTCGGCCGGCGATTCACCGTGCGGACACCCGTCTCGAAAGAGATTCCAGTCCGGCCGGCGTTTGCGAATGTCCGCCGAGCGTTGTCCCTCGTAGTCGCCGTAATCCCACTCCACGAGGCCCGGTTCGATTTCCGTCGCGGCGTCCAATCCGACCAGCTCACATGTTCGCCGTGCGCGCTGCCGCGGACTCGTGAACACGCGGCTGAACCTCACGGCGCGGAGCCTTTCTGCCAGCGTGCGGGCGTCCTGCTCGCCCCGTGCGGTGAGCGGAATGTCCGTTCGCCCTGTGTGCTGCCCAGAGATCGACCAGGCCGTTTCGCCGTGGCGAATCAAGTACAGGCTCATCCCTTCCACGTCCAGTTCCGAATCTCCGGCATGTCCTGACCGTATTTATCGATGTATTGCTTGTGCTCGATCAGCTTGTCCTTGAGCTGCTGTTTCAGGTAGATGCCCTTGTCGCCAGTCTGCGGCAGGCGGTCGATGGTGTCCATCACGAGGTGGAAGCGGTCCAGATCGTTCAGCACCGTCATGTCGAACGGCGTGGTGATGGTGCCCTCTTCCTTGTAGCCGCGGACGTGGATGTTGTCGTGGTTGGTCCGGCGGTAGGTTAGCCGGTGGATCAACCACGGGTAGGCATGGAAAGCGAAGATGACCGGCTTGTCCTTGGTGAACAGCTCGTCGAACTCCATGTCGCTTAACCCGTGCGGGTGTTCGCTCTGCGGCTGCAGCTTCATGAGGTCCACGACATTGACCACCCGGATCTTCAGCTCAGGCAGATGCTCGCGCATGATGGAGACGGCGGCGAGCGTCTCCAGCGTGGGCACATCGCCACAGCAGGCCATGACCACGTCGGGCGCAGCGCCCTGGTCGTTGCTGGCCCACGGCCAGATGCCGATGCCCTCGGTGCAATGTGTGAGCGCGGCGTCCATCGACAGCCACTGTGGTGCCGGGTGTTTGCCCGCGATGACGACGTTGACGTAGTGCCGGCTGCGCAGGCAGTGGTCCATTACGGACAGCAGACAGTTGGCATCTGGCGGCAGGTACACCCGCACGATTTCGGCCTTCTTGTTCACGACCACGTCGATGAATCCGGGGTCCTGATGGGTGAAGCCGTTGTGATCCTGGCGCCAGACATGCGAAGCGAGCAGGTAGTTCAGCGACGCGATTGGCCGCCGCCACGGCAGGTCGGCGGTGACCTTCAGCCACTTGGCGTGCTGGTTGAACATGGAATCGATGATGTGGATGAACGCTTCGTAACAGGCGAAGAGTCCATGCCGGCCGGTGAGCAGGTAGCCCTCGAGCCACCCCTCGCACTGGTGCTCGCTGAGCATCGAGTCCAGTACGCGTCCCGCAGGCGCGAGAAATTCGTCGTTCGGCACGGTCGCGGCGTCCCATTGGCGGTTGGTCGCTTCAAAGAGGGCTTCCAGGCCGTTGGAGAGCGTCTCGTCAGGGCCAAAGATGCGGAAATTCCGCTGGCCACTATTCAGTTTCTCTACATCGCGTAGAAACGGCCCGAGCACATGGGTGTCGCCGATGCCGGGCGTGCCCGGGGTCGGCACATCGACCGCGTAGGCACGAAAGTCCGGCATCCGCAAGTCGCGGAGCAGGATGCCGCCGTTCGCGTGGGGATTCGCGCCCATGCGTCGTTCACCCGTGGGCGCGAGTTCGGCCAGTTCCGGTTTCAGGCGGCCTTGCTCATCGAAGAGTTCCTGCGGCCGGTAGCTCCGCAGCCAGTTTTCCAACAACGCGAGGTGTTCGGGATGGGCAGCCGGGTCGGAGAGCGGTACCTGATGTGCGCGGAACGTGCCTTCGATCTGTCGGCCATCGACCACCTTCGGCCCCGTCCAGCCCTTGGGTGATTTGAGGACGATCATCGGCCAGCGCGGACGTGTGAGGTCGCCATGCGCGCGGGCGTTCTGCTGGATGTGCTTGATCCGGTCCACGGCGGCGTCCAGCGCCGTCGCCATGGCCTCGTGCATCAGGGCGGGCTCGTGGCCTTCGACGACGATGGGCGTCCACCCGTAACCGCGAAGCAACTGCTCCAATTCCTCGTGTTCGATGCGGGCGAGGATGGTCGGATTGGAAATCTTGTAGCCGTTGAGATGCAGGATCGGCAGCACCGCGCCGTCAGTGGCCGGATTGAGAAACTTGTTGGAATGCCATGCGGTGGCGAGCGGTCCGGTTTCCGCCTCGCCATCGCCGACAACACAGGCGACGACGAGATCGGGATTGTCGAACACCGCGCCGAATGCATGACTGAGTGAATAGCCCAACTCGCCGCCCTCATGGATCGAGCCGGGGCACTCCGGCGAGGCGTGGCTGGGAATGCCTCCGGGAAACGAAAACTGGAGAAAGAGCTTCCTCAGCCCGGCCTCATCCTGACTGATGTCCGGGTAGATCTCGCTGTATGTGCCTTCGAGGTATGTGTTGCCGACGACGGCCGGGCCACCATGACCAGGGCCCGAGACGTAGATCATGTCGAGGTCATACTTCTTGATGACCCGGTTCAAGTGCACGTAAATGAAGTTCTGCCCTGGAGTCGTGCCCCAGTGCCCCAGCAGCATGTGCTTCATATCGGCGAGCGTCAGCGGCCGCTTCAACAGCGGGTTGTCGTACAGATAGATCTGGCCGACCGACAGATAGTTCGCGGCGCGCCAGTAGGCATCCATCCTATCGAGCAGGTCGGGCGTGAGTGTCTTGGTTCCCATGATTCACGAGCTCTG
>Ga0310810_10002916_pt1 | contig 18533 bp, 14 predicted proteins | sample NCmetagenome_FD_207641 | JGI IMG/M metagenome (GOLD analysis project Ga0310810, IMG submission 207641) | Soil microbial communities from experimental microcosm in Duke University, North Carolina, United States - NC | ecosystem: Engineered > Artificial ecosystem > Soil microcosm > Unclassified ...
GATCATCTCGTATCGTGTCGTGTGATGGAAAAATGCGGCTTCACCCGCGAGGGCCTGTTGCCGCGCCATTCGATATTCCCCAATCTGTCTCCTGATCCTCTTGATGTGTTCTCGTACGTGCGAACGCTCGTATGATCAGGGCCGTCACCAGGGCACTGACTGCGAAGCCAGGAGGTGGGACCGTGAAGGCGTCAATTCGATGTTCGGTCATCGTCGCGGCAGCCGTGTCGGTGTCGTCGCTGGCTCATCCCGCACCGGCTCATGCTCAGGGTCAGGCGAACACCACGCAGAAACGGGCCGCGGCGCCCGCAGCGACTCCGCGCACGCCCGATGGTAAGGTCGACTTCTCCGGTATCTGGACGCCGGATCGGAAGTTCATCTACGACATCAACGACGCGCTCAAGTCGGGTGAGACGTTGCCCATTCAGGAGTGGGCGCTGAAACTCACGCTGGACCGCTTGTCGAAAGACGATCCCGAGGCGTTGTGCCTGCCGGCAGGAGTTCCGCGTCAGGCGCCGTATCCGTGGCGGATCCTGCAGACACCGACGCACATGTTCTTTCTGTTCGAGGGGAACATTCACAGCTATCGCCAGATCTTCATGAACGGGAAGCACCCGGATCCGGCGGATCTCGATCCAACCTGGTACGGACACTCAATCGGCCGCTTCGAGGGCGATACGCTCGTCATTGATACGGTCGGATTCAACGATCGCTTCTGGTTCGACTTTGCCGGTCACCCGCACACCGAGAAGCTGCACACGATCGAGCGCTACCGACGCCCCAACTTTGGCACGCTGCAATACGAGGTCACGATTGACGATCCGGGCGCGTACACCAAGCCGTTCACGCTCTACGGCAGCCACGACTACGACTCGGGCACCGAGCTGATGGAGTACATCTGCAACGAGAACAACCAGGACGTCGAGCACATCGTCGGTAAGGATCCGCGGAATAAGTACTCGAAGCCTTCGAATTGATGATTTGACGATCTTTGATCTTTGATTCGTTGTTGATTGTGGATTCTTGATTGTTGATTCAGACGTCGACCGAAAATCAACGATCTGAAATCCGCAATCAACAACGATTCAACAATCAAAGATCATGAATCACAAATGTTCTTCAGGCATGCAGACGGGTGTCCGCGATTGTCTGCGCCACGTGCGCCACGATGCGATGTAGCTGGTGAACGCCTTCGGTCAGTGACGCGGGCCCAGGTTGCAGAATGTAGGTCGATTTGATCTCGTAGATGTGCCCGTAGCGAATGGCGGGGATGTTGTGCCAGCCTGGACGCGCCGCGATCTTCTCCGGGCGGACCGCCTTCCCGCACCACGACGCGACGATCACATCGGGGCAGCGCTCCATCACGGCTTCGGATGAGACGATGCGCTCGCGGCCGAGCCTTGCGTCACGAAGCTCGGGAAAGATCGGATCGCCACCGGCGATCTCCACGAGTTCTTCCACCCACCGGATCCCTGATATCAGTGGGTCGTCCCATTCTTCGAAATAGACGCGAGGCCGCGCCGGCAATCGCGTTGCGGCCGCGCGAACCGAATCGAGCTCGAGCTCCAGGTCGGCGGCCAGAGCTTCTGCCCGATTGGGGCATCCCACGAGGGAGCCGACCATGCGGATCATCTGCAGGATCTCGGCGACGCTGCGCTGGTTGAATGTCACGACCGGGTACCCGCGTTTGACGAGCTCGCAGGTGATGGTGGCCTGCAGATCCGAGAAGGCGAGGATGAGATCTGGATTCAGCGCCTCGATGCGGTCGTACTTCGCGCTGATGAAAGCCGAGACTCTCGGTTTGCGACGCGCTTCCGGCGGCCGCACGGTGTAGCCAGAAACGCCGACGACGCGATGTCCCTCGCCCAGGAGGTACAGCGTTTCCGTCGTCTCTTCCGTCAGGCAGACGATGCGTGAAGGGTAGTGGCTCATGCGTGCCGGAAATTGAGGTCGGCCCAGACGAAGGGCTCGCGCGTCACAATCTCGCCGGGCTGGAGGTCCAACGCGCCCGTGAACATCGGTCCCGCCGTCACGCACGTGTGAAACTCGCCGTTCTCGCCGCACGGGTCGACGCCAGGTGGCAGTTCGTTCAGGAGCGAGCGATCGAACACGCGCCCGGCGAAGCGGGAATCGAGCACGCGAGTGTCGACGCAGGAAAGCCGCGCTTGCAGCCCGTGCGCGATCATCTCTTCCGCAAGGTGCGCCGTTGGCACACCCCACACGGGGAAAAGTGGTTCAAGCCCCGTTCCAGCGAGCCGCTCCTCCCGATAGCGCCGCACGTCCTCGAGGAACAGATCGCCGAAGGCCACGTGGGTGAAGCCGTCGGCGAGCGCACTGGCGACTGCCGTGGCCATGCGCGCTTCATAGTCTTCGTTCGAGCACGGGTGCGGAATGGCCACGATGCGGAGAGGAAGCCCGGCCATGTGCGCCTGTGCGGCGAGCACGTCACGCCGGACGGCGTGCATCGCGACCCGATCGACGGCCTCGTTCACGGTCGTCAATAGCGCTGCAACCGCGCCTGGAAATTGCCGGTTGAGCACGTGCAACGCCCACGCGCTGTCCTTGCCCGAACTCCACGACAGCAGGATCTTCATTTGAATGCTTCTGGATGCAGTGCGTGCGCGAACGCCTCGGTCGCCATCGCCAGTCTCGGACCAGGGACGACGAGGTAATCACCCTTGAGCAGATGCACGCGCCGGTTCTTGACGGCTGGAATCGACGAAAGCGTCGACCACACATCGGGCTCGTCCGACCTTGCCTTTTCAATCAGACCCGAAGCACGCACTTCGAGGATCACGTCGGGCGCGCGCGCGAGCAGCGTTTCGAGCGACGGCTGCACCGACTCGCGAGCGACGTCCGCGAACACATTCGTTCCGCCCGCCATCTCCAGCATCTCGTGGAGGAATCCCACGCCGCCGCTCGCGTAGAGCTCGCGGAGCGTGCCCGGCTGACGCTCGAAGACCAGAAGAACGCGCGGGCGAGGCCGGACTTTCACGCGCTCGCGCACGGCGTCGAGCCGGCCCTGCAACGAGGAAACGAGGTCATCGGCTTCCCGGCGATGGCCGCTGGCGACGCCGATGTCCCGAATCGTGTCGAGCGTTGTGGCGATGCCGCCGTGGCGATAGCTGAACGTTCGCAGGTGCGCTCGTTCGAGCTGTTTCTCCAGCTCTGACTGCGAACCATAGACCGCGATGAGATCGGGTCGCAGCGTCAGGATGCGTTCGGTATCCGGATCGAGGAGAGCCCCGACTTTGGGCAGCGCCTTCACCTCGGGAGGGAACTCGTCGTAGCTGCTGACGGCCACCACTTGAGGTCCTGCGCCGATCGCGAACAGCATCTCGGTAATCGACGGCACGAGCGACACGATGCGCCGCGGCGCCGGGCCGTCGGTCCGGTTCTGCGCGGACGGTGCGCCCGGAAGCAGAAGGGCGAGAAGGATCGCGACGAGCGCCGTCAGCTTTTGTGCACGAGAAGCCACAGGAAGAACGGACCTCCAATCATCGCGGTGACGATGCCGACCGGGATCTCGACGGGAGCGAGGATCGTTCGCGCCACCAGATCGCACGCGACCAGAAAGGCTGCGCCAAAAAGCGCCGATGCCGGCAGCACGATCCGGTGATCGACTCCGACCATCAACCGGACGAGATGTGGCACGACGATGCCGACGAAACCGATCGGTCCGGCCAGCGACACGGCGGCGGCTGTTGCGAGGGATGCACTGAAGAACGCGAGCCGCTGGGCCTGCGAAACGTCGACGCCACGCGCCGCGGCAGCATCCTTCCCAACACTGAGCAGATTGAGAGACGAGGGCAGCAACGCAAACAGGACGAAAGCGACGAGGACGAGCGGCAACGACGCGATGAGCGTGTCATAGCCGCCGATATCCAGATCCCCCATGATCCATCGCGCCGCCCGATACACCTGCGCGAAGTCGGCGAGGTACTGAACGAACATGATGATCGCAGAGAGAAATGAGTTCAGCGTGACGCCGGCGAGTAGCAGCACCGACGTTGAGATTGCATGCCCATGTCTGGTTGCCAGCCAGTACACGACAGCCGTCGCTGCGGCGGCGCCGGCAAGACTGGCAGCGGGAACCGTCGAGAGCGGGCCGAATGTCAGCGCGCCACCCAAAACGATGACCAGCATGGCGCCGAGCGATGCGCCGGCAGAGACGCCCAGCGTGAACGGCGTCGCGAGTGGGTTGCGCAGCATCGCCTGAAAGACCACGCCTGCCGCGGCGAGCGCCGATCCGACGAGTGCGCCGGCGAGCACGCGCGGAAGCCGGGCCACGAAGAAGATCTGCGCGTCGACGTTCTGCTCGAACGGGATCGAGGGATCGAAGGCTCGCCTCAGACTGATTGGTGTGGTGCCCAGGATCGGCGCCAGTACGCACGTCGCGAGCGCCAGCGTTCCGAACACAAGGATCGTCGCCGTCAAGCGGCCGCGGATGGACGAGTGAGATGCGCGGCGTGGCAGCGGCGTCCCGTCCGTCTCGGCTGAATCGAGCGTCGTCATGAGAGACGCGCCAGGGGCACGACCGTGAGATGTCCGGCGAGCTCGTGGACTCGGACGTCGGCTTCGACGTCGTAAAGCTGTCGCACCATCGCCGATGTCAGCACCTCAGTGGTGTTGCCCGATGCGATTACGCGCCCATTCCGCATCATGACGAGGGTGTCGCAGAGGGACGCGGCGAGGTTCAGGTCGTGCGTGGCCATCACCAGAGTGGCCGATCGTTCCCTGTTCAGGCGTTGCAGGAGCAGGCCGATTTCGAGCTGATATCCGAGATCGAGCGACGCGGTCGGTTCGTCGAGCAGCAACACTTCCGCCGACTGGGTGAGGGCGCTGGCGATGACGACACGCTGTTTCTCTCCGCCGCTGAGCGACATGTACGAGCGCTCGGCCAGATGCGACGTGCCAGTAGCAGTCAACGCCTCGCGCGCGATCGCAAGGTCCGCCGGTCCTTCCAGTTGAAACGCGCCGAGATGAGGATGTCGCCCCATCAAGGCCATTTCGAGGACGGTGTACTCGAACGCAGGATGTGTCTCCTGTGGAACGACGGCAATGCGACGGGCGACGTGCCGCTTGGACATGGTGGCCAGCGCACGGCCATCCAGTGATACCGACCCGGCGTCAGGCGAGAGCACACCCGCGAGCAGCTTGAGCAGCGTTGTCTTGCCGCAGCCGTTGGGGCCGATCAGTCCCGTGAAGGAACCGCGGTCCACGCGGACACTCACCTCGCGCAGCGCTTTGACCGCTTCGACACCGGTGCGTCTGTTGTAGGTGTAGGAAACGCGATCGCCGTTCAGGAACATCGTCTCCTCCCGGTGTCCTTCGCACCGGAGCACCTCGCGCGTCTGAGTGCAGACGCGAAGGTAGGGACAAGAAATCAGGTGCGAGGTCTCCTGGCTCGCGGAGTCTTTGATGATTCGATCTGTCTTCCCGAGTCCGTCTGCTTACGTAAAGGCGAGTCTTGAGATTCGCCTGACTCAGTGACGTATACGATCGAACCTCTCCGCTTACAGTGGCGGGACCGCGTGGGTGTTGCACCCACTTCCCTCACTCACCTGACGAGAGCTTTCCAGGGCCGAGTATAGCACGCTAGAATTTACGAGAGTTTTGCCCATCGGGCGGGGTGCAGGCTGCTGTGAAATCGCGCATACGCGAGGCCGGACTGGCCGAGATCGACGACAAGCTGGGGCGAGGAGAGCGCCTCACGCTCGATGATGGGGTGCGGCTGTTCGAGTCGCCGGATTTGCTGGCTGTCGGATGGCTCGCGAACCGGGAGCGCGAGAAACGCCACGGCACACGCACCTACTTCAACTACAACCTTCGGCTCGAGCCGACCAACGTGTGCGAGGCGAGCTGTCTGTTCTGCTCGTTCGCGCGTTTGAAGCCCGGGATGCCCGAGGCGTACACGATGTCGCTCGAGGATGCCTGGGACAAGCTGCGGCAACGCGCGAATCAGCCGCTGACCGAGCTCCACATCGTCAATGGGTTGAATCCGGAGCTGCCCTTCAGCTACTACACGGAGCTCCTGCGCGGGTTCAAGCAAATTCGCCCAGGCATTCACCTGAAGTGCTTCACGGCCGTCGAGATCGCATTCTTCGCCGACCTGTACGGCATGAGCGACACACAAGTGTTGCGCGAATTGATGGAGGCCGGCCTCGATTCATTGCCCGGCGGCGGCGCGGAGATCTTCGCCGAGCGCGTGCGTCAGAAGATCTGCAGCGATAAATGCGGCTCGGATCGATACCTCGACATCCATCGCATCGCGCATCGCCTCGGTCTGAGGTCGAACGTCACGATGTTGTACGGCCACATCGAGACGATGGAGGAGCGGGTCGATCACATGCTGCGCGCGCGTGCGCTGCAGGACGAGACGGGCGGTTTCCAGGCGTTCATTCCGCTGGCCTTCCATCCCGACAATAATCAGATGCGCAAGCTGCCCGCGCCGAGCGGAACCGACACGTTACGGGTCCATGCGGTTTCACGGCTGATGCTGGACAACATCCCGCACATCAAGGCCTTCTGGATTGCGACGGGGCTGGAGCTGGCTCAGGCCGCGCTGTGGTTCGGGGTCGACGACCTCGATGGCACCGTGCAGGAAGAGAAGATTTACCACATGGCCGGCTCGGCCACTCCCGAAGGGATGACGACAGCCTCCCTCGGTCGCCTCGTCCGGGCAGCAGGGCGGCAGCCGCTCGAGCGCGACACGCTCTACAACATTGTCGATAACGTGGTCGCCTAGCCCCAGACGGTGCTGCCTGCTCTTTTCCGTAGATCTTCGTAGTGTCCGGCTTTGGCCTTTCTCGTAGTGTCCGGCTTTGGCCTTTCTCGTAGTGTCCGGCTTTGGCCTTTCTCGTAGTGTCCGGCTTTAGCCGGACCCTTGATCTGTAAAGACCACGAAACGATATAATTCACTCAGGTCCAAACCCGCCGGGCGATAGCCCAGCACCGGGGTTTGGACCTTTTTCACGTCCGCACTTTGCGAAAAGTTTCACAAGGGTGCACTGAAGCGATGGCATCGATCATTCCGTTGCTAACCGAGTTCGAGAAGCAGCACATTGCCGAACGGCAGGCGCTGCCCGAGAAGTACCTCGGTCTCACCGACGATGAGATGAACGTCCGCATCGCCGAGGCCAGGCGTGCGCTTGGCGAGAAGCTGGTGATCCTCGGTCATCACTACCAGCGCGACGAGGTGATTCGCTTCGCCGACTACACGGGCGATTCGTTCCGCCTCGCTCGCCAGATCGCGAGCCGTCCCGAAGCCGACTACATAGTGTTCTGCGGCGTGCATTTCATGGCCGAGAGCGCCGACGTTCTGTGCGCACCGCATCAGAAAGTGATTCTTCCGGATCTGGCGGCCGGCTGCTCCATGGCTGACATGGCGGCGCCCGAACAGTTGGAAACGTGCTGGGAAGAGCTGACGCAGATGGGCATCGTTGCGTCCGACTCAGCGCAGGCAGGCGTCGTGCCCGTCACCTACATCAACTCGGCCGCATCCATCAAAGCGTTCGTCGGAGAGCGCGGCGGCACCGTCTGCACCTCGTCAAACGCGATGGCGACGCTGCGCTGGGCGTTCGCGCGCGGCCAGCGTGTGCTCTTCCTCCCCGATCAGCATCTCGGTCGGAACACCGCCTACAAGATGGGCATTCCTCTCGAAGAGATGGTCGTCTGGGATCCAGACGAAATCTGCGGCGGCCTCGACCCGGACCAGGTGAGCCGCGCCAAGATGATCCTGTGGAAAGGGCACTGCTCGGTCCATACGCGCTTCAGCGCAAAGCAGATTCAGGGCGTCCGTGAGCAGCATCCCGGTATCCGCGTGATCGTGCACCCCGAAGTCCCGTGGGACGTAGTGCAAGCGGCCGATGACAGCGGAAGCACCGAGTACATCATCAAGACCGTCACCAACAGCCCGGAAGGATCTGTCTGGGCCGTGGGTACGGAAGTGCATCTCGTCAATCGGCTGGCGCAACAGCTTGCGCCCGCACGAACGGTGTTGTCGCTCGACCAGTTCGGCTGTCTCTGCTCCACCATGTTCCGCGTCTCGCCGAACCACCTGTTGTGGATCCTGGAAGAGCTCCTCGAGGGCCGAGTCCACAACCAGGTCACCGTCCCCGACGATCAGAAGCATTGGAATCGAGTCGCACTCGATCGGATGCTGTCCATCTCCTAGCGTTTGAAGTACGATCCTCGGTTCTAGAGGAAGTTGCTCGACCAGATAGTGTCGAGACCGCTCGCTGAGGAGGACGAATGGCGCACGAATTGCCCAAGCTCCCGTACGATTTTGCCGCGCTCGAACCGCACATCGACGCGCAGACGATGCAGATTCATCACGGGAAACATCATCAGGCGTACGTCACCAACCTGAACACCGCGCTCGACAAGCATCCCGAGTTGCAGGGGAAGAGCATCGAGGATCTGTGCCGGGGCATCAACAGCGTTCCCGAGGCCATTCGCACCGCAGTGCGGAACAACGGCGGCGGACACTGGAATCACTCGAAGTTCTGGACGTGGATGGCGCCCAACGGTGGCGGCGCGCCGACGGGCAAGGTCGCTGACGGGATCAACGCCGCGTTCGGAAGCTTCGACACGTTCAAGCAGGAGTGGGCCAAGGCTGGCGCCGGCCGGTTCGGCAGCGGGTGGGTATGGCTCCTCAACGACGGCGGCAAGCTGTCGATCTCGAGTACGCCGAATCAGGACAACCCGCTGATGGACGGCAAGTCGGCGGTCCTCGGCCTCGATGTCTGGGAGCACGCCTACTACTTGAAGTACCAGAATCGCCGGCCGGACTACATCACCGCGTGGTGGAATGTGGTCAATTGGGCCGAGGTGAACAAGGCTCTTTGAACGCTGTAGCGGCGGGTGTTCAGACCCGCCGTGAAATCCACGTCGATTCAAGGCGGGTCTTCCGACCCGCCTCTACTTCCCTCGCCATCTCAATGCGCGACCGTCGAGGCGACTGATTCAGCCTTCGCGGCCACGGGTGGTGCAGCGACCTTGGGCTCGGCAGGCTTGTGTCCGGCAGCGGCGGGCAGCCGTTCCTTGAGCAGCAGATCGGCGTGCGCCAGGAAATCCTCCTTCGAGATCTTCCCTGAATCGACGTCGGCCAGCAGCGATCGCTGTGCCTTGTATTCGCGGTTCTCGATGCCCGCCTTGCTCTGCAGCATGCGCCAGGCCTTGCGCCGCTCGACGCAGAACAGCACGAGCTGACGCGAGAGCGAACGGTACTCCACGTCGCCATTCGCGCCCTGGATCGTGATGTACACGCCGAAATCGGGGACATAGGATCGATGGCTCGATACCAGGTACCGGCGATAGACGACATCCTGCTGCGTGATCCGCACCAGCATGTTTTCGAGGGAGATCAGCTTGCCGAGATCGTCCTTCTTCACCTTCTTCAGGTGATTGCGGAAGCGAGCCTCGGTGGCGCACCAGTGAGCGACGGTGTAGCGATAGGGCGCGTTGGTTCCCTTGAATCGGGTTTCAAACCAGTCCATGTCGATCGATGGGTTGCCTTTGACGTCGAGCGCTTCCTGATAGGTCTCTCCGAGTCTGGGATTGAACACGAACTCCGGCGCGCCGCGTGAATCGCGCACCCGTTGGGCCTGCGTGAGCGCGAGGTCGTCGGCCACGCCATGCTCGGGTTGACACGTCGTGAAGCACTGCAGGAATGCCGTGCCGCGGTACTCGATGCCGTCGAGGATCGAGCGGTACAACTTCGGCGCGTTCGCAATCGAGACCTGCGCGACGAATGGCGACCCGTGCCCGGCGAGGAACGTTTCGGCGACGGTCTTCTTCTCGACGTTCTTGCCCTGCGTCGCGGCGCCGAACACGTTCATGTCGTTGCCGCCCAGCATCGGCGTTGAATCGGAGTTCTGCCCGCCGGTGTTGGAGTACACCTGTGTGTCCAGCATCACGGCCTTCACGTTGGGCCGGTTCTGCAGGATTACCTTCGACATGTTCTGGTACCCGATGTCGCCCATGCCGCCGTCACCGCCGACGACCCAGACCTTCGGCATCTCGAGGATCTCCTGGTCGGTCATCGTCGCATCGGTGAAGTGCACGTACTCGTAGTACTCGCGCGGATTGATCACGTCCGTCTCGCGCTGCATGAGGGCGTCGAGCAGCCGTTCCGGGATCACCGATCGCCGGCCGTGATCGACGATGAAGCTTTCGCCGAGGAGCCAGCCGACGGTGATGCCGTCCTGGAAGAGTGAGTTCATCCAGGGATAAGGATGCGGGTTGTTCGGCGGTGTCGACCCGTACACCGTGTTGCAGCCGGTGTGCGCGGCCATCGCCATCACCGACATGCCATTGGCGGCGCGGCCGTCAATCGCCTGCAGGTTCTTGTGGATGAACGCCTCGTGGCGCAGCACCGACGCGATCGCGCCGATGATGTCTTTGTCGGAGATCGGCCCGTGCTCGGCGATGCGCTTCCTGGTGTCCTTGTCGTCTTCTCCGCCCAGGCCCATCAGCAAGTGCGCGACCGCCTGGCAGAAGAGATCGTATTCCTGCTGGCTGCGCGCTTTCATCTCCGCGAGCTTCTGTTCGCCTGCCTTCTCGAGCTCGTCGACCTTCTGACGGAAGCGATCGGCCTTCGCGTGGTAGAGCGGCCGCATGTACGCCTCTGTCACCGCGGCCACCGAGCGCAAGATGCTCTTCTCGCCACAGCCCGCGCAGGCGCCATCGCCGGAGACCAGCGCGTCGTAGTTCTTGCGCACCATCAGCATGTTGCGCAGCGTCGCGGTCTTCGAATCCTGCGGCCGCACATCGTTGTACAGGCCGAGGTACTTCTGCGCGGTGTCCGGCAATAGATTGAGGAACGCCGTGCCGCTTTCGTGTTCGGCGTTGACCTCCTCGGTCTCCTGCACCATCCGCAGCGCCTGGTGCTCGCCGCAAGCCGTGACGCAGGCCGCGCACCCCTTGCAGAGATCCGAAACGAAGATCGAGAAGATGCCGCCTGAGCCCGGGCTCTTCTTCTCGGGCGTCGCAAAGATCGCGTTCGCCTTCTGATACGCCATCGGCACCTTGTCGATGACGCTGAAGAACTCCTCCTTCGATTGCGGTGAGAAGCCGTTGACCTCGTGAGTCACCTGGCGGATGAAGTCCTGTGCCCGCGGCGCCTCGTCTTTGGCGCTGAGGGCTCCGCGCATGAGATCGCGCGTGCGCTTGCTGATCTCGGGCAGCAGGTTCAGCATCTTCTGCCGTTCGCCGGTGTCGCTGACGTAGTTGCTGACGGCGGTGCGGAGAATCGTGTCCAAGTCCTGAGAGCAGTTCGGGAGCGCCGTGTCGGGGCAGACGGCAATACACTCCATGCACTGCGTGCAGTTCTCCGGAATGTACAGCGGTGTTTCGCGGCGCGCGACGTACTTCGATGCCGTGTCACCGCTCCCTGCCGCCATGATGCCGAGCGATGCATACGCATTGGCCGGCTGGTTGTAACCGAGTTTCGCGCGGAACATCCGGTCGAACTCGGCGACGCGTGTCAGCGGCGTGCGCTCGTTCTGTCCCGGCGGCAGCGGAATCGTCCGGCAACCGGTACCGCAGCCCTCGCCGGCGGCCATGCTGTCTGGCATCACGACCGGGAGCAGCGCTCTGCCGCGCAGCGTCGATCGGTCTGGCGCTTCGATTACGCCGACGTTGATCTCGCGCACCAGCTCGAAGCCCTTGGTCATGACCTCCATGTTGGAGCTCACCACCGCGTCGCCGAGCTTTCCGAACTTCTTCACGTACTGCTTGTGGACCGCGTCGCGGAACTGCTCGGGTGTGATGCGGAAGTCCTGCAGCATCGGCGACACCGAGAAGAACGCACCGAGAAACGCGTTGCCCTGCATGCGGAGCTGCAGGTCGCCGCGATCGGTCGCCTCGCGCGCGATCTTGAAGCCCGGGAGCGTGAAGACACGGATGTTCTTGTCGATGATCTGCTTGCGCGCCCAGAGCGGCAGCCGTTCCCACGCAGCCTCGCCCTCTTCCTCCGACTCCCAGACCAGCGATCCGCCGTCGGACATGCCATCGAGCGGATTGGTGTGCGTGAAGGCCTTCGGATCGCAGCAGAGAACGACGTTCACATGGCGCAGATCGCAGTTGACACGGATCCGTTCCGGAGCAGCGATCATGAAGTAGGAGGTCGGAGCTCCCTTCTTCTCGGATCCGTACTTCGGGTTCGCGCTGACGTGGATGATCTCCTTCGGATTGCCGAACTCATCGACGATCTTGTCGCGCTCGTAGAGCAGATCGTTGAGGTCGCCGATGATGGCCCCGAGGTTCTTGCCGGTCGTGATAGCGCCCCACCCGCCGACCGAGTGGAATCGCACCGCGATCGCGTGGTCAGGCAGGAGCGACGGGGTGTCGTCCGATCTCACCTCGTACGGATGATCGACGCCGAGCACCATGAACGAGACGCCATCCGAGGCACGCTTGCCATCCTTGCGCGCGCGCCGCCCGGTCGCGAACTCATACGCGCCGATGGAATGCTCGGGCCTGAAGTCGCGGGACCCGAGACCGTAGACACCTCCAAACAAGCGCGGCATCTGATCCGCGGTGATGTGGGGAAGCCCGGCCTCACCCTGCAGCGCTTTGTTGAGCGCGGTGCGGATATCCCTGCCCATCGGGTTGTCGCCAGCCATGGGCTCGTCCGTCCGCTCGAGGATGATGACGTTCTTCTTGCCGGCAAGCGCATTGACGATGGCGGCTTCAGGAAATGGGCGGAAGACGTTGATGTGAATCGATCCGACCGTGACGCCGCGCCGTTCGCGCAGGTAGTCCACGGCCGCCTCGATGTTCTCCGCCGCCGAGCCGAGCGACACGAACACGGTGTCGGTATCGTCGGTCTTGTACTCGGAGATCAAACCGTAGTGACGTCCCGTCAGCTCGCCGAAATCCTTGTAGGCGGCTGCGAAGAAGTCGAGGATCGGCTCGGTGAAGTTGTCGCGGCGGGCGACCACGCCCTGCATGTAGTGCTCCTGGTTCTGTACCGGGCCAAGGAGCACGGGGTTGGTGAGGTCGATCATCTTCGGCACGCGCCGGCGGCGTGGGCCGAAGAGAAGACGCTGGCTGTCCGTCGGGCACTCGATGATGTCTTCGGGAGCGCCGAGGTACTCGCGAATCAGCGCCGACTCGTGTTTGTAGAACGTGCGTTCGAGGTGTGACGTGAGGAAGCCGTCCATCACGTTCATACCCGGGGTCAGGCTCAGCTCGGTGACCCGGCGCAGGATGAGCGACTGGTCTGCGGCCTGCTGCGCGTCCTTCCCAAAGACGATGATCCAGCCCGTGTCGAGTGCACCGTACACATCGTCATGCCCGCAGTGCACGTTGAGTGCGTGCTTGGTCAGCGCGCGTGCGGCGACCTCGAGCACCATCGTCGAGCACTTCCCGGGCGCGTGGTAATACTGCTCGACGCCATAGACGACACCCTGGCCTGATGTGTAGTTGACGACACGCTTGCCGCAGACCGAGTGCGCGATGGCGCCGCCCTGCGCCGCATGCTCACCTTCAGCTTCGATGGCGATCGTGTTGCGCCCGAAGGCGTTGAGCTTTCCCTCGGCGAACGCCTGCTGGTAGAGCTCACCCCCCTCTGTTGACGGTGTGATGGGGTAGAAGACGCCGGCGTCGGCGATGCGGGTTTCCGTGTGGTAGGAGACGAGCTGGTTGCCGTTAGCGGTGATACGAACGCCGGGGTACCGAGGCCTAGACTGCATCACACGACCTCCCCGTGATCGACCGATGGATTGTGGCGGCGGCTGCGGCGCCTTGAGCGAATTCTAGATCAAATCCCTGGACGCCCGGGCGGTAGACGTGTTATCACACCGGCCTCGCGATCCCCGTCCATTCCATGTCGAAAAGGGGGCGGTCGTGGCCTTACTCGCCTGTCTCGCAGAAGTCCTGAAGCGGGAGCGCGTGCCGTATCTCACCTTACGGCACCCGCCGGCATTCACGGCACCGGAGTTGTCTGCCGTCGCTCACATTCCGGGGCGGCGGTCGGCCAAGGTCGTCATCTGCATCGCGGATGCAGAGCCGGTGCAAGCCGTCTTGCCAGCGCATTACCTGGTCGATCTGGACGCGCTCAAAGTTCTGGTGGGCTGCGCGGCGCTGCGACTGGCCAGGGAGCCCGAGATCGCGACGCTCTACCCGGAGTTCGAGGTCGGCGCGATGCCGCCGTTCGGGATGATGTACGGCCACCGCGTGTTTGTCGAGCGGTGCCTCGTCGGCGAGCCGGAACTGGTATTCAACGCCGGCACCCACACGGACTCCCTGTGCATGCATTTCGGCGACTTTGCGGACATCGTCCGTCCGGTCGTCGGCACGTTCGGCGTGCCGCCACGACGGCGACCCATCGCTACCGCCTAGACTGTGCCTGTTTCCGGTTGCGTGGTGGTTGCGGGTGGCCGGGGGACCCGGATGGGCCAGCTCGCCCGTGCCTTGGGAATGCTCTGCCGCGGCCATTTCCGGACGGCGTGGCGCTGGGTGCCCTCGACCCGTAGAATGTTATCAGGTGGGCCGTGCTCCTCCGCCGGAGAGCGGCCCCTGAAGACACATTGGCTCGGACCTCCCCACTAGAATCCAGCGTCGCGACCGCGCGCGCGAGCGAAGCATTCGGACCCCGTCTGGCGCGGTGGTTCAACGAAGGGCACCCCAGCCACAGCCCTGCCCAATCAGCACATCACACCGATGCCTGGTGGAAGGTCATGTGTCTGACGGGCGTGGATTATTTCTCCACGCTGGCTTATCAACCGAGCATCGCGTTTGTCGCAGCCGGCGCCCTCTCGCCGCTGGCCACGCTGGTCCTCGTTGCGCTGACGCTGCTCGGCGCGTTTCCGATGTACAGCCGGGTGGCCGACCTGAGTCCGTACGGGCAAGGCAGCATCCTCATCCTCGAGAAGCTGTTTCCACGCTGGAAAGGAAAGTCGGTCGTCTTGTGCCTGCTCGGGTTTGCCGCGACCGGCTTCGTGATCACAGTCACGCTCTCGGCGGCTGACGCGGCAGCGCATCTCATTCAGAACCCGGTCGCGCCTGGCTGGCTCAATCACCCGCTGCTGCTCACGATCGCGCTGCTGCTCATTCTCGGCGCCGTGTTCCTCCGAGGGTTCCGGGAAGCCATCTCGCTCGCGGTGATGATCGTTGTCGTCTACATGGTTCTCAACGTGATCGTCATCGCTGCCGGTGTTCGAGAAATCCTGAGCCACCCGGAGCTGATCACGGATTGGAAGTCATCGCTCTTCGCACAGCATGGGCATCCGATCATGTGGGTCGCGATGGCACTCATCCTGTTTCCAAAACTGGCGTTGGGATTGTCGGGATTCGAAACCGGCGTCGCGGTCATGCCGCTCGTCCGCGGCGACGCCAGCGACACCGAACTGGCGCCATTGGGCCGTATCCGCAATACGAAGAAGCTGCTCCTGACGGCGGCGCTGATCATGAGCGTCATGCTCATGGCGAGCAGTTTCGTCACGGTCATGCTGATTCCCGCCGACGCGTTCCTTCCAGGCCATGCCGCCGACGGCCGCGCCCTGGCCTACCTTGCGCACGGGTTGCTGGGCACGACATTCGGCACGACGTACGATCTGGCGACCATCGCGATCCTGTGGTTTGCGGGATCGTCAGCGCTCGCGGGGCTGCTGACACTGGTGCCGCGCTATCTGCCGCGCTTCGGGATGGCGCCCGAGTGGGCGCGCGCCACACGACCTCTGGTCGCGATCATCACGGGGATCGCCATCCTCATCAGCATTGCGTTCGACGCCAGCGTTGAGGCCCAGGGCGGCGCCTATGCCACCGGTGTGCTGGTGCTCATGAGCTCCGGTGCGTTCGCGATCGCGATCGTCACATGGACCGGTCGAACGGGCTGGCTGCCGTATCTGCTCATCACGTTGGTGTTTCTCTACACGACCGTGACGAACATGATCGAGCGGCCGGAAGGAATCCAGATCGCCTCGATCTTCATCGGGGCGATCGTCTTTAGCTCGCTGGTGTCACGAGCGCTTCGCTCAACCGAGCTGCGCGTCCAGGGATTCGAGCCGGACGCGACCGCGACGAGATACATCGAAGAAGCGGCTCGCCGCGGCCCGATTCGCATCATCGCCAATCGTCCCGACAGCGGTTTGCCGCAGGAGTATCAGGACAAGCTGCGCGAGGCGAACGATTCGCATCACGTGCCGGCGGGTGAACAGGTCCTCTTCCTGGAAGTGCAGCTTGGCGATGCCTCGGATTTCAGCGACGTCCTGCGAGTCAAAGGCATCGAAGTCGGGGGCCATCGCATCTTGCGATCCCGGAGCCCGGCGATTCCCAACGCTATTGCGGCGATGCTGATCTACATCAGAGATCAGACCGGACAGATCCCGCATGTGTACTTCGGGTGGACGGAAGGCAATCCGATCACGTATCTGTTGAAGTTTCTCGCCTTCGGCGAAGGGGACACGGCGCCGGTCACGCGCGAAGTTCTCCGGCAATACGAACCGGATCCGCTCCGTCGCCCCCGCGTCCACGTCGGGTAATTGTCCCGTAGCGTCCCGCTTTAGCCGGACTAATTGTCGACACATGCGTAGCGTCCGGCTTTTAGCCGGACTAGTCGTCAACCAGCGTAGTGTCCGGCTTTTAGCCGGACTAGTCGTCAACTAGCGTAGCGTCCGGCTTTTAGCCGGACTAGTCGTCAACTAGCGTAGTGTCCGGCTTTTAGCCGGACTAGTCGTCAACTAGCGTAGTGTCCGGCTTTAGCCGGACATTCGGGAACCCGTTCGTAGCGTTCTGCTTTAGCCGGACCTGCGATGCCAATCGTCATGGAGTTGTACGGCTTCGAGGATCTGGTCCATGGTGTAGACATTGGATCCAGAGAACTCATATGCGTCGATTCGGTTAACGAGCCCCGCCCTGACGGGATTCTCCAGGATGTACCTCGCGACACTGAGGGCGCTCACATCGCTGCGCAGCGTCCGCTCGAATCCATACCGTTGCCACAGGCGCACGTCGAACGCCGCCTTGAAATGGAACCCCGAGTACTGCTTCGCACGTGAGATGAACTTCCTGGCATCCGAGTCGTCCGCCAATCCTTCAACGAGCAGATGCAGGTGATCCGGCATGTAGCAGTACGCAATTGTTGCGAAGCGATAATCGGACGCTGCGCGCTCAAGCTGCGTACAAACGACAGACACACGATCGGATTCCACGAAGAGGGGGCGTCTCTCGAACGTGCAAAAGGTCAAGAAATACTGGTGAAGGCCGAGATAGTCGAACGTCCGCAGATGTTCCGGCCTGTGAGTGATCACGCAGCATTCGCTGCAAGATCCACGGCGGGGTCCGGCTAAAGCCGGACACTACGAATAATCGGTGTGTGGTCCGGCTCAAGCCGGACACTACGAATAATCGGTGTGTGGGTCCGGCTCAAGCCGGACACTACGAATAATCGGTGTGCGGGTCCGGCTAAAGGTGGGTCCGGCTCGAGCCGGACACTACGGATAGCCGGACCTCGTTCGTCCTTACGGCATCCGCGACGACAGATACGCCGCGATCGAGACGAAGTCTTCGTCGGTCAGCTTGGCCACAACCGGCTTCATCAAATCGGTCCACACGCCGTGGCGCGCGCCGATCTGCATGTCGTACAACTGGCGGACCATGTAGCTCGGTGAACGGCCCGCGATCCCGGGCACCGGACCCAACCCCTTGAGATCCGTGCCGTGGCAGACGGTGCATTGAACCGTCTTGCCGTTGCCACCGGTCATCACGAGCGCTTCGCCCTTCTTGATGCTGCCGGGCGGCGCATACGCAATGAAGCCGGAGCGCGGATTGCGCAGGACCTCGGTGTGCTCGACGTTCTCGGGCGTCTCGATGATCCGCATGCCGAGCGGCTCGGTCTCTTCACCCTCGAGCCGCAGATACATGCCTCCCTGGACGCGGGTCTTCGGAACGGTCTTCGTCTCCATGACCTTGATCCATGGCGTCCACTTCATCGACCCGAAGTAGTCGGCCGCGGCCTTGATCTCGTCTTCGGTCATCCCTTTCGCAATGGCGATCATGACGTTCGTGTTTGCCTTGCGCGGCTCGCCGCTCTTGCGCACATCCCCACGAAAGTCATGCATCGTCTGGATGAAGTACGTCACGGGGAGTCCGGCGACGCCGGCGTTCTCGGGCCGGCCCTTGCCATTCGGGTAGTGGCACAAGCCGCACGCACGAACGTCAGGCCGGCGACCCTTCGCGACCACGTCCGGCATCTGCGGATGATCGCCAGGGAACCAGTCTGCAGGACCAAAGGCGTCGCGAATGTTGGCGACCGGGAAGCTGAGCGTGCTGCCCGGCAGCGTTCGCGGCGTGGGATCGGGCGGCGCCGGCTGCGCTGCAGGCGCGGCGGGTGCGGCGGGCGCGGCGGGCGGCGCCGGGGCCGCTGGGCCTACTGCATACGCCCATGCTGGAGGCTCACCGGCCGCCCGAAGCACTCCGGCGGTGACGGCGATCGCCAGACCAATGACGACGACACACACGACTCTGCGCATAGGCCACCTCCGAATGTGCCGCTTAGTCTACACACAGTCCCGACGAACCTGTAT
>Ga0310810_10002917_pt1 | contig 18530 bp, 18 predicted proteins | sample NCmetagenome_FD_207641 | JGI IMG/M metagenome (GOLD analysis project Ga0310810, IMG submission 207641) | Soil microbial communities from experimental microcosm in Duke University, North Carolina, United States - NC | ecosystem: Engineered > Artificial ecosystem > Soil microcosm > Unclassified ...
TTGCCTTCGTCTTCCTCCTGATCGTCATCGTCGGCGGCGTCGCGTGGTTCTGGGCGGGACGGCAGCCGGGTCCCGCGGTCCAGTTCCGCCAGCCGGATAAATTCATCGGACAGGCGAGCGACCTTGACCTGATGGTGCAGTCGCCGCAGGGGCAGCTGTCGCGCCTCGACGTCACCATCGAGCAGAACGGCAAATCGTTTCCGCTGTTCACGCTCAACCAGCCGACACAGGCCACCACGCGACAGGACTCGGCGGATCGGTTCTACGTGATGCGACCGATCGGCAAACGCTCGATCCCGGAGCTGCAGGCAGGGCCGGCGCGTATCGTCGTGCATGCGGCGCGGCCGGTGCTGCGCGGCATGCGGCAGGTGGAAACCCAGACGACGCGCGACGTGCAGGTCAGGCTCGAGCCGCCGCGCGTCGCCGTGGTCTCGACGTTCCACTACGTGAACCTGGGGGGAGCCGAGTTCGTCGTCTACCGGGCCACGCCGGCCGACGTCGAATCGGGCGTGCGCGTTGGCGATCGCGTGTATCCCGGATTCCCGGGCAGCGCCGTCGGGATCAAAAGCGATCCCGCCATTCGAGTCGCCTTCTTTGCGCTCGCCTACGACCAGGACCTCAAGACCCCGATCAGCGTCTACGCGCGCGACCCCGCGGGGAACCTCGCCGTCACGGCGCTGGATCACATGCCGTTTCCGAAGCCGTTTTCACACAGCACGATTCCGATCGACAGCTGGGTCGAACGTGTCGTTCCGCCGATCGTCGAGAACACGCCGGAGCTGAAGCAGACGGGCGGCTCCGAGGATATCGTGCAGACGTTCGTGCACATCAACAGCGACCTGCGCCGCGAAAACGCCAAGACGATTGCCGATCTGGCGAAGAAAACGGCCCCCGAGATGATGTGGAGCGAACCGTTCGAGCCGCTCGTCAACGCCGCGGTCGAGGCGAAGTTCGCCGACTTTCGCACCTACACCTACAAGGGCAAGGAGATCGATCGGCAGGTGCATCTTGGATTCGATCTCGCCGTCACCCAGCAGGTGCCGATCAAGGCCGCGCAGCGCGGCGTCGTGGTTCACGCCGCGTACCTCGGCATCTACGGCAACTGCGTCATCATCGACCACGGCCTCGGCGTGCAGACGCTCTACGGACATCTGTCGTCAATCGGCGTGAAGGTGGGTGACAAAGTGGAGAAGGGGCAGGTCATCGGGCGCAGCGGCATGACCGGCCTTGCCGCCGGCGATCACCTGCATTTCACCGTGCTCGTCAACGGAACCGCCGTCAACCCGGTCGAGTGGTGGGACATCAAATGGATGCAGGACCGTGTGTTCCGCAAGATCATGGAAGCCGGTGGCAGCGTGACATAATGAGCAGTTCGGGAGACGCTGAATGAGAGGACCGTTCGACCACCTGTTCCGCGCCGTCGTCTGTGCATCCGCGATAGCGGTTGTCGCGTGCGGCGGCGGCAGCAACCAGACCCAGCAGAACACGGCCCAGCCACAAGGAGCCGCCGCGCCGCCGCCCAGCTCGGGTGCGGCCGCACCGGCAGCGGCTCCGGTTGATGCCGCAACCGCCGCGACGGTGACGGGAAAAGTGACGTTCATGGGCACTCCTGCCGCGGCGCAGCCGGTCAAGCTGGGTTCCGATCCGTACTGCGAGAAAGCGAATCCTGGCCTGAAGACCGAAACGGAGGTTGTCGGCAGCGACGGGTCGCTCGGCAACGTGTTCGTTTATGTGAAGGATGGTCTGGGCAACCGCACGTTCCCGGCACCGTCGGACCCGGTCGTCCTCGATCAGAAGGGCTGCCACTACACACCGCACGTGCTGGGCATCCAGATCGGCCAGCCGCTCCAGATCGTGAACAGCGACGACACGCTGCACAACGTGCACGGGCTCGCGAAGACGAACAAGGAGTTCAATCAGGGGCAGCCGATTCAGGGCATGAAGATGACCCACACCTTCAGCACGAAGGAAGTGATGATCCCCTTCAAGTGCGACGTGCACGGCTGGATGAACGCCTGGATCGGTGTGCTGGATCACCCCTACTACGCGGTGACGTCCACGGACGGCACGTTCTCGTTGAAGGGGCTGCCGCCGGGGACCTACACGATCGAGGCGTGGCACGAGAAGCTCGGCACGCAGACACAAACCGTCACTGTCGGCGAAAAAGAAACAAAGAACGTCGCGTTTACCTTTAAGGCGTAGGACGGCCTCCGGGCCCGCCGATCGATATGCTTCCTGTTTTTGCCGCGCTGGTTGCGGCGTCCACCGCTCTGCTGATCTTCGCGGGCGGGCTCGTCACGAGCACCGGCTCAGGGCTGTCCGTTCCCGACTGGCCGAACACCTACGGCTGGTTCATGTGGACCTTCCCGCTGAGCAAGATGGTCGGCGGAATCTTCTACGAACACCTGCACCGGCTCGTCGCCAGCACCGTCGGCTTCCTCATCGTGGTGCTCGCCATCTGGCTGGCGCGCGCGGAGCCGCGCGCGTGGGTCCGCCGGCTTGGCTACCTTGCGCTCGCGGCGGTCGTCACACAGGGCGTTCTGGGCGGGATCACCGTTCTGTGGTACCTGCCCGATGCGATTTCGATCGCGCATGCCAGCCTTGCGCAAATCGTCTTCTGCCTGACGACGACGATCGCGCTCGTGACATCGCGTGGGTGGGTCAGCGGGTACGCGGACCCACAGGGTTCGCGCCGCGTGCAGGGTCCGCGCCGTACGCAACGCAACTCGGATCCCGGATCCCCGATCCTGGATTCCCGGTCCCTTCGCGATGCCACCCTCGAACGCATCGCCATCATCACCACCGCGGCAATCTACGTGCAGATTGTCATCGGCGCGACGATGAGGCACACGGGGGCAGGCTTGGCGATTCCGGACTTTCCGCTTTCGTTCGGCCATCTGATACCGACGCACTGGGATCCGAAAATCGCCATCCACTTCGCGCATCGCGTCGGCGCGGCAGCGATCACGGTGCTCATCACGGCCACGAGCGGTCATGTCCTCTACCATCACCGCCAGCGCCGCGAGCTCGTTCGTCCGGCGGTCCTGCTCCTGATCCTTGTGGCGACGCAGGTGACGCTGGGTGCGTTGACGGTTCTCAGTCAGAAGCAGTTCATCATCAACTCGCTCCACGTCGTCAACGGCGCGCTCGTGCTCGTGACGTCTCTGGTGCTGACGCTCCGCGCGCACCGCGGACACTTCGCGGACGCAGCGGCCCGAACCGTACAGGTCCGCGCGACAGGTGAAAGAGCGGCATCCCGCACCACGGTTCGCGAGGTTCGGGCATGAAGAGCTCCGCCGCTGTCGTCACGCCGGTCACCGCTCCCGCGGACGGCAAGCGCGCGCAGCGTACCGCCGACTTCGTGACGCTCACGAAGCCGCGTCTCAACTTTCTCGTCCTGATCACGACGCTCGGCGGCATGTATCTCGCCGCCCCCGAAGGGGTCGCCCTTCCGCTGCTCATTCACGCGTTCGTTGGAACGGCACTCGTGGCCGGCGGGGCGGCGGCGCTGAATCAGGTGTGGGAGCGTGAAACCGACGGTCTGATGCGCAGAACGCGCCAGCGGCCAATTCCAGGCGGCCGGCTCCGCCCAGCCGACGGCGCCTGGTTTGGAACGCTGCTCTCCGCCGCGGGACTGATCGAGCTGACGTGGAAGGTCAATCCGGTTGCGTCAGCAGTAGCGGCGGCAACGCTCGTCAGCTACGTGTTCGTCTACACGCCGTTGAAGACGCGCACGTCCCTCTCGACGCTGGTGGGCGCAATTCCGGGCGCGCTGCCTCCGGTGATCGGCTGGGCCGCCGCGACCGGAAGGATCTCGCTCGGCGCGATCGTGCTCTTCGGGATCGTATTCCTCTGGCAGATGCCACACTTCCTGTCGTTGGCGTGGCTGTATCGTGATGACTATCGGCGGGCGCGCATCCCGCTGCTTCCGGTTCTCGAACCCGATGGTCGACGCACGGGACGCCAAGCACTCCTCTACGCCGCTGCACTCTGGCCGGTGAGCCTGTTGCCCGCGGCAGTCGGACTCGCCGACGTACCGTACAGCATTCTCGCCACGCTCCTTGGTGCGGGCCTCATTGCACTCTCCGCGATGTTTGCGCGCGAGCGCACGACCATCACCGCCCGACGCCTGTTCCTGTATTCGATCATTTACCTGCCGCTGCTCTGGACCGCACTGGTCCTCGATCGACTGTGGATCTGAGCGAAAAAATGGAAAGGTGGAACAGCTCGTGGTGCAGTTGAAAGTGTGATTTCGATTTCGAATTTGCCAGCGTTGAACGCCACGCTCAACGCTGTGTCGGCCGTCTTCCTCACCGCTGGTTACATTTTGATCCGCCGTGGGCACCGGGGTTTGCACAAGAAATGTATGCTCGCGGCGCTCGTTGCGTCATCCGCCTTTCTCACCTCGTATCTCATTTATCACGCAAACACGGGTTCACGACCGTTTCCGGGACACGGAACGATCAGGATTGTGTACTTCGCGATTTTGCTTTCACACGTCCTTCTCGCAGCGACAATTCTGCCGCTTGCACTAACAACAGCGGCCCGTGGATTGCGTGCACAGTACGGTCGTCACGTGAAAATCGCGCGGTGGACGCTCCCGATCTGGCTGTATGTCAGCGTCACCGGCGTGGTGATTTACGTGATGCTCTATCACCTGTATTGACGGCTTCGATGCAGAAGGGCAAATCCCCGCGGGTCTTCTGGGTGCTGATTGCGATCGCGGTTCTGGGCCCGCCGATCCTGTCGTTTGCGCTGCAATCCGCTCCCGATCTGCTGCAAGGTGTCGTGCGGAGCATTCCTGATCCGCAGCCGGTGGAGATCCGCCCGCGCCTGTTCGTCGCCTACGGCGCGCTGATCGCGGCGTCGACGCTCGCTATTCTGTATCTGTACCGCGGCCGCGGGTTCGTCGTGTACTGGATCCTGAGCTGGACGATGCTCGCCGCGTCCAACACGCTGAACGCGCGTGGGTACGCGGACGTGCTCCTCGGGAGCGTCATGATCGGCCTGTCGCAGCTGCTCGCGGTGTGGTCATCCGCGCTCATTCTTCTCAGCGTGCCGCCGTTCGCGAAGCGTGATCGCCAACGCTGGACGATTCCCGTTCAAGCCGGCGCGATTACGGCTGTCTGGTTCCTTGTGTCGCCGTTCGTCCTGCCCTTGTCGGCGGTGCTCTACACGGGAGCAGCGACGTCGGCGCTTCTCAAGGGAGCGGCCGCCGGGCGATTCGCCCGCGTGGCCAGGCGGACGCCGATCGTCGGCGCGTTCATGATCAGCGCCGCGCTCGGGGTGATGAGCGTGCTGGAAGCGGCCGGCGCGATTATGTCGTTTCGACTGGAGTGGACCGCCGCGTACTCCAACACCCTGCTTGCATTCACAATTGTAATGAGCATCGTCATTGCGTTGGCGATGCATCTCCTCGTGTTCGAGGACATGACCGACGAAATCCGGCGCACGAACCTCGCTCTCGCCGCCGCGAACGAGGAGGTGAAGCGTCTGGCCATCACCGATCCGCTGACGGGCTGCTACAACCGTCATTTCTTCGACGAGATCGGCCGACGCGAGTTGGAGCGCTACCGACGATACGGCAAACCGCTGACCGTGATGTTCGTAGACCTCAATGAATTCAAGCACCTCAACGATCGATTCGGGCACGACACGGGAGATCAGGTCCTCCGGTCGCTGGGCCGACTTCTGCAACGGCAGGTTCGTCAATCCGATTATGTGATTCGCTGGGGAGGAGACGAATTCCTGCTGCTCCTGACGTGCACGGCCGACGAGGCCGCGCTGAAGGCCGAGGAGTTGAAGAGCGCGTTCGCGATCGAACGCGACCTGTCCGACCTGCCCGCGGATACCGGAATGAGCATCGGCGTCGCGCCGGTCGAGGGCAGCGCGGAGACGCTGGCCGACGCCATTCGCGCCGCCGACTCGGAAATGTATCGAGACAAGCTCGGGGAACGCCGGCCCGCCTGACGGAAGCGCCGCGAGCGCGGCGACCCTGAGTGCTTCTGCTAAGATCCGCCCATGCGGCGAACTGTTCTCTTCGCGATGCTGACCTTCGCTCTGGCGGCATCGGCATCGGCGCAGACTGCCGGCAGAATTACCGGCACCATTAAAGATCCCGATGGGAAGCCCATTAAAGGCGCCACCGTCCGCGCCACCAACGAGGCCGTGAACGCTCGAATCACGTCCACTACGGACGACAAGGGGCGCTTCGCCATGATCGGGGTGCGCACCGGCCGCTGGGTCATCGTGGCTGAAGCGCCGAACTTCCTGCAGCTTCAGGGCACCTCCGACGTAAGCTCGAGCGTAATGCCGGTGCTTTCGCTGACGTTGCAGCGCGATCCGGGCCCGCCGCCAGGGTCGTTGTCGAAAACGATCGCGGAAGAACTGACCGCCGCCGAGGCTCTGCACGGCGCCGGCCGCTATGACGACGCCATCTCCGCTTATCAGGCGATTCAATCGAAGAACGCGCGGTTGACGTCGGTCGATCTGATGCTGGCGACGCTCTATCGGGAAAAAGCGGCACAGGAGAAAGATGCCGCGGCGCGACAGACGCTGCTCACCCGCGCGATTGCGGCGTATACCGATTTTCTGAAGAGCGACGACGGCAACGCCCGGGCACGCGTCGAGCTGGGCGTCACCCAAATGGCGGCCGGGAATGCGGACGCCGCCGCCAAGTCGTTCGAGGACGTGATTTCCGCGGATCCGAAAACGTCGGCAGCGGCCGAAGCGGCCGCACATCTCAAAGAAATCAGAAAGTAAGTGGCCAGCTACCCGCCGGCCGCGCGGAAGCGCTGGCAGGCGATTGTCATCATCACGCTGTTCATGCTCGCGGTGGCCGGCGCCGCGTTCACGGGGTGGCGCTTCGCGCGCGAATCGGCTCCGCATCAGGGTCCGATCGTCCTGATCACCGTTGACGGATTGCGGGCCGATCGCCTGCCCGCGTACGGCGGACCTGCCGGGGCAACGCCCAATATCGACCGTCTGTCCGGGCGCGGCATCGTCTTCGAGCGCGCGTACACGCACTCACCGCTGACGCTGCCCGCACACGCCGCGCTCGTCACCGGCCAACTGCCGTTCGACAACGGCGTTCGGGACGATGGCGGTTTTGCGTTGAAGGATCAGGCGCGCACGGTCGCCGGCCTCCTGCGGAACCGGGGTTTCAGCACGGGCGCTGCGGTTTCTTCGTTCCTGCTGCGTCGAACGACGGGGATGGCGCAGGGTTTCTCTTTCTACGATGCTGACATCCCCGACCCGGTCGAGGAAGGCGCACTGCCCCAGCGCTCTGGCGCCGCCACATTCGACGTTGCGGAGCGATGGATGAAGTCCCAGTCAGGGCAACGTTATTTCCTGTTCCTGCAGGTGGACGCGCCGTCGGCGGACATGGTCATCGGACGTCTGGTGGACGCTCTCAAGGAGACCAGGCGTTACAACGACTCGACGATCGTTCTCACAGCGGATCACGGCGAGGCGAGCGACGGCACTACGCTGGACGACCGTTCGCTGCGCGTGCCGCTGATCGTCAAGCAGCCGGGTGAAGCCGGCGCCGGGCGGCGCGTGCCGCTGCCCGTACAGCACATCGATCTCTTGCCGACGCTGCTCGATCTCGTAAGGGCACCCATGCCTTCCGGGCTCCGCGGGCGTTCGCTGCGGGCGATTCTCGACAAGACCAGCGGCTTCGTGCCCGACCAGCCGATTTACGCCGAGCTTCTGGCACCGTACCTCCGCTTCGATGGTCGGCCGCTCTATGCGTTGTCGAATGCCTCGTACCGACTTGTTCGCGGGGCAACCGACGACGTGCAGTCGCTTGTCGCGGACGCTCCGAAGCCGGATTCGATGCGGTATCAGCAAATGGCTGCGACGCTCGACAAGCTGCTGCACGGCCACGTCGTCGAGACGTCCGCTCCCGTCGCGCAGGCGGATGAAGACCGGCTGGCGGCCTTCGGTTACCTGCGCGGCCTTCGTCCAGCACCCATTGCAGCTGTCGCACCGACCGCACCTGTAGCACCGATCCCGCCCATCGCACCCATCGCACCGACCATCAGCCCCGAAGTGCAACGCGAGGTCACCGCGTCGCACCAAAGGGCGGCGATGCTGCTGGCACAGCGCTCGTATTCGGCGGCCGTCGATGCACTGCGATCCATTGCCACCAAACATCCGGATCTGGTGAGCGTCCAGTATCAGCTCGCGCAGTTGCTGGCGCGCATGGGGCGCACCGACGACGCCGTGAATGCCTTCGGTATCGCCGCCGCCAGGCGGCCTGACGACCCGGAAATCCCGCTGGCGCTCGCCGCCACGCTGCTGCACGCCCGTCGGACGGAGGACGCCGCGATGCAGGCCGAAGACGCCGTGCTCCTGGCGGACGCGACCATGGATGCGCGCATCAAGGCGGCGGCGCACGAAATGGCGGCGCAGGTTGCGCTGGCGCAGGACGAATTCGACGCCGCAACGCAACACGCGGCTGAGGCGAAGACCGCGGATCCCCGCATCCCGATGCCGCAGATCGTGGCCGGTTCGATCGCGTACAACGATGGAAAGTACGACGACGCGTTAACCGCGTTCAAGGAAGCCGCAGCAACCCTGCAGGCCTCGGGACTGACACTGGCCGACCTGCATCTCAATCTCGGGAACACCTACGCGCGTCTCGACCGATACGCCGAGGCCGAAGCCGAATTCCAGGAAGAGCTGCGGGAGTATCCGCACAACATCGGCACCTACGCCAGCCTGGCGATGCTGTACCGCGCTTCGAATCGTCAGCAGGCCGTCGAGCAGGTGATTGGCGACCTGGTCGAGGCCGCGCCGACGCCCGAGGGCTATTCGATGGCCGCCAGATTGTGGGTCATCGTCGGCGAGCGCGGACGCGCCGAGGCGCTTCGGTCAGACGCGCGCCGTCGGTTCCGGGGCGATCCGTCGCTGGCGCTGCTCGGACGGTCCCGATAATCACGTCTCGAGAAGGTCTTCAGATTGTCTTCGTGACCTGCGTGGTACCACTCGGGTGAACGGCGACGAGTGCGAGTCCGATCGCGGCCCAGAACAGATTCCTCACCTTCCGTACTACCGCAAGCGCGACACCGGCCGCTGGATTGACCGACAGGATTGGCGCCAGGGCGCCCGCCGATGCTTCGTCGATGCCGACCCGGAACGGAACGAACTTGAAGACCGCCGTGATGACGCGGTTCAGCGCTTCGAAGCCGATCGCCTGCACGAACGTCGGGCTTCGGGCGCCGAGGAGCCATTCCAGGGTGATGAACACCTCGACGACCGCGAGCGCGTGAAAGAGAAGATCGAGCACGAATACGCGCCAGAGCCGGCGCGGATGACCTCCCGAGAACCGGATGGCTTCGTCGCGAATCGCCGCCAGGCGTTCGCGCCAGCGGGGGCGCGCGCCTCTCGCCGGGTTCCAGGTGCCGCGCACGGCACGAAGACCGGCCGCCGTACCCGCTACCATCGCCGCAAGCGCGGCGATGCCAGCGGCCACCCAGCTGCGAGGCATGGGCACGTTGGTGACGACGACGATGATGCCGATGCCGACCATCGTGAGCACCGATGCGGCGTAGACCAGGTTTTCCACGGCGAGCGACGCGATCGACTCGCGAGGCGCGAGATGATGTCTCGTCAGCACGACTTTCGTCGGTTCGCTGGCGAGCATTCCCAGCGGTGTGACGTTACCGACCGCGTCGCCGGCGAGAAACGCCGCCAGCGCGCGCGGCAGCGGAAAGCTGACCGTCGGCGGCAGACACCACCGCCAGCATTCCGCACGGATGAGAAACCGGAGACCAGCGAGACCGAGAATCAAAACGAGGCCCCAGCCGACGCGCTGGATGCCATCAACGATCTCCGCCGTGCCGGCGCGGCGGACGGCGTAGGCGAAGAGCGCTGCACCTGCGACCGCTGAAGCGAGGGTGATGAGATGGCGGCGCATCGTCGGCTCAAGGCTCGAGGCTCATGACTCAAGCCGCTGAAGCCTTGAGCCCTGAGCATTGAGCCTATCAGCGAAGGCGTGACGCTTCGAGCTGCTTGAACGTCTCTTCGATGAGCCGTTCGTTGTCTTCCCGGGAGACGTTGCGCTGCAGGATCTTGGACGCAATCCCGACGGACAGATCCACAGCTTCCTGGCGAATCTGCTGCACCGCACGGGTTGTTTCGAGCTCGATCTGACGTTCGGCGTTTCGGAGCATCGAGGCCGCTTCGGCGCGCGCCTTGTCCTTCATCTCCTCACGGAAACGGTCGGCGTCGGAACGGCTGCGCGACACGATCTCCGCCGCCTCGCTGCGTGCCTGGGCCAGCAGCTTCGCCGACTCGGCGTGAATGCCTTCGAGCTCCTGCTTCGCCCGCCGCGCGTCGTCGAGCGCCGTGCGGATCGACCGCTGACGGTTGTCGAGCGCCTCGAGCAGCGGCTTCCACGCGAACTTCCCGAGGAGCGCCACGAGGACCAGGAACACGAGGATGGTCCAGATGTAGAGACCTGGATCGGGTTGGACCAACGGATTCATAGACGTCCTTTCACGTCGCGTGCAGGCGGACTTCGCCGATCGTCATTCCGCCTGAAGGCGGACTCTATTTGAGGAGGACGATCAGCAGACCGAACACTTCCGCCAGAATGGCGACGCCTTCGAGCAGGAAGAGCGGCAGGTACGCCGCACCGGTGATCTGCCCGCTTGCGCTCGGCTGGCGGGCCACGCCTTCGGCGATCGCCGCCGCGAGCCGGCCGATGCCGATGCCCGCGCCGATGACCGTCAGGCCGAATCCGATGCCGGCCCCCATGTATGCCAGTGCGATGTCCATTCGTTTCTCCTCCGCGTCAGAAGCTCAGTGATGAGCGTGGATGGCCATGCCGATGAACACGGCCGTCAACAGCGTGAATACGTAGGCCTGCACGAGGATCACGATCAACTCGAGCGCCGTCAGGCCGACGCCAATTGGCAGCGAGAGCACCATGCCGATGCCGATACCGGCAATGGTCCGCTCGAACAGCGAGGTGAAGACAAAGATCAGTGACAGCAGCGCCAGGATCGCGATGTGCCCGCCCGCCATGTTCGCGGCAAGTCGCATCGTGAGCGCGAACGGCCGCACGAACATGCCGAGAATTTCGATCGGAATCAGCATGATGTAGATCGGCCACGGCAGACCGGCCGGCACGAGGTTCTTCCAATGCTGCACGAACCCGTGCGCCCGCGTTCCGGCGACGATGATCGCGAAAAACGCGACGGTGGCGAGAGCCGCCGTGACGTTGTAGTTGCCTGTCGCGGTGACGCCGCCGTGCAGGAGGTGCGTGAACCACGAATCCGGCCCCGCGTGAATGACGGTCGAATTCAGCAGCTCGAGGACGTCGAACAGCGGGATCACGCCCATCAGGTTGCACGTGAAGATGAACAGGAAGAGCGTCAGGAGCATCGGCGTCCACGCCCGCACCCACTTCTCTCCCAGGTTCGGCGCCGCAATGGAATCGCGGACGAACTCCAGCGCGATCTCCAGAAGGCTGGCCGCACGGCCGGGAATCAGCCGCTCCTGCGCGATGTAGCGTCGCACCAGCCACGTGATGCCGACGAAGAGGATCGCGGCGACAACCCATTCCATGAAGACATGCTTGGTCACCGACATGTCGATGCCGAAGACGCGCGGCAGGTGAATCAACGGGTCGTCGACGCTCGTATTGGAGACGTGCTCGATGATGAGTTCGCCGGCGTTGAAGCCTTCTTTGGCCCGTTCGGCCGTTTGCGCGGTCTCGGCCGGCGGCTGAAAATGCAGCATTCGACGTTAGAATTTGAACAGGCGCCGCAGAAACACCGCTTCGGTGACGTGCAGCGCGATGAAATAGCTCGTGAAGCTGACGACGAACGGCACGGGGCGCAGTCCGAAGACGCGCAGCATGCCGGCGACGTACGCTCCAAAAAAAACGGCCTTGACGGCGAGCCCCTCCACCATGACGCGCATCAGTCGGTCGGGGTTCGACCGGTAAGTCCGCTCGATCACAATCCAGCTGACGACCGCCACCACCAGCGGCGCCAGCATTCCGTACAGAACCTCAGGGTTGGCGTCGGCACCCACGGCGCGCGAGGCGACGAGCCACGATACGATGCTGGCTCCCGCCATCCACGCGATGGGCGTCATCGTCTCGACGTCGTTGTCTTCACCAGATCGTAGAAGCCGACGATGATGCCGAGAGCCAGGCCGATCACCAATCCCCAGGGCCCCGTTCCCTGCCACTTGTCCAACAGGTAACCGAGACCGCCAAGCAGGATGATGCCGCCGACCAGGGTGTAACTGGCCCCGGCGACCGCGCCGGCGTTGCTGGCATTGTCCTGCAGGGACTTCGCGGACCGTGAGAACGAGAAACTGCGGTTCTTCTTGGCCATTTCGCAGACTCGCCCGTAGTCGCTGCACAGAACGGGCCGTCCGTGCACCGACCGCCCTTCAGTATAGCCCACCTTGTGAAAACCTTCACGCAATCTGAAAAGTTCAATGCGTACAACAACTTCAGTCCAACGGCGTTGCTTGATCTCGTCTGTCTGCGGGTCCTATACTGCCCTTGATTCGAGTCACGTCGAGGGAGCACACCGATTAGAGTCCCCGGCCATGATGTTGTCCACAGCGCAACGCGACCTGATGCGTACTCTGCCCCTGGCGATCGCGGCGGCACTGTGTCTGTTCGCCACGACGTTCGCACAGGGACCTCGCGAGCGGACAATGTATGTCAGCGCCGTCGACGAAAAAGGGGAGCCTGTCGAAGGCCTTGGCCCCAACGACTTCATCGTTCGCGAGGACGGCACGCCGCGCGAAGTGCTGCGCGTCTCGCACGCGATCGAGCCAATCGACATCGCGATCCTCGTCGACGACAGCGGAGCGTCCGACGAACTGATTCCCCGCGTGCGGGAGGCGCTTCGCCCCTTCATCGCGAGGATGACCGACGGCAATCAGATCGCCCTCATCGGGCTGGCGGATCGGCCGACCATCCTGGCCAACTACACCTCGAACCCGACGTTGCTCGACAAGGGTATCGGGCTGCTCTGGCCGCGGCCGCGCGCCGGTTCGACGCTGCTCGACGGCATCTTCGAAGTATCGAAAGGCCTGCAGCGACGCGAGACGCCACGGGCGGTGATCGTTCCCGTGATCACCGACGGCGGAGACTTCGCCAACCGTCAGTACGATCAAGTGATCCAGGAAGTGAAACGCGCGAGCGTCGCCATCCACGCGGTCACCGTCGGCAATTTCAACTCGACCGACCATGACGAAATTCGCAACCGTGGCCGGATGCTCGACGAAGGCACGCGTATCAGCGGCGGGCAACGCATCAACCTGCTCACGCCGACGTCGGTGCAGCAGACGCTCGAACGTCTTGGTCGTGAACTGCTGTCGCAATACAAAGTGGTCTATGGTCATCCCGAGTCCCTGATTCCGCCCACTCGATTTGAGGTCAGCGCACGGCGGCCGGGCATCACGATGCGCGGGACGCCGGAACGCGGGACGGGAACATCCAAGTGAAACGAATCGCCTTTCTTGCGGCCGCACTCATCGCGGCGGTTTCCACCACTCCCACGGCGCAAGGGACGTTCCGCGCCGGCGTCGATGTCGTCTCGCTGAACGTCACCGCGGTGGACGCGTCGAATCACTATGTCACCGACCTGGAGCAGAAGGACTTCTCCGTGTTCGAGGACGGCGTCAAGCAGGAGCTGTCGTTCTTCACCCGCAAGCAGCAGCCGATCGCGATGTCCTTGCTGCTCGACAGCAGCGCGAGCATGGAGGACAAACTTCCCACGCTGCAGACGGCTGCAACCAACTTCGTGAAGCGTCTGAAGTCGAATGACATGGCGCAGGTAATCGATTTCGACAGCCGCGTCGAAATCCGCCAGGGCTTCACGTCGAATCAGGGCCAGCTGCAGACCGCCATCCAGCAGACGACGGCGGGCGGCTCGACCTCGCTCTACAACGCCATTTACATCTCACTCAAGGAACTCGCCAAGGTAAAGGCCAGCGGCGACGAAGACGTGCGCCGTCAGGCGCTCGTCCTGTTCTCGGATGGCGAAGATACCTCGAGCCTGATCTCGTTTGACGAGGTGCTCGAGCTGGCCAAGCGAAGTGAGACGGCGATCTTCACCATCGCACTTCGCGGCGCCGACACGCAGAGCAAGGGCTTCCACGAGGCGGAGTTCGTCATGCGCCAGCTGGCGCAGGAAACCGGCGGACGCTCGTTCTTCCCAACGAAGATCGACGACTTGAACGGCGTCTATGCCGAAATCGCGGACGAGCTCGCCAGTCAGTACACGCTCGGCTACTCGTCGAAGAACGGCAAGCGCGACGGCGCGTATCGGCGCATTGTCGTGCAGATCGATCGGCAGAACGTGTCGCCGCGTACCAAGCGGGGCTACTACGCCCCGACATCGCGTTGAACACGCTCCCGCTGCTGCTGTATGCGGCCGCCGGGGTCGCCTACGCGATTCATTTTGCGCGGCGGGATTCGTCAGTCGGACGTGCGGCCACCACGCTCCTTCTCTTCGGGGCCCTCGTCCACACGTTTGTCATCGGCATGCAGACGATGGAGGTTCGCCACCTGCCGTTTGCGAACTTCTCGCGCGCGGTGTCGTCGTTCGTCTGGCTGCTCACCCTGTCGTATCTCTATCTGGAACTGACGACCGACGAACGTTCGATGGGGGTGTTTATTCTGCCGGTCATCATCGGACTGCAGCTCATTCCGGTCCTGCACCCCGGGGTCGAGCGCGCGGACCCGGTGCTCGACAGCCCCTGGTTCTGGGTGCACGTCTCCTCGCTGCTGTTCGCCTATGCGAGCTTTGCGCTCGCCGGCGTCCTCGGCGTCACCTATATGCTGCAGTTCAAGGAGATCAAGAAGAAGCATCTCGGCTACTTCTACACGCGGCTGCCCTCACTGCAGATTCTCGACGTGATGAATTCGCGCGCGGTCACGATTGGCTGGATGTTCCTCACCTTCGGCGTCATCGTCGGCGCCGTCTGGACGGCCCAGGCGCGCACGATTGCGCCCGACGATCCGAACCTGCGCGCCATGTCGATTGACGATCCGAAGATTTTCGTCGCGCTGCTGACGTGGTTGGTGTACTCATTCGCGGTCTTGGCGAGGCGGACGCTCGGCTGGACGGGCCGCCGCGCCGCGTGGTTGTCATCGGTCGGTTTCGCGTTTGCGATGGTGAATTTCCTCGCCATCAATTACTTCGTCACGACGAGCCACACCTTTTATTGATGCACCTCTTCCTGCTCGGCGTAAGCCATCGCACGGCGCCGATTGACCTCCGCGAACGCCTCGATTTCTCGAGCCGCGATCTGAGCGCGGCCGCGGGCGCGATCGCCGAGCGGTCGTCGATGAGCGAAGCGGTCGTGTTGTCGACCTGCAACCGCTCGGAGCTGTACGTCGCCACGACCGATCCGGCGCGCGCGCGGGAAGAGCTCGTCTCGTTCATCAGCGAATACCACCACGTGTCGGCGCCGACGTTTCAGCCGCACCTGTTCGCGCTCGAAAACAGCGCCGCTGTCGCTCACCTCTTCCGCGTCGCCGCGGGCCTCGATTCGCTCGTGGTTGGCGAGCCGCAGATTCTGGGACAGGTCAAAGAGGCGTACCAGAGTTCGGCCAGCAAACGATGCGTCGGGCCCGTCCTCAGCAACGTGTTCCGCTGGTCGTTCGGCGTCGGCAAACGGGTGCGGACGGAAACGGCACTCGGTGAAGGCGCGGTATCGGTCAGCTACGCGGCAGTCGCGCTGGCGCGAAAGATCTTCGGGCGCCTCACCGGACGACGAGTGCTCGTGGTCGGCGCGGGAGAAATCAGCTCGCTGACGGCGCAGCATCTTCGTACGCACGGCGTCGGCGAAATCGTGATCACCAGCCGGACCCACGCGCACGCGGAGGAGCTCGCCGCAGATGTCGGCGGGCTTGCCGTTCCGTGGGAGGGGATGGGCAACGCGCTCGGCTCCGCCGACATCGTCATCACCGCCACCGGATCGCAGCGGCCGATCATTGCCCGGGCACAGCTCGAGGCCGCGCAGGGCTACCGGCGTGCCACGCCGCTGTTCATCATCGACATCGCCGTGCCGCGCGATGTGGATGCGGCAGTCGGTGAAATCGAGCAGGTCTTTCTCTACAACATCGACGATCTGCAGGTCATCGTCGAGGAAAACCTGTCGCGCCGTGCGGCGGAGGTCGAGCGCGCGGAATCGATCGTCAACGACGAAGTCACCAAGTTCATGGCGTGGCAGCGCTCGCGCAGCGCTGTCCCCACCGTCGTCGCGCTCCGGCAGCGCTTCGAATCGATCCGCCGCTCTGAACTGCAGCGGCTCGAAGGAAAGCTTGGTGCACTCCCCCCGGATGCGCGCGCCCGCGTCGACGAGGTCACTCGTCTCATCGTCGAGAAGCTCCTCCTCGAACCGACCGAGCAGCTGAAGGCGCTGCCGGACGAGGAAACGCAGGCGGCCTACACCGAAGCCATCAGTAGACTCTTCCGCCTGCAGGACGAAGCGGCGTCCGAACCCTCCAAGCGGTGATGAAGCTTCGCATCGGCACGCGCGGCAGCGAGCTCGCGCTGTTTCAGGCCCGTGCCGTCGCGGCGCAGCTCGGCACCACGACCGGGCTCGAGACCGAGACCGTCGTCATCCGCACGTCCGGCGACAGGCTTGCGGACGCCTCGCTGGCGCAGATCGGCGGCAAGCGTCTATTCGTCAAGGAAATCGAGGATGCCCTGCTCGAAGGCGCAATCGATCTCGCCGTCCACAGCAGCAAGGACATGCCGGTCATTCTTCCCGAGGGACTTCGGATCGCCGGTGTGCTGCCACGGGAGGATGCCCGCGATGCGGTCGTCCTGCCGGCTCGCAATGGAGACGTCGGGCATGGACAGGTCCGGCTAGAGCCGGACCCTACTGTGGTGGGGATGTCGGTCGAAGAACTCGTGTCGCTGCTCGGAAACTCCCCACGTATCGGTACGAGCAGCGTCCGACGGACCGCGCAGCTCGCACGTTTGTTTCCAGGCGCGCGCTTCCTTCCAATCCGCGGCAATCTGGGCACGCGTCTCCGTAAGCTCGACACAGGGGACTACGACGCGCTGGTGCTCGCCTCGGCCGGTCTGGTTCGACTTCAGCAGGGCACGCGCATTTCCACGAGGCTACCGGTATCCGCATCGCTACCGGCCCCAGGGCAGGGAATCATCGCCGTGGAGATACGTGCGAACGACGACCGCGCCGCCGCCGCCGTCGCACGGGTCGACGATGCGCCGGCCAGAGCGGCACTGGAAGCAGAGCGTGCCGTTGTCGTCAAGCTTGGCGGCGGCTGTCAGATGCCTATCGGCGCCCACGCGACCGTGAATGGCGACGCGCTGACGCTGAGCGCAATGGTGCTTTCTCTCGACGGCACTCGCGCCGTCCGCGCAGAGGCAAGCGGGCTCACAAGAGAGGCCCAGCGCCTGGGGACCAGGGTGGCGGATGACTTGTTGGCCCAGGGCGCCGCCGACATTCTTGCCGACGTGCAACGCGCACACGCAGCCGTCGAAGGCATCCAGCCGTGAAACGGCCCTCGGTGTATCTGATCGGTGCCGGCCCCGGAGATCCGGGTCTCATCACGGCTCGCGGACTCGACCACCTTCGCAGCGCGGACGTGGTCGTCTACGACCATCGCATTCCGTCACGGCTGCTGAAGTACGCACGACAGGGGGCGGAGCTGATCGATGTCGGCACCGCATCGCCGCAATCGTCCGCCGCACAGGAGGCGATCAGCTATCTGCTCGTCGAGAAAGCGCGCGAAGGAAAAGTGATAGCTCGGCTGAAATGGGGTGATCCATTCGTCTTCGATCGCGGCGGTGAAGAGGCGCTCTTTCTCCACGAGCACGGCGTCGCGTTTGAGGTGGTACCCGGCCTGGCAGCGGGTCTCGCGGTTCCCGCTTATGCTGGTGTTCCTGTCACCTACCCGGGCGGAGGCGACACGGTCACGCTCGTGCGCGGGTACGAAGACGAGAATCGCACGCCGCCCGACATCGACTGGGCGAGTCTCGCGCGGCTGGATGGAACGATCGTGTGCTACGCAGGATCCCAGCAGCTGCTCCGCCTGGTCGAATCGCTCGTCGCCAACGGGTGGCCGCCGGATTCGCAGGCCGCCATCATCTACAGCGGAACACTTCCCAGTCAGGAAACGATTTCGGGCACTGTACGGGAGCTGCTGGACGTCATCCGCGAACATCCGCGCCGGAAGGACCCGGCGATCCTGGTTGCGGGTCGTGTCACCGGCCTGCGCGAGCACCTGCGCTGGTTCGACTCGCGCCCGCTGTTCGGCAAACGCGTGCTCGTGACGAGACCAAGAGACCAGGCCGCTGAGCTCGTCGATCTTCTCACCGCCTACGGTGCGGAATCGATCGAAGCCCCGATGATTCGCATGGCGCCGCCCGAGAACCCCGATCCATTGCTGCGCGCGGCCGCGGATCCGGCACAGTTCGACTGGATCGTGTTCACGAGCGCCAACGCGGTCGAAGCGTTCATGACCGCGCTGCTCGATGGCGAGCGTGACGTGCGCTCGCTGAAAGGACCAC
>Ga0310810_10002918_pt1 | contig 18530 bp, 8 predicted proteins | sample NCmetagenome_FD_207641 | JGI IMG/M metagenome (GOLD analysis project Ga0310810, IMG submission 207641) | Soil microbial communities from experimental microcosm in Duke University, North Carolina, United States - NC | ecosystem: Engineered > Artificial ecosystem > Soil microcosm > Unclassified ...
CGCTCACGCCGAAGGCGTTCGACACCCTCCTGGTGCTCGTCGAACACTCCGGACGCGCCGTCGGCAAGGACGAGCTGATGGAGAAGGTCTGGCCGGATACCAGCGTCGAAGAGGCGACGCTCGCGCAGAACATCTTCGCGTTGCGGAAAGCCCTGGGCGACACCCCGCGGCACATCGAAACGGTGCCGAAGTTCGGTTACCGGTTCGTCACACCCGTCCGGGAGGTGTCGCCGCCGGCGCAGAAGATCGTCATCGCCGTGCTGCCCTTCGAGAACCTGAGCCGAGCTGAAGAAGATGAGTACTTCAGCGACGGCCTGACGGAGGAGATGATCACCCAACTGGGCCGGTTGAGCCCCGCCTCGCTCGGGGTCATTGCCAGGGCCTCGGTGATGAAATACAAAGCCACGCGGCAGACTGTGTCGGAGATCGGGCGGGAGCTCCACGCGTCCTATGTGCTTGGCGGAAGCGTGCGGCGCGCAGGCGGGCGCGTTCGTGTCGCGGCACAGCTCATCGACGTCCGCGATCAGACGCAGCTCTGGGCGGCGAGCTACGACCGCGATCTCGGCGACATCCTCAAGCTCCAGGCGGATGTCGTCCACGCGATCGCCGGAGAGATTCAGTTGAAGCTCACGCCTCTTGCCCGGCACCGGCTCGAGCGGGCCGAGGCGATCAAGCCCGAGGCCTACGAGGATTACCTGCGAGGACGCTATCTCTGGAACAAGCGGACGCGGGCCTCGCTCCATGACGCCGTGCGGCACTTCGAGATGGCGATTGCCGCGGATCCGACGACCGCGCTGGCCTACTCCGCCCTCGCCGACTGCCATCTTGTCCTGGGCAGCCTGCTCTGGATTCCTCCGAAAGCCGCGGCGGCCAAGGCGAGCGCGGCACTCGCCCACGCGCTCCGGCTGGACGATTCGCTCGCCGAGCCGCACGCCGCGATGGGTTTCCTGCGCTCGCAGTACGAGTATCGCTGGGCCGACGCCGAACAGGCGTTCATTCACGCGCTCGACCTGAATACGAATTACGCCACGGCGCACCAGTGGTTTGCGTTTCTCCTTTCAGCGCTGGGCCGCCACGCGGAGGCGATTCGCGAAGTCCGGCGCTCGGAAGCGCTCGACCCGCTCTCGCCCATCATCGGAACAAATGTCGGCACCGTGCTCTTCTGGGCGCGGCAGTACGACGCCGCGATCGCGCAGTTGAAGATCGTCCTGGGCCGCGAGCCCGATTTCTGGATCGCACACTGGACGCTTGGGAACGCGTACGAGCAGACGGGCAACCACAGCGCGGCCATTGCGGCACACCGCGAGGCGATCACCTGTGAGGGAGGCATGTCCCCGGTGCTCGCGGCATCCCTGGCCAGGTCGTGCGCCCTGTCGGGCGATCGCGACGAGGCCGTCAGGCTGGTCGCCGCGCTCCGACACGAATCGTGCGTCTCATCGTTTCATCTCGCGACGGCACATGCGGCTCTCGGCGAACGAGACGCGGCCTTTCGATGCCTCGGGGAAGCCTGCGCACAGCGTGAGAGCTGGGCGGGGTTCCTGGCCGTCGATCCACGAATCGACGTGCTTCGTGGCGATCCTCGGTACCTGGATCTCGTCCAACGGCTTGGGCTGTCCGCGTGATCGGCCGATGACCACAGACACCAACCGCGTCTATGAGTTCGGTCCGTTCCGGCTCGATTCGGCGGAGCGCCAGCTCCGTTGCGACGGACGCATCGTCCCGCTCACCCCGAAAGCCTTCGACACCCTGCTGGTGCTCGTCGAACACGCCGGACGCGCCGTCGGCAAGGACGAGCTGATGGAAAAGGTCTGGCCGGATACCAGCGTCGAAGAGGCGACGCTGGCGCAGAACATCTTCGCGTTGCGGAAGGCCCTGGGCGACACCCCGCGGCACATCGAAACGGTGCCGAAGTTCGGCTATCGGTTCGTCACACCGGTCCGGGAAGCGCACAAGCGCGTGGACTCGCTGGTCGTGCTTCCACTCGAAAACCTTTCCGGCGATCCGGCCCAGGATTACTTCGCCGACGGGTTGACCGAAACGTTGATTGCCGAGCTGGCACAGCTCCACGGCCTGCGCGTCATCTCGCGGACCTCCGCCATGCATTACAAGGGCGCGGGGAAGCCCATTCCGCAAATCGCCCAGGAACTGAATGTCGACGTGGCCGTGGAGGGCTCGGTGGTGTGTTCGGGCGACCGCGTGCGGATCACCGCGCGTCTGGTCGACGCGAGGCGCGACGCGACCCTATGGTCGCGGCCCTATGACTATCACGTTCGCGATGTGTTGACGTGGCAGGCCGAAGTGGCCGCGGCGATTACGTCGGCGATTCACGCCACTGTCACGCGAAAGCCGCGTGCCGGCGGGCCGCGCCAGGTCGACTCCGAGGCATACCGGAACTATCTCAGGGGCCGGTTCAGCTGGAACAAACGAACCGAGGAAGGCGTCACGCAGGCGCTCGAGTACTTCCACGCGGCGATCGCGCGCGACCCGACGTACGCGCTCGCCTATACCGGCGTGGCGGATGCGTATGCCATCCTCGGTGACTGGGGGATCGCTGTCGCATCGTCAAGGGACATGTTCGCGAAGTCGCGCGAGGCCGTTCGCAAAGCGCTCGCGCTCGCGCCCGATCTCGGCGAGGCGCACAACTCGCTCGCGCACATGTATTTTCACGCCCTCGACTGGGAGCGGGCGGATCTGGAATGGCGGACCGCCATCGAACTCAGCCCCGGATTCTCGACCGCCCGCCACTGGTACGCACACTGTCTGTCGGCACGCGGACGCCACGACGAGGCGTTCGAACACATCCGCGTGGCCCGCGATCTCGATCCATTGTCCGTGCCCATCCAGAACGCGATCGGCGACATCGGCTACTTCGCCCGCCGCCACAAGCTCGCGCTGGAGGAGTGCACACGGGCGCTCGAGATGGATCCGCGGTTCGAACCGGGGCATCGTCTTTTCGGGGAACTGGCGCTCGAGGACGGCCGGATCGAGGACGCTATCGCGTCGTTCACGGTCGCGGCCGGCCTGAACGAGGGAAGCGCCGAAGGGCTCGCCGGACTGGCGCGCGCCTACGCCCGCGCCGGAAATTCCGCCGCCTTCGACCGCACGATGGAGACGCTCAGGACGCGGCGTTACGTCTCGCCGTACACGCTGGCGACGATTGCTGCAGCGCAAGGGCACATCGACGAGGCATTGGGCCTCTTGCAGAAGGCTTTCGACGACGGGGTGGCCGCGCTGCCCTACATCGGCATCGATCCGCGCCTCGATCCGCTTCGGATTGACGTTCGATTCGCCGCGCTGCTGACGCGCGCCGGCCTCGGGCCACGGACCAACACGGACTGAAGTCGCCACCGATCAACACGGACCCACACAGACCAAAGCCGCCATACACCAACACGGATCAACGCCTGTGTTGGTCCGTGGCCGGCAGCGCAAACGCGACGTACACACCCCCTGGCCCGCCCTGGCGCGACTTTCCGCCGCCGGCGGCGACCACTACATACTGCCGGCCATCTACCTCGTAGGTGGCCGGCGTGGCATTGCCGGAAGACGGCATCGTCGCTTCCCAGAGGAGCGCGCCGGTCGTCTTGTCGAACGCGCGGATCTTCCGATCGTGGTTCGTCGCGGCGATGAACACGAGGCCGCCGGCCGTCACGACAGGACCGCCGTAATTCTCGCTGCCCGTCTCGGCGAGTCCCTGCGCCACGAGCTCCGGATACTGGCCGAGCGGGACCTTCCAGGCGTACTCGCCGGTGTTCAGGTTGATGGCGTTCAGCGTGCCCCACGGAGGGACGACCGCGGGATAGCCGTCCGGATCGAGAAACTTGTCATAACCGGTGAAGCGGAAGCTGTTCTTGATCAGGGGATGTGGCGGCTCGGAGCGGCGGCCCTCCGCACCCGGTTCGGCCGCCGGCGTATCCAGGCCGGTGACCACGAACTGCACGATCGCGTTGACGGCTGTCGCGTCGAGTTGAGGGTACCCGGGCATCCGCCCCTTCCCCTGCCGAATGGCCGACGCCACTTCCGTGAAACTGCGGCGATCGGCAATCGCGACGAGCGATGGAATCTGCGGCGGCGTCCCCAGGCGGTCGTCACGATGGCACGACGCGCAATGCTGGAGGTATAAGCCACGTCCGCTGTGGCCCGCGGTATTGGGGGCCATGCGGCCGGTCCATGCCAAATCGTTGGCGTTGACGTAATACAGCGCGGTCTCGGGATCGAATGCCTGTCCGCCCCACTCCGCACCGCCATCGAAGCCGGGAAAGACGACGGTCGGCCGGTCGACGCCGAACGGCACGAACTGTCCCTCGCTGCGGAATCCCATGAACCGGTCGACCGCCCACTGGTGCACTTCTGGTGACCGGTTCGACAACAGCTCCTTCGTCAGCTCCTGGCGCGCGAACGGCGCCGGCCGGGATGGAATCGGCTGCGTGTCGCGCGCGATGTCACCGGGAAGCGTATCGCCGGGATACTTCCGGTAGTCGATCGGAAACAGGGGTTTGCCGGTGACGCGATCGAATACGAACAGGAAACCGTGCTTCGTCGCCTGCGCGACGGCGTCGATCGCCCGCCCGTCGCGCCGGACGGTGACGAGCGCCGGCGGTGACGGAAGGTCTCGATCCCAGAGGTCATGGCGCACGAACTGAAAGTGCCAGAGGCGCCTGCCGGTGGCGGCGTCGAGCGCAATGAGGGAATTCGCGAACAGGTTGTCGCCAAGCCGATCGGCGCCGTAGAAGTCGGATGCCGCCGATCCTGTCGGCACGTAGACGATACCTCTCCGCTCGTCCACCGCCATGCCGGCCCAGCTGTTGGCGCCGCCGGCGTATTCCCTGGCGCGGTTGGGCCAGGTGTCGCGACCGAATTCACCCGCGCGCGGGATCGTGTGAAAGGTCCAACGCAGCGCGCCGGTGCGCACGTCGTACGCGCGGATATCGCCCGGCGGCGCCGGGAGCGATTCACTGAGACGGCCGCCGACAATCATCAGGTCCTTGTAGATGACGCCTGGCGTCGTCAGCGTCACGCTCTGCGTGCGGGGATCGCGTCCGAGGTTCTGGCGCAAGTCGATGCGGCCGGCCGTTCCGAAAGACTCAATCCCCTTGCCGGTCGCGGCATCGACGGCGTAGATGAAACTGCTGACCGCGGCAAAGACGCGCCGCTCGCGTCCATCGGTCCAGTACATGACGCCGCGGTTCGCCCCGCTCCCACGAATCCCGGAATCGAAGGTCCACAAGTGGACGCCGGTTGCCGCGTTGACGGCAAACGCTTTATGGGTCGGCGTGATCCCGTAGAGCACGTCGGCGACGACGACCGGCTGCGTCTGCATCGCGCCGATCTCCCCGGTGTCGTAGGTCCACGCGACTTCCAGCCGGGCGACGTTGGTCCGGTCGATCTGGGCCAGCGGGGAATAGCGCGTCTGCTCGGGTCCGCCGCCGTAGCCCCAGATGGGCGGCGGCGCCGTTTTCGTCTGAGGAAGAGGGCGCTCGGCGACCAGGACGCCCGTCGCGGCGCCCAGCCCGCACGCGAGAAGCAGCCAGGACCGGGCGGATGACAACGACGCAGTCTGTGTCAACGAAGGTGCTCCTTTATGTCGGTCCATTCGAGATCGAACCGAGCGAGATACCGTGCGCCGCCGGCGGGACTACTTGATGGCGACGACGACAAAGGTCAAATCGTCCGCGGGGGCCCCGACTGCTGCGCGCAGCCAATCCTTCAACCGTCCTTCCCCGAACTCCTCCCCATGCGCATTGAGCGCCTCGGTCACCCCATCCGTGAACGCCACCACCAGGTCTCCCGGACACAGATCGATATGGGACCCTTCGTACTCCACCTCGGGAAACAGTCCCAGCACCGTGCCGCCCGCGCTCAATTCGATGGTCTCCACACCGGCCGCGGTCCGCCGAGTCAGATACGGAGGATTATGTCCCGCGTTGACGTATCGCAGCCGCCGGCCGTTGTCCTCGAGCTGCGCGTAGAAGAAGGTGGCGTACTTGTTGGTTCCCGTGGTGGACGCGTACAGGAACCGGTTCATCTTCGCCGCCAGCTGCGACGCGCCGAGTTCAGCGTCGGCGGAGATCACGCGCAGAGACGCCTGCACGACAGACATGAGGAGCGCCGCTGCGATCCCTTTTCCCGCGACATCCGCGACCGCGAAAGCGATCCGATCGCCGGGGAGATCGAGGAAGTCGTAGTAGTCGCCTCCCACCGTTCGCGCCGGCAGCGTGAACGCCGCAAGCGTCGCACTGCCGCACCGTGGAGGGCGCGGCGGCAGCAGCCGCCGCTGCACCTCGGCCGCCAGCGCCAGGTCCCGCCGCAGCTTCTCCTGCTCGAGCGCCCGCTCGTTCAGCCGCGCGTTCTCGATCAGCAGAGCGAATACCTCCGCCGAGCCGCCCAAGAGTTCTTTTTCCTCCGCCGTGAAACGTTCGCGCCCCGCAGGCGGACCCAGCAGCACCACACCGACGATCTCGTGTTTGGCGCGTAAAGGCACGACGATCCGGACGCCGGTCTTTTCCAGGCCCTCGATTTCGGCGGTGCGCTCCGGCCGGAATTCCCGCGCCCATCGCAGCCACGTCTCGAAGTCGCCCGAAGTCAGCGTCAGGGGGTATGGGTAATGCCTGAGCCGGTTGATGACGATGCCGTGGGCCGGAAGCGAGCAGGTCCCGCCCCGATAGTCCTCACCCGGTGCCGTCTCGAGCAGGACGATCGACGCCGCGCCGGTCCGTTCGCGGAGCGTCGCCAGCGCCTCCTGCAGCGCGTCCGGAAACGAGGCCGCGCGGCGGAGGGCGCCCGCGAACTCGCTAATCAACGTGCTGAGCGGGACGACATCACGTTCGCCGCCGGCTGACAGATCCCGGATCGCCCGGCGGACGGTCAGCCGCGCTGCCTGCCACATCGACTCCGGCTGGTTCCGGATCGCGACCATCGGGGACAACGCGGCCGCGCGCAGCGCCGGCAGGAAGGAGGCCGCGAACGCCACCACGCCCACAATCGCCGTGGAATACAGGAACGGCGCTGGTCCCAGCTCGCCGATCCTGAACACGCGGGCGAGGTAGAAAGCCGCCGCGATCGCGGCGATGCCGCCAGCGGCCACGCCGTATGCCGCCATCTTCAATCCGTCGCCCACGATGAGCGAGAGCACGCCTCGGCTGGTGGCGCCGAGCGCCATCCGGGTCCCGATCTCCACAGTCCTCTGGCGCACCGAGTACGAGACGACGCCATAGACTCCCAGCATCGCCAGCAGCACCGCCGCGCCGGCGAAAAACGCGGTCATGAACGACGCCACTCGCTCGAACGTGATCGACCGCGCGATGATTTCGCGCATCGTCGCGATGTCGTGAATCGGCTGTTCCGGATCGATGCTCCGGATTACACGGGTAATGTCGGGTATCAGGGAGGCTGCCGATCGCGCCGAGCGCACGACGAAATGCATCGATTCGATCCGCGGGATCGAGCCGAGCAGATGGATTTCCGGCACCGTCGGATTGGTCAGTCCGTCGTTCTTGACGTCGCCGACGACGCCAACGACGCGGAAGCGATCCCCGGCCGGACTGTTGAATCTTCCATAGGCGCCGATCGGATCCACGCCGCCCCAGTAGCGCCTGGCGGCGGCCTCGTTGATCACGACGAGGATGTGCCCCTCGATCGCGTCGTGCTCGGTGAGCACGCGGCCAGACCGGAGTGGAATCCGCATGGCGCGAAGGTATCCGGGGCTGGTCGCCATGAGGCTCGTGCGCTGCGACGCGGCGGGATCCGCGGGGCGGCCTTCGGGGTAGATGTTGACGCCCATGCAACAGCCGTCGGACGGCAGCTGGTTGGCAAACGCAACCTCGCCGGCGCCGGGGATCGTCTGCAGGGCCTCGACCAGCCGGCGCTGCAGGGGAATGCGCTTGCCCGAATCTTCGGCGATTGGACCCGGGATGCTGAGGACGAACGTGAGGAGATCGTCGGCTTCGAAACCGGGCGAAATGCGCGAGAGATTTCTCAGGTGATGAATCAGGACCGCGCTCGTCGCCAGCAAGGCGAAGGCGAGCGCGACTTCGGCGACGACCAGCAGCTGCGACACGCGCCGGCTGCGCGCGCTCGCCGACGTTCGCGCGCCGTCGCCGAGCGCGTCGGCCGGGGCCGTCCGGACCGCCTGCCAGAGCGGCGCGAGGCTGGACAGCGCACTCGCGATCAGCGCCGCTCCCAGCGCAAAGAGCAGCACCGTCCAGTCGACCGCGATTTCCCCCGCGCGCGGCAGATGATCCCCGGCCATCGTCACGATCGCGGGGGTCAGGGTGACGCTCAGGAACACCCCGCCCGCGGCGCCGGCCAGCGACACGAGCAGCCCCTCCGCGAAGTACTGCGCGGCGAGCTGCGCGCGCCCGGCCCCGAGGGCGACGCGGACGGCGGTCTCGCGCGCCCGCGCCACGGCTCGCGCCAGGAGCAATCCGGCGGCGTTCGCGCAGGTGATGAGAAACAGCAGCGCGGCTGCCCCGAACAACAGGAGCAACGTGGGGCGGATGTCCCTGATCACCGTCTCGCGAAGATCGAACAGGCGGGCGGTGTAGGCGGGATGATCGGCTGGATCTTCCGCGGCGATCTCCGCCGCCACGCGTTTCACGTCCGCCTCGGCGGCGGCAAAGGTGATCCCCGGCTTCCGGCGTCCGTACGCGACGTAGCCTCCTCCTGACTCACGCGGATCGAGCGGCATCCACACGTCGGTCCGGACTCCCGCCGACGTGACTCCGGCGACCGGCAGCGAGAACGACGCCGGCATGACGCCGGTGACGACGTAGCGGTCTCCGTCGAGCGTAAGGCCCTTGCCGATGATTCCGGGATCCGACCCGAGCCGCCGCCAGAGCGAGGTGGAAATCACCACGCCTGTTTCATCCTGGAACCACTGCCCCAGGACGGGATCGACGCCGAGCTGGCGCACGAGGGCCGGCGTCACCCTGACCCCCTGGACGTGGTGCGGCTGCCCCGCGAACGTCAGGTTCTTTCCGGCCTCGCGGAACCATCCGAAGGCGTCAAAGGCACGGGTGCGCTCCTGATAGGCTTGCGCGTCCCTGGCCAGGAGGTGGGAATAGTGCTCGGGATCGTTAGTGGCCGCGCCGAACACTGCGAGGTAGCGGTCGCCGTCGCGGTAAGGCAGCGGCTTCAGCATCACCGCGTTGACCACGCTGTAGATGGCCGTCGTCGAGCCGATGCCGACCGCAAGGGCTGCCGCTGCAAGCAGCGCCGTGCTCCTGGCGCCGCGCCACGACCGCCATGCCTGCGAGATGATCACGCGGAGGCATTATGCACCGCGGCTCGACGGCCACAATGGCCACAGACCAACACGGACCAACACAGAAAGGTCTCCAGTCAAGGAAGGCGCTCATGAAAACACGAGACCTGGATGCTCCTCACCGGATCTGGGGCGACCACCACGAGGCGACGGCGCTCCAGCAGATGAAGAACGCGTGCAAACTGCCGGTTGCGGTATCCGGCGCCCTCATGCCGGACGCACACGTCGGTTACGGGCTGCCGATCGGCGGCGTCCTGGCCACCAGGGACGCCGTCATCCCCTACGCGGTCGGCGTCGACATCGCCTGCCGGATGAAGATGACGGTGCTGGACCTGCCGGTCAGCGCGCTCGCGGACGATCAGGCACGCCTGACGCGTGTGCTCGAGCGTGAGACCAGTTTCGGGATAGGCGCCTCGTTCAGAACGCGCCGCCAGCACGACGTGCTGGACGCCGACTGGCAGGTCACACCCGTGACCGCCAGACTGAAGGATCGCGCCTGGGCCCAGCTCGGCACGAGCGGGAGCGGCAATCACTTCGTCGAGTTCGGCCAGCTGACCGTGTTCGACGAAGGGACGGGACTCCCGCGCGGCGAGTACCTCGCGCTCCTCAGTCACTCCGGCAGCCGCGGCACCGGTGCGCAGATCGCGGATCACTACAGCCGCCTGGCGCGTCAGCTCCATCCCGAGCTGCCGCAGGACCTGTCGCACCTCGCATGGCTGGATCTGGCGACGGACGCCGGCCAGGAGTACTGGGCGGCGATGGAGCTGATGGGCCGCTATGCGGCAGCGAATCACGCGCTCATTCACGCGTACATTGCGCGCGCGCTGGGCGTCGAGGTCCGGCTCGACATCGAGAATCATCACAACTACGCCTGGCGCGAGCGGCATCGGCTCCCGGACGGGTCCGAGGGCGACGTCATCGTCCATCGGAAGGGCGCGACACCCGCCGGCGCCGGCGTGCTCGGGATCATCCCGGGTTCCATGGGCACGCCCGGCTACATCGTCCGCGGCAAGGGGGTCGCGGCGTCGCTGAATTCGGCGGCGCACGGCGCGGGGCGCAGGATGAGCCGCACGCAGGCGAAGAAGATGTTCACGTGGGATGACGCCCAGCTGTTTCTCCGCGAGCGGGGCGTCACCCTCTTGTCCGCCGGCCTCGACGAGGTACCGATGGCCTACAAGGACATCGACGAGGTCATGGCCGCGCAGAGCGATCTGGTCGAGCCGCTCGCGCGGTTCGATCCGCGCCTGGTCAAGATGGCGCCGAGCGGTGAGCCGCCGGAGGATTGAGTCGTCCCAGTGAATCGTTTCGCACATCGCCGCGTGGATCCGGCCGGCTATCGGGTCGCCGCAGGGACGCTCCCGGTGACCGATCGAAAGGAGAATCGCTCCCAGAAATCACACCGCTGCCCTCCAAGCCGCAAACCTTGAGTGACGCTTGTGTCGAACACCAGGTGCTTGTCGGATCCATTTCCGTGGCCCGCGGGGTGCTTGAAGGCCGGCCAGTGGACGACGGCCGGGTCGTCGCTGTTGGGGTCTCCACTCGCTGCAAAACGTATCCAATAGGCACTCATCGATCGCGACAGCGTGAGATCGTCAGGGCCGAGCACGTAGTTTGCGAACAGGGGCGGACCAAAGTTGTTGCCGAACACGAAGTTCAGCTCTAGTCCATGAACCACGCGGTCGGTCACGACGGGATCGACCTCGTATTCGAACGAATAGATAAATGCGGGGGTGCGGGTCCGCTCGATGAGGCGCGCCATCCTTCGAGCCTCGCATACATACTCCGCGTCACCGACAAGCTGCACCAGTGCATCCTTCGGCGACAGAAAATCCGCGGCAGGGTACGCCGCCAGGATGACTGGCGCGTCCGCCGCAAATTCGCTGGTCACCGCCGTCTCGTACTGCTCAGTCGTCAGGGCTGACGGAAAAGTTCGGTTCACGAATGTCCAGCCCTCGTCCCGGTTTGCGCCAAGCAGAACCGGCACTCGGCTGAAAGCGCCCCGTTCGAACAGCTCGCGCGGCTGATCTGGTATCTCGTTGCCGTCCACGACTGGCGTCCACTGGGTGCGGCCGGTCTCCGCGATCTGCTCGGCGGAAACCGGCGGGTGAGCCAAAAGGACCTGGTTGGTGCTCTTCGAACGGAGACACGTAAGAAGTTGGGAGAGGTCGGCGTCGGCGCAACCGACCCTCGCTGCGAATTCATCGCCCTGCGATGCGGCTTCGGTGGCAGTTCTCCATCGCAACGATGCGTACCCGCTTTCCATGATTGCCCGACGGAACAGCCCAGCGCTGCTGGGCGACACGAGATGCAGGCCGACGCTGTGGCCGCCGGCGGATTGGCCGGCGATCGTCACGTTGTCAGGATCGCCGCCGAAGGCGGAGATGTGGTCGTGAACCCAGGCGAGCGCGGCGCGCTGGTCGAGCAGACCGTAGTTGCCGGCGCCTTCGCCCTCGGACGACAGCGCGGCATGACCGAGAAACCCGAAAGGCCCGAGCCGATAATTCGGCTCCACGACGATCGCGCCGCTGAGGGAGGCGAGGTTCTGGCCGTTGTGCCCGGCGAAGTTTGCCGATGAATTGGCGAAACCGCCGGAATGGAACCAGACAAGCACCGGCGCGGACAACAGCGGCGCCGGATTCGGCATCCAGATATTGAGCTTCAGACAATCTTCGCTCCCGGACGGCAGGCCTGTCGCCGCGCTGAGCTGTGCGCACGACGGCGGCGCGGCGGTCGCCGTCAGCACTGCGGGCGCCCACGGGCTCGCCGCCTGGGGCGGCTTCCACCGGAGACCGCCGATCGGTGGCGCGGCGAATGGAATACCAAGGAACGCGCACGCCGTGCCGCGATCGAGGCCCTGAACGGCGCCGGCGCCGGTCACGACGAGACACGAGCTCAGGGTGTGTACGGAGCCCGCCGGCCACACTGCCGCCGCACACACGACAACGAAAGCCGCGATCTTCGCAAAACGCTGCATGTCGCCTCCTGGTTCGGACATTTGCACGTAAGATTAGGGCCGTTCACGGCGGCAGTCTTTGGAGAACCCTCGGCGTTCGATGGGATTTCCGTAACCGATCGAAGGTCCTATGACGTTGTCCGCGGGTGCACGTGTCGGCCCGTACGAAATCCTGTCGCTCGTCGGCGTCGGCGGGATGGGCGAGGTCTACAAAGCGCGTGATACGCGCCTGGATCGGTTCGTCGCCGTCAAGCTACTGCACCCGGACCTGGCCGAACGCTCCGATCGCCGTGCACGGTTTGAGACCGAAGCACGCGCCATTTCATCTCTCAGCCATCCGCATATCTGCACGCTCTTCGATGTCGGCAGTCAGAACGGCCGTGCGTTTCTGGTGATGGAGTTTCTCGAGGGCGAGACACTCGCCGACCGGCTCACTCGCGGACCGCTCGCGGCGGCTGAGGTCCTGCGCTACGGGGTGGAGATCTCAGACGCGCTCGACCACGCTCACCGCGAGCAGATCGTTCACCGCGACCTCAAGCCGAGCAATGTGATGCTGGCGGCCTCGGGGGCGAAGCTGCTCGACTTCGGCCTGGCCAAAGGTCCTGCGGTCGCAGCCGGCGCCTCCGTGTCCACGTTGTCATTCGAACATCGGCAGCTGACGGCTGAGGGGACCTTGATCGGCACGGTGCAGTACATGGCCCCCGAGCAACTCGAAGGGAAACCGTCCGATACCCGAACCGACATCTTCGCGTTGGGTACGCTGCTGTTCGAGATGGCGACCGGCCGGAAGGCGTTCGACGGTGAGAGCCAGGCCAGCCTGATCGCGTCCATTCTCACGGAACAGCCTCCGCCGGTGTCGTCGGTGCAGCCTGTGCTCGATCCCGGGAGTCCGCTCGTTGCCCTCGACCACATCGTAGAGCGATGCCTGGTGAAGAATCCCGACGAAAGATGGCAGACGGCCCGGGAAGTCACGTTGGAACTCGAGTGGGTCCTCAAAGGCGGGCAGCCCTCGCGGGTCCCTGCCTCGATCGGCCGCAGACTCCGGTTACGTGAAGCACTGGCGTGGACCCTGGCGATCGCCGCCGGCGCCACGGTCCTTGCTCTCGTCCTCATGCCGTTCCGTGTCGCCCCTGCCCAGCCGATACGCTTCATCGTGTCGCCGCCACCCGGAACGACGATTGGCGTGGCCGAGAATCGGACGCGGATCGCGATCTCACCCGATGGTCGTCATCTGGCAATGCTGGCGTTCACAGAGGGGAAGGCACAGCTGTGGCTCCGTTCGTTCGACTCCGTGACCGCAGAACCCGTACCTGGAACCGAAGGAGCCGTCTCACCGTTCTGGTCGCCCGACAGCCGCTTCCTCGGGTTCTTCTCACCGGCCGACGGTGAGTTGAAGAAGGTCGAGATCACAGGCGGGCCCGTCCGAACGATTTGCCGCGCGCAAATTGACGGCGCGCCGGTGTGGGGGCGCGACCGCACGATCCTGTTCACAGAGTTTCCCGGCGGCGGGATCCATCGTGTGCCCGCGGACGGCGGCACGCCGGTCGCGGTGACGAACATCGACAGGAGCAAGCGCGAACTCAATCACTACTGGCCTCAGTTCCTGCCCGATGGCACGCACTTTCTGTACATGGCGACCGGCCTCGACGCCAACGGCCTGCGCGCGACACCAAGCGTATATGTCGCGTCCTTCGATAACCCGGCCGTGACGCTGCTCACACAGATGTATTCCCGCGCGATGTTCGCGCAGCCTGACTACGTCCTGTTCGTTCAAGACGGGACGCTGCTGGCGCAGCGGTTGGACTTGACGCGTTTCCGTTTCATTGGAGAGCCGGCCCCGATTGCCGACGGGCTTGCATACTTCAGGACACTTGGGAATGGAAGCTTCACCGTTTCATCGAACGGCGTCCTCGCCTATCAGGGAACGGCCGACCCGCTTGCGCTCACATGGTACGACCGCCGGGGAACAGCCACCGTTTCGCCCTCGCCACCGCAGTCCTTTGGCAGCCTTCGGATTTCGCCGGATGGACAGCGGATCGCGGTGGACATTGCCGCGCCGCGAATCGGGACCTCTGACATCTGGATCTACGATGTCGCTCGAGGCGCGCCGATTCGTCTGACGACCGATCTCACCAACGAAACCGGCCCGGTCTGGTCGCCCGACGGGCGGCGCGTCCTTTTTCGATGGGAGCGCAGCGGCTCGCCCAACCTGTACGCCCGGACCATCGGCTCCGGCACGGAGGACCTGCTGGTGTCCGACGCAAGCCCGCTGTCGCCAGAGGACTGGTCGCCAGATGGCCGGTGGATCGCATATGTGAGAAACACCCGACAGACGTCGACGGACTTGTGGCTCAGGCCACTGACCGGCGATCAGAAGCCCAGACCGTTCGCGGCCACCAGATTCGAGGAATGGAGTGCCAGGTTCTCGCCCGATTCGCGCTGGCTGGCGTTTGTGTCCACTGAATCGGGTTCACCGGAAGTGTACGTTTCGCCTGTGGAAGCGTCGGGCGACAAGAAGCGGATCTCGATTGGCGGAGGCACCACGCCCCGATGGCGCCGGGATGGTCGTGAATTGTTCTACGCGTCGGCGGACAATCGTTCGATTATGTCGGTCGCAGTCACACCGTCCCGTTCGTTCATTGCGGGCGTCCCGGCTCGCCTCTTCTCAATCGGCGCCACAGCTGCCGCACGGGATCGGGCACGAAATACGGTCTACGACGTCTCCCCTGATGGTCAGCGCTTTCTCATCAGCCTTCCCGCCGGCGAGGCGTCTTCATCACGTATCACGGTCGTTCTCAACTGGACCGCCGCGGTGAATAAGCAACGAGACTAGGATCGGTTGGGCGGGCCGCTCCAGGTGGCCGTCCGCCCCTTCGGCAGCGTCATTCGGAATCGGAAGACGACAGATCCAGTCCGAATCTCGTCGCCATCCTCCAGTCGAACCCCGCTCGAGACGGGTTCGTCCCTGATGAAGGTTCCATTCTTGCTCCCGAGATCGTCCAGCACGGCTTCTGGCCCGCTTATCGAAATCCGCGCGTGACGGCGAGAGACTGTCGGCGATTCGATCCGGATGCCCTCGTCATCGCGCCCCAGGATGTTTTCGCCAGGCTGGAGCGGCAACCTTCGGCCATCCAGGACAAGCCAGCAGAAGCTCGCCGGTTCGCCGGACCGCACCACTGTGGATGCGTCAATTGCCTCGCCGCAAAACGCGTAGCCGAAACGGTGCGCCGTCCGGACGAACCGCGGCTGGCGCGCCGCATCGCCCAACGCCTCGCGAATCTCGGCGACGAGGCTTGCCAGGTTGGCCTCCGACACGAACGTCACCGGCCAGAGGTGTGCGTGCAGCTCCTGCTTCGAGAGCGCACGGGGACGATGATCGATGAGGAGGGCCAGTAAGTCGAAAGCTTTGGGTGAAAGATGGACCTCGGCGCCGGCACGCAACAGCTGCCGGGCCTCCGGATCGAAGGTCAGCTCGCCGAGGCTGAGTTTCACAGGTTCGCCTATCGTAAACCCACCGAACTCCCAGCGGTTACCAAAGACTGTCTCTTGAAGCGCCTCCATAGTAGCCGCACAGGAGGTTCCGATGGTGGCCATGCGTTGCATGATTCTCCGGTTGACGGCGGTTCTCGCATCCGGCGTCGTGGTTGCCGCATGTCAGCCCGGTGTCCCGACCGCGCCTTCGGTCGTTCAACAGCCCGCCGGGAGTACAGCACATGTTCCTCGGGTTTCGCCGGGTCCGACGCTGGTCCCGGGCACGAGCATCCTGGCCGGTACACCTGTCGAGGCAATCATCGACGGCAGCGACCCCGATTGCTTTCCGGACTGGGACGCCACTGGTCACTGCCGCCAGTACGACTTCACGGCACCGTCGGATGGAATGATGTTCGCCACGCTGCAATGGCCGGAGCCCTCTCGCGGGCTCTACAACCCGGATGTATTTCTGGTGGCCCACGACGGGACGTGGGTGTACGCTCCCGACGGGCCGACTGGGAAGCAGGCCCGTCTGGCAGTGAGAGCTGGTTTCGTTTATCACGTCGTCGTCTTGTCTTACGGCGCCGTGCCACAGGCGTTCAGACTGACTGTAGGTTTGCAGTAGTGAGACCTGCCGCCTTCGCCGTACTTCTCTGCGTGGCCGCCCCCGCCGCGGGGCAGGCCATCGGGGCCAGCGTAGCCGGGACTGTCGCGGACGAGACCGGTGCGCGCCTGCCGGATGCGACCATCACGATTCGGCACGCACTCAATGGTCGATCGACCGCGCTGACGACAGGCCCCGACGGCAGATACCGGGCCGTCGCCCTGCTGCCCGGTGAGTATGAGCTGGCCGCCGCGCGATCGGGGTTCACCCGGGTTGCACGGCGCATCACACTGCTCGTGGGCGCCGACGCGACGGTCGACTTCATCCTGCCGATCGCCGGCGTCGAGGCGCGCACCACGGTGGCCGCCGAGTTGCCGCTCGTGGAGGCGGCCCGTTCGCAGCCCTCATCCGCGATCATGAAAAGTCAGGTCGACGCTCTGCCGGTACTCGAGCGGAATTTCCTGGTGCTCGCGCAGCTCCTTCCCGGATCGGCCCCGATCAACAGCACGGTCACCCGGTTTGCGGTCACCAAATTCGGGGGGGTCGCGGATCAGCGCAGCGGCTACACCACGCTTATTGATGGCGGCGATGTCGATGATGCGCAGTGGGGCAGCCCGACGATCAATATCGGACAGGAGGCGGTCCAGGAGTTCAAGGTGTTCCGCAGCCAGTTTGACGCACAGTACGGTCACGCTCTGAATGCGGTCGTCACCGTGGCGACGCGATCGGGAACGAACCGCCTTTCCGCCAGCGGCTTCTATTTCGGCCGGGATCGCGCGCTGAACGCGCGCAATCCGTTTGCGACCGACAAGCCGCCCTTCGACGAGCATCGGACCGGGGGATCGGCGGGCGGACCGGTCGTGCGCGATCGAACCCACTTCTTCGCCGCCGTCGAGCAGGACACAGTCAATAACGTCCGGATCATCGCGCTCCCCGCAATCAATGTGCTGGCGGCCACCGAGAACGGGGTGTTTCCGGCGGAATCGGATGACCGGATGATGACGCTCCGGCTCGACCATCGCTTCAGCACGCCCCACGCGATATCGGTGCGGTACAACGACGAGAATCAGCGCTCGCTTCGGGCGAATCTCGCGCCGTCGTCGGATACGAACCAGACCGACGTGTTCAACATATCGCATAGCCTCGTGGCCGAGGACACGTGGAGCGGTAGCCAGCGGCTCGCGAACGCGTTCCGAGTCCACTTGCTGAACCACACCCTGGGCACGGTTGCTCGGAACTCCAGTGTCGGGATCGTGCGGCCCGCTGGGAGCCTCGGCCAGACGGTTCGTGATTCGCAGCGCGTTCCGCGGACGAAGCTGGGGCTGTCCGACACCGTGTACGTCCGCGCCGGCCGCCACGACCTGAAGCTCGGGGGGGAGTTGGCGTTCAGCAGCCAGGACCTCGACGCGCACGTCTTCGAGTACGGCGTATTTCGCTTCTCGACCGACGCGCCGTTCGACCCGGACGCTGCGAGCACTTGGCCGACATCGTTCGAGCAGCAGAAGCCCACAGTCTTCTCGTATCGGACACGCGAGCTCGCGCTGTTCCTGCAGGACGACTGGCAGCTGGGCCAGCGGGTCCGGATGAACGCGGGAGTCCGGTACGATCTCGACCTGAACCTGCGGATCAACGACTTCTACGCAGGGCTGCTGATCGACCCGAATATGACGGGTCTCGAGCGGTTCGTCAGTGCGGACCGGGGCACCGACACGAACAACGTGCAGCCTCGGCTCGGCGCGACATGGGACACGAGGGGTGATGGACGGCTGATCGTTCGCGGCGGGTCGGGAGTATATGTCACGCGGAACCGGCCGTGGTTTCAGCTCCGGGCGATGAACCAGGCGGGGAGCAGCGTGGTGCGTATCACCGATCGCAACCTGCTGCGGAACTATCCCGATATCAACGCCGTGCTCGGAGGCCGCACGCTGGACAGCTTCATCGCGACCGGCGGACCACGGCAGCTCGGGACCGTGATTCCTGACGACTTCGTGCAACCGTACGCCGTGAACACGACCGCGGGCATCGGCTGGCAGGTCAATCGGAGCAGTGCGCTCGACGTCGACTACGTCCATTCAGACGGCAATCATCAGATCGGCTCGACCGATCGCAATCTGCCCCCGGCAGGGACAATATCGGACCTGAACCCGCGGCCAGTCACGCGATTCAGTCAGGTCGCGATGCTCGAGAACTTTACCAAGAGCTGGTACGACGCACTCGAGACGCAGCTTCGCACGCAGCTT
>Ga0310810_10002919_pt1 | contig 18530 bp, 18 predicted proteins | sample NCmetagenome_FD_207641 | JGI IMG/M metagenome (GOLD analysis project Ga0310810, IMG submission 207641) | Soil microbial communities from experimental microcosm in Duke University, North Carolina, United States - NC | ecosystem: Engineered > Artificial ecosystem > Soil microcosm > Unclassified ...
GTGGCGATCGACGCGCGCGTCGTGCAGAGCGTCGACGACATCCATCGCGTGCTCCTGACCTGGCCGATCGGCGAGCCGCTCACCCTGACGATCGTGCGTGGCACCGACCGCCGCGAGGTCCGCGTGACCCCGATCGAGTCGCCGTGAGCACCACATCGCCGCGCGCGCTTGTCGAAGCACTTGCGCGCGCGTCTAAGCTGAGAAACACGTCAGTCACGGAGGTGGAAGCATGGCCGGTTCGGTAAAGCCGATCCCCGATGGGTATCACGCGATCACACCGTACCTGAGCATCAAGGGCGCATCCGACGCCATCGAGTTCTACAAAAAAGCGTTCGGCGCGACCGAAGTGATGCGCATGGCGCAGCCGGACGGGCGCATCGGCCACGCCGAGCTGCAGATCGGCGACTCGAAAATCATGCTCGCCGACGAGCATCCGGAGATGGACTTCCGCAGCCCGCGCGCCCTCGGCGGCACGCCCGTGATGCTCCACCTCTACGTCAACGACGTCGACACCGTCGTCGGCCGAGCCATCGCCGCGGGCGCGAAGGTGCTACGGCCGATCCAGGATCAGTTCTACGGCGATCGCTCGGGCAGCGTGGCCGATCCGTACGGTCACGTCTGGCACGTCGCCACGCACAAGGAAGACCTGTCGATGGACGAGATCCGCCGGCGCGCGGCCACGCAGCCCCAGCACTGAGACTCAGTTCCGGCTGCCGTTGAGCATGTGCACCTCGTGGCGCAGCGGCGGAACGACGCCCACACCGCGCGCATGCAGGTGCTCGGCGAGCGCCTGGTAGAGCTCGCCGTCGGCCGTGCCGACGTCGGGCACCTTCACCCACGGCTGCACGGCGAGCTTGACCCCGACGTCGGTGAGCTGCGCGATGCCGACGACCGGTGGGGGATCCTTCAGCACGCGCGGATTGGACAGCACCACGTCACGCACGCCGCGCAGCAGGATGGTGAGATCGCCGGGCTGGGCAACCGCGACGTCGAGGTTCAGCTGCCGGTAGACGCCGAAGTTGTGCAGGATCTCCCCGACGATCTTGCGGTTCGGAATGATCACGCGCGAGCGATCGGCGTGCAGCAGCGTGGTCGAGCCGAGATCGATCGAGGCGACGTCGCCGTGCACGCCGGCCACCGCGATGTGCTCGCCCACGCGAAATGGCTTCGTGAAGATGATCGTCATGCCGGCCACGATGTTGCTCAGCACGCCCTGCAGGGCAAAGCCGATACCGAGACCGGCCACGCCGATGCCGGCCACCAGCGGCGCGATCTGAAACCCGAGCTTGTCCATCGCGACCACGAGCGCGAACAGCATGACGACGATCTTGGCGGCGCGCGTGAGCAGCTGCACCATCGGCGGTTCCATGGAACGTCGCGCGAGCTGGCCCGTCACCAGCGCGCCGACCCAGCGCGCGACGATGGCGCCCAGCAGCAGGACGACCACCGCGCCGAGTACCTGGAACCCGTAGCGGACGGCGAGATCGACGATCAGCTCCTGTACATGCATGGCTGCCTCCTTAGGCGAGGTCCTTCCTGACCAGGCGCGCGCCCTCGACGAGCGCGTGCAGCTTCCGCTTCACCACCCAGCGCGGCGTTTCCCAGAAGCCACAGTCGGGGTTCACCCACAGCTTGTCCGGAGCGACGTAACGCAGCAGCGCGCGGATCCGCGCCGCGACTTCCTCGGGCGTCTCGGCCCTGAAGGCCTTGACGTCGATGACGCCCGCGCCGAGCTCCTTGTCGCGCGGAAAGTCCTTCCAGCGCGCAGGATCGTCCAGGCCGCGGTTGGCGAACTCGAGGACGATCTGCGAAGCCTCCAGCTCGTGCAGCGTGGAGAACACGTTGGTGTAGTCGCGCACGGCGCTGAACGGCCGTCCGTACAGGTTGCCGAAGCAGATGTGCACGGCGATCTTGGCGTCCACGCCCTCGATGACGCGGTTGATGCCCCTGGAGACGTCGTGCGCCGAGCCGTGGTACATGCCGTGGTGCGGCTCGTCGATCTGGATGAAATCGGCGCCGACGGCCACGAGCGCGCGACACTCGGCGTTGACGATCCGGACGAGGTCCGCGAGCAGCGTGTCCTTGTCGCGATACCCGCCGCCGAGCTTGAGCGGCACCAGCAGCGTGTACGGACCGGGCACGGTCGCCTTCAGTCGCTTGCCGGTGAGCTCGCGCGCGAGCTTGAACTCCTCCACGATCCCGAGCCCGCGCGGCGCGCTGATCGGTTCGGTCACCTCGAACGGGGTGTTGGTGTCCCAGAGCGGCTGGCCGAGCTTGCGCGGCGCGGGCAGGGGCTTGATCCCCTGGATCGCGTCGTAGAACCCGATGATGAACCGCACCCGCATCATCTCGCCGGTGGTCAGCACGTCGACGCCGGCTCGCTCCTGGTCGAGGAGCGCGATCTGCGTGGCGTCCTCCATCAGCTCGCGCAGATCGACGGCACCGAGCCGGCCGGCCTCGATCGCCTCGCGCGCCAGCCACAGCCAGCCCGGCAGCCCGTGGCTGCCCACCACCGACGTCGGCAGCGGGCTCAACGCTGACGTCATGACGGGGCTCCTTTCCCGCTGTCCGGCCCTTGCGGTCTGGCGATTCTACGGCGTCGTGGGGCGCCGGCGGAAGCCCGTGGGTTAGCCGCGTCGCGGTGTCGCGCTGCGGCGCTCACGGACCGCCTGCATCGCAGCGCGGTGTTCTTCGGAATTCAGGCACACCTTGAAGTGCGCCTGCATCTCGCGGCGAAACGCGTCGAACTGGAGGTCGAACGCGCGCGCGGTGAGCAGCTTGCTCGCGCGGGCGCTGGCCGGCGGTAGCGCGAGAAACTTCTGCGTGGTCGCCTCCAGCTCGCGGCCGAAATCGACGGCCGGCACCACACGGTTCACCACGCCGAATCGCTCGCCGGTCGCGGCATCGATCGGCTCGCCGAGGAGGATCAGCTCGCGCGCCCGCGCGGCGCCAATCAGGCGCGGCAGGCGATACAGCGACATCGATGGGATGAGGCATTCTTTGACGGCGGGCAGCCCGAGCAACGCGTCCGCCGAGGCCAGCCGATAGTCGCAGACGAGCGCCAGCTGCAATCCGCCGCCGAGGCAATGTCCGTTGATCCCGGCGACGAACAGCCGGTCCATGCGCTCGATCGCCACCATCGCGTCTTCCCACGCGATGAAGTCGTCGAGCTGGAACGCCCCCGTGGCGAGCGCGTCCAGGTCGACGCCGGTACAGAAGGCGCGGCCCGCACCCGTGAGAACGACCACACGCACGTCGGGAGCGTGTTCGATGCGCGCGACGACGGCGCCGAGATCGCGGACCCACGCCGCGTTTCCGGCGTTCAGCACGTCGGGGCGATCGAGCGTCACGCGCGCCAGCGGCCCTTCGATCTCGAGACGGATCGTGCTCACCGACGCACGGATATCGGCGGAATCGTGCCGCGGAGCGAGCGGTCGGGCGTCAGGGACGCCGCGCGCCGGGCCCGGCGTACACGTGCCGGAGCATGCCGATGAACATCAGCAGCGCGATCACCAGCAGCGTGAGCACCACGAGGGCGAGGATCTTTTCCGGGCCGCGGATGTGCATGGCGCGGACGATCGCCCAGGACGACTGATCGGGCTCGTTGAAGTCCGCGATCGGCGCGGTCGGCGGAAGGATGCCGGGCTGTGGCGGCGACGGCGGGTTTGCCGCGAACGCGAGGAGTGGCACGCCGACCGCAAGAAGGAGCACGCACACCAGCAGAAGTCGTGACATGGCGGGCAGTGTAACAGCGCGTGCCCGCATCACGCTAGCGGTGGAGTCTCACGAGATCAGCCGCGCGCCGCGACCACGCGCGGCGGCGTCTTGCCGTCGAGATAGGCGACGATCGAGTCCGTGGCCTGCCCGAAGAAGATCGCGTAGCCCTCGGCCGTGACGAAGCCCAGGTGCGGCGTCAGCACGACGTTGTCGAGCGACAGCAACGGGTGGTTCTTCGGCAGCGGCTCGACGTCGAAGACGTCGAGCGCGGCGCCCGCGATGCGACGCGCGCGCAAGGCGTCGACGAGGGCGGCCTCGTCGACGATCGGGCCGCGCGCCGTGTTGACCAAAAAGGCGCCGGGCTTCATCAGCGCGAGGTGGCGCGCGGTGATCAGGCCGCGCGTCTTGTCCGACAGCCGGTAATGCACGCTCACCAGGTCGCTCTCGCGCAGGAGCGTGTCGAGATCGACGCGGGTGGCCCCGGCGGCCGCGGCGCGCTCGTCGGTGAGCGTGAGGCCCGTGGCCAACACCCGCATGCCGACCAGTCGACCGAACGCCGCCATCTTCCCGCCGATCCGGCCGAGCCCGATGATCCCGAGCGTCTTGCCGTACATGTCCACACCGATGGGCGCCGTCTGCCACCGGCCCTCGCGCAAGGCACGATCTTCCTGCGGCACGCGACGCACGAGCGCCATCATCAGCGCCACCGTGTGCTCGAAGGCGTTGACGCCCGAGCCCTCGGTGTCCGTGACGACGACGCCGCGCGCGGCCGCCGCGGCCAGATCCACCTGCCCCGTCCATCGCCCACCGATCGCGATCATCCGCAGCGCGGGCAGGCGCGCGAGCAGCCCGGCGCGGAAAAACGTCCGCTCGCGCGTCGGCACGACGATCTCGTACGGCGCCAGGCGCTCGGCGAGCGCCGGCTCGTCGGCCAGCGTGTCGCGGAATGCGTCGATGCGCGCAAGGCCTTCGAGCCGCTTCCAGACGGGCAGCGCGCTCACCATGCCTCCCCAGTCGTCGATGATCGCGATCCGTGTCATGCGCCGCCTCCCTCGGTCCGGGGTCCGCCGTCGCGGCGGCGCCGCCGCCGGCGTGGCGTGGTCCCGGGCGCTGACGCCGTCGACGCGGGGCGATGCGACCCGTGCGCCGCCGGGCGCGGCCCGGCGCGCCGGCCGCCGCGGTCGACGCCGCGGCGCGCGTCCAGGCGCGCGCGACGCTCCTCCGCGAAGCGGCGCCGCTCCTCCGCCGACGGCGCGATCTCCGGAACGAAGAGATCGTCCTCGGCCCACTCGACGGAAATCTTCTGGCCGATGAACTTCTCGATCGCCTCGAGGTTGAGCGCGCTCGTCTCGTCCACCAGCCCGATGGCGCGGCCCGCCGCGCCGGCCCTCGCCGTACGCCCGATGCGGTGCACGTAGTCCTCGGCGTCCTGCGGCAAATCCCAGTTGATGACGTGACTCACGGCTTCGATGTGCAAACCGCGCGAGGCCACGTCCGTCGCGACGAGGACGGGGAGCTTGCCTTCTTTGAAGTCGTTCAGGATGCGCAGCCGTCGCTTCTGGTCGACGTCACCGGTCAGGGCGCGGGCGTCCCAGCCGTTCCGAATCAGGCGGTCCTCGAGGCGGCGGGCCTCCTCGCGCGTGTTCGAGAAGATGAGGATGCGGTCGCTGCCCTCGCGGCGCAGCAGGCCGAGCAACAGCGGAAACTTTTCCTCGCGGCCGACGTGGTAGAGCGTCTGCTCCACGCGCTCGGCGGTCTTCTGCTGCGGCATGATCGTGATCTGCGCCGGGTTGTTCATGAACTCCCACGTCAGCTCGAGCACGCGGAACGACAGCGTCGCCGAGAACAGGAACGACTGGCGGCGCTCCGGCGGCGGCAAGCGGCGCAGGATGAACCGCAGATCGGCGATGAAGCCCATGTCGAACATGCGATCGGCCTCGTCGATGACGAGCACCTCGACCCGGCGCGGCGACCAGATGTGCTGCTTCAGGTAATCGATCAAGCGGCCCGGGGTGCCGACGAGGACATCGCAGCCGGCCGCGAGCGCCTCGCGCTGGCGGTTGTAGTCGATGCCGCCGTAGACGGCGAGGATGCGGAATGGTGTGTGCTTGCCGAGCAGACGCGCATCGGCTTCGATCTGCACGACGAGCTCCCGCGTGGGCGCGATGATCAGCACACGCGGCTCCGAGCCGTGTCCGGGCCGCGGCTCGCCCTCGCGGATGAGCCGCGTGAAGGCCGCGATGAGGAACGCCGCCGTCTTGCCGGTACCCGTCTGTGACTGGCCCGCAACGTCCTTGCCGCGCAGGGCCAGCGGCAGCGCCGCCTCCTGGATCGGCGTCGCGGCGACGAAGCCCGCGTCGCGGATACCGTCCATCACCGGGGCCGGGAGGTCGAGAGTCGAAAACTCCATTACGCGCCGGTCGCCTCGGGCGCTTGCACGGCAGGAGCGGTCCGGCGACCGAAGATCCGCGCGCACACGATGCCGACCTCGTACAGCAGGATCAGCGGGCCGGCCATGAGCGTCTGGTTGAAGGCATCGGGCGTGGGCGTCAGGACGGCGCCGGCGATGAACGCGCCGAGGATGGCGTACTTGCGATTGCGCGCGAGCTGCTTGGAGGTGACGACACCCATGCGGGCCAACAGCGTGATCACGAGCGGCAGCTCGAACACGGCGCCGAACGCGAGTGTGAACTTCAGCAGGAAGTCGATGTGGTTCTCGAGCGTGATCATCGGCTGCAGCGTGTCGCGCGCGTACGACAGCAAGAACGCGATCGCATACGGGGTCACCACGAACAGCGAGAATGCTCCGCCGGCGAGAAACATCACGGTGCCGATGATGACGAACGGCGCCGCGTACTTCTTCTCGTGCTCGTGCAGCCCCGGTGCGACGAACGCCCAGACCTGCCACAGGATGCCGGGTGCGGAGATGAAGAGACCGACGATCAGCGCGACTTTCATCTGGACCCAGAACGCCTCGGCCGGTGCGGTGAACACGAGCTTGTAGCCGAGCTTGGTGACCGGGCGCGCCAGCCAATCGGTGATGCGCTCGCTGAACGGCAGCGCGATCGCGAGGCCGACGATCAGCGAGTACAGGCTGCGCATGATGCGCGTGCGCAGCTCACCGAGGTGCTCCATGAACGGCATCTTGTCGTCGACCGAGCGGCGCGGCATCTAGCGCGCCCCTGCGAAATGCCGCGGCGCCGCCGCGCCGCGGCCGGCCTGGATGGCGCCGCGGATCGCGAGCGTCACGTAACGCTTCGCGTCCGTGATCGCGTCGACGAGGCCGCGCCCGCGCGCGAGCCCCGCCGCAATCGCCGCCGAATACGTGCAGCCGGTGCCGTGCACCTCGGGGCCCTCGACCCGCTCGCCCGGGAACCGCGTCAGCGCGCGGCCGTCCCAGAGCACGTCGGTGGCCGAATCCTTGAGGTGTCCGCCCTTCACGAGGACGGCGCGCGGCCCGAGCGCGGCGATGCGCCGTGCCGCTTCGGCCATGTCCGTCTCGGAGTCCACCGCCATGTCGGCGAGCACGGTCGCCTCCGCCAGATTCGGGGTCACGAGGGTCGCCAACGGCAGCAGCTCGTGCACGAGGACGGCGTGCGCCGCCGGCTGGAGCAGCGGATCGCCGGACGACGCGACCATGACGGGATCGACGACGACGGGCGCGCCGCGATGCGCGCGCAATCGGCCGGCGACGACGCCCACGATGTCTTTCGTCGCGAGCATGCCGGTCTTGATGACGTCCGCGCCGAAGTCGTCGAGCACGGCGTCGATCTGGCGCGCCACGAACTCGGGCGGCAGGTCGAGCACGCCGAGGACACCGAGCGAGTTTTGCGCGGTGACCGCGGTCACGGCGGACATCCCGAACACCTCGAACGCCGAGAACGTCTTGAGGTCGGCCTGGATGCCCGCGCCCCCGCCGGAATCCGACCCGGCGATGGTGAGGGCCTTCGGAACGGTCATAGACCCATGCAGTATACGCCGCCTCACGCGCGCGGAATCACGACGACGAACTCGCCTCGGGGCGGGTTCGCGCGGAGCCGCTCGACGTGCTCGGCCGCCGTGGCGCGCACGATTTCTTCGAATTGCTTGGTCAGCTCGCGCGCCAGGACAATGACCGTGTCCCTGAACACCTCGGCGATCGCCTCGAGGGTCGCGACGATGCGGTGCGGCGACTCGTACACGACGATCGTCGTCTCGAGCTCGTGCAGCGCCTTCAGACGGTTCAGCCGCTTGCCCGGCTTCACCGGCAGAAAGCCGTCGAACACGAAGCGATCGGCGGGGACGCCGGCGGCGGACAGCGCGGTGACGACCGCGGACGGGCCCGGCACCGGCACGACGGGGATCCCCTGCTCGTGCGCGCTGCGGACGAGCATGAAGCCGGGATCTGAGATCGCGGGCGTGCCGGCGTCGGTCACGAGGGCGATCGACCGGCCCTGCTCGAGCTGGGTCATGAGCTGCCCGGCGCGCACGAGCTTGTTGTGCTCGTAGTAGCTCACCGTCGGCTTGTGGATGTCGAAGCGGGTGAGGAGCTGCCGCGTACGCCGCGTATCCTCGCAGGCGATCAGATCAACCTCGCGCAGCACGCGGAGCGCGCGCGCGGAGACGTCCTCCAGGTTGCCGATCGGTGTGGCGACGACGAACAGAGTGCCGCGCGGGGTCAGGCTACGCGGACTGCTCTTGCGCCTCGGACACCAGCACGGGACGTTCGTGGTTGAGGATGACCTCGCGCGTGATGATGCACTCCTTGAGCCCCTGGATCGACGGCAGCTCGTACATGATTTCGAGCATGACCTCTTCCAGGATGGCGCGGAGGCCGCGCGCGCCCGTGCCGCGCTTGAGCGCCTCTTTCGCGATGGCGGCCACCGCGTCGTCGGTGAACTTGAGCCGGACTTTCTCGAGGTCGAAGTACTTCTGGTACTGCTTGATGATCGCGTTCTTGGGCTCTTTCAGGATGCGCACGAGGGCGCCGTCGTCGAGGTCGTGCAGAGTGGCGATCACGGGCAAGCGACCGACGAACTCGGGGATGAGCCCGTAGCGGAGCAGATCCTCGGGCTGAATCATCGCGAGCAGATCACCGACGCGCCGTTCGGTATGACTCTTGATCTCGGCGCCGAAGCCCATCCCAGACCGCCCGACTCTGGATTCGATGTTCTTGTCGAGTCCGACAAACGCACCGCCGCAGATGAACAGCACGTTAGACGTGTCGACCTGGATGAACTCCTGGTGCGGGTGCTTGCGGCCGCCCTGGGGCGGGACGTTCGCGATGGTGCCCTCGAGGATCTTCAGCAGCGCCTGCTGCACGCCTTCACCCGAGACGTCGCGCGTGATGGACGGGTTCTCCGACTTGCGGGCGATCTTGTCGATCTCGTCGATGTAGACGATGCCGCGCTCCGCTCGCTCCACGTCGTAGTCGGCGGCTTGGAGCAACCGCAGAATGATGTTTTCGACGTCCTCGCCGACGTATCCCGCCTCGGTCAGCGTCGTCGCGTCGGCGATGGTGAACGGCACGCGGAGCATCTTGGCGAGCGTCTGCGCGAGGAGTGTCTTTCCGGAGCCGGTCGGGCCGATCAGAAGGATATTCGACTTCTGCAGCTCGACGTCGCCATTGTCATTGCCGGACTCGATGCGCTTGTAGTGATTGTGGACGGCGACGGAAAGAATCTTCTTGGCGCGCTCCTGGCCGACCACGTACTGATCGAGGACGTTTTTGATCTCGGCAGGCTTGGGAAGCGAGCGGATCTCGCGCGACTTCTCCTCTTCCCACTCCTCGGCGATGATGTCGTTGCAGAGCTCGATGCACTCGTCGCAGATGTAGACCGTAGGGCCGGCGATCAGCTTGCGGACGTCGTTTTGACTCTTGCCGCAGAACGAGCACTTCAGAGTGCCGTTACCTTCGCGTGCCCGACCCGCCATCGTCGCCGACTCCTTACCGCTACGCGCTATTTCTGAACTTGCGCCGCCAGCGCCGCCGCCTCGCTGATCGCCCGTGTCGTGGGCTTCGAGGAGATGACTTCGTCGACGATTCTATATTCTTTCGCCTGCTCGGCGGTCATGAAAAAGTCCCGATCGGTATCTTTCTGAATCTTGTCCATGCCTTGGCCCGTGTGATGCACGAGGATGCGGTTGAGCTCTTCGCGCATTCTCAGGATTTCCTTGGCCTGGATGTCGATGTCGGTGGCCTGGCCCTGCACGCCGCCGAGTGGCTGGTGGATCATGATCCGCGCGTGCGGCAGCGCAAACCGCTTGCCCCGCGCGCCCGCGCAGAGCAGCAGCGCGCCCATCGATGCCGCCTGTCCCATGCAGATCGTCGAGATCGCCGGCTTGACGTACTGCATGGTGTCGTAGATCGCCATGCCCGCCGTCACCGACCCGCCCGGCGAGTTGATGTAGAGATAGATGTCCTTGTCGGGGTCTTCCGCCTCGAGGAACAGCATCTGCGCGATGACCAGATTCGCGAGCTCGTCCTCGATGAACGTCGGCAAGAAGATGATCCGCTCCTTCAGCAGGCGCGAAAAGATGTCGAAGGCGCGCTCGCCGCGCGGCGTCTGCTCGATGACCATCGGCACCAGGGCCATTGCTCCGTTCTCCTTGTTGTGACGGACGGCCGGTTACGAGTGCACTGTTGCGTGTTCGATCAGAAAGTCGAGCGTCTTGCGTTCGCGGAGTCCCAGTCGGAGCGCGTCGAGGTCGCCGCTCTTTTCCATCATACGCCGCACCGCGGGCGCCGGGCGCTGGCTCGCGCGCCCGATGTTTTCGATTTCGGCGTCGACCTCCGCGTCGGTCGCATCGAGCCCTTCGCGCTGGGCGACCGCTTCGAGAATGAGCGCCCGCTTCACCGCCTGCTCGGCGCCCGGCCGCAGCTCGGCCACGAGCTTCGGGACGTCCCACGGCACCCGATCGGGATCGATACCCTGTCGCCGCAGACGCTCCCGCGCGTGCTCGACCTGGTGCGCGATCTGACGCATCACCATTGCCTCGGGCACCGTGAACGTGTGGCGCTCCAGCACGGCGTTGACGACCTTGTCCTCGAGCTCACGCCGCTGCTCGGCCTGCGCGCGAGCCTCGAGCTGCCGCCGCACCTCGGCGCGCAGCGCGTGGAGCGTCTCGAACTCGCCGAGCGACTTCGCGAGCTCGTCGTCGAGCGCGGGCAGAATCTTCTCCTTAACTTCTTTCACGGTGACCGCGGCCGTCCCCTCCTTGCCGCGGAGCGATTCGATGCGATGGTCGTCGGCGAAGCGCAGCGCGACGTCTTTCGCGTCGCCGGCCTTCATGCCGACCGCCGCCGTGTCGATCTCCGGCATCACCGCGCCGCTGCCGAGCACGAAGTGATAGCCGCTGGCCGTGGTCGGCTCGTGCGCGTCGGGCTGCAGCGTGTAGTCGACGACGGCCAGGTCGCCGGTCGCGGCCGGCCGCTCGACGGCGCGGAATTCGGCCTGCTGCTCACGCATCTGTTCGACGGCGGCGGCCACGTCCTCGTCCGTCACGGCGCGCGGCGCGTGCTGCACGTCGACACCGCGATAGTCGCCGAGCGTGATCGCCGGCTTCACCTCGACCACGGCCACGAACGACAGCGGCGCGTTCTCCTCGAGCTTGACGTCCTGAAGGTCGGGCTCGTTGACGGGATCGAGCTGCGCCTCGCTCAGCGCCCGACGATAGACATCCGGGATGAGGTGCTCGGCGACCTCGCGGCGGACGTCGTCGGCGAAGTGCAGCTTGACGAGCGAGCGCGGCACGTGGCCCTTACGAAAGCCCGGCAGCCGCGCCTGCTTCTGGACCCGGCCGTACGCGCGCTCCCATTCTTTCTGGACGACGTCGGCGGGCGCCTCGACGGCGAGACGTCGCTTGCAGGCCTCCAGCTCCTCGACGGCAACCTTCACGAGCGCACCACGCGCACGAGCGTCATCGATGCTCCGATTTGGTGCGAGAGGGGGGAGTCGAACCCCCAAGGGCTGTGAGGCCCACCGGATCCTAAGTCCGGAGCGTCTGCCAGTTTCGCCACTCTCGCGAGATATGCGCGAACTCGCGCGCCCAGAGCATACCGGGGGCAAGGCGGGGTCGCAAGGATCGGCGACTTTTGTAGAACCGACGCACGACGCTCAGGCGATCTGGCGACGGGCCTCTGGCTCTTTGGTGGCGGCACGGCGACGACGATCGAAGAAGGCGCGGTACTCGGCGCGGAATCGCTCGGCGCAGTCCGCACAGATCCCGTCGGTGAACTTCAGCCCCCAGCCACCCCACGACGCCACACCGGCCACGAGAGGATAGCCGTGATAGCGGGGATGCCAGGCACAGCGGCTGAGGAGCACGAAACCCTCCCTTTCGTCGACTACGCGCATCGGTGCAACGGGTGTGCCCCGACCGATCGACGTTGCGATCCCGCCTATTTGCGGTGCACGTAGCGCCGCTGGAAGGAAAATGTCTCCCCTGTCTCGCGAGCGCGCCTAGGAAAAAGACTTCCGCGCGGCCGTGTCGCTTCCTCGCGCGGGCGGGTCACCGCTGCGGGCATAATCGAACGTGACCTCAACCGGCCCCCCGCCCGGCTTCGGCGGTCGTCTTCGCGACCTGCGCTCGTCGCGGGCGGTGGCTTGGGCGCGGCGGCGACGGCGCGCGACCCTCGTCGTCCTCGGCCTCGCCGCGCTCGCGGTGCTCGGGCTTCTGATGCTCACCGTATATTCGGCGGTCGAGCTCGCGCGCTTCGACCGCGTCGAGACGCGGCGCTCGGCGCTGGTATACGCGATGCCGCAGCCGCTCGCCGCGGGCGTGCACGTCAAGCTTGCCGATCTTGCGGGCACACTCACGCGACTGTCCTACACCGAGGGCCCGGGCGTACCGCAGACGCCCGGACGCTTCCGTCGCAGCGCGGCGGCCTGGGACATCTATTTGCGCGGGCTGCCAGGGCTGGGCACCGCGCAGCGCGTCCGACTCGACGTCAGCAACGACCGCATCGTGCGGGTGACGCGCGATGGTCGCGACATCGGCGCCGCCGCCCTCGAGCCGGAGGTCCTTGCAAGTGCCGGTGATCGTCCCGGCGAGGACCATCGGCCCGTGCGGCTGCGCGACGTCCCGTTCAGCCTGCTGCAGGCCGTGCTCGCGGCCGAAGACCATCGGTTCTTCGAGCACCCCGGCGTCGACCTGCACGGCTTGTTGCGCGCGCTGTGGGCGGCAGCACGATCACGCAGCAGCTCGTGAAAAACCGGCTGCTCGATCCCAAGCGCACGCTCTCACGCAAGGCGCGCGAGGCGTGGCTGGCCACGCTCATCGAGTGGCGCTACAGCAAAGAGCGCATCCTCGAGGCGTATCTCAACGAGGTGTACCTCGGGCAGCGCGGGTCGATCGCCATCCGCGGCGTGTCGTCGGCGAGTCGCGCCTACTTCCACAAGGAGGTGCATCAGCTCTCGGTCGCGGAGTCCGCACTGCTCGCCGGGATGATTCGCGCGCCGAACACGTATTCGCCCGCCATCAACCCCGCCCGCGCGCGCGAGCGGCGCGACGTCGTGCTGGCGCGCATGCGTGAGCTCGGGCGCCTGTCGGAGGCGGACTACCAGGCGGCCCGACGCGAGCCCGTGCGTGTGCAGACTGCGGTGGCCGCCACGCAGACGGCCCCGTATTTCATCGATCACGTACGGCAGGAGCTCGAGACGCGCTTCGGCAGCGGGGTGCTCGACGGCCGCGACGTCCGCGTGTTCACCAGTCTCGATCTCACGCTGCAGCGACTCGCCGAAGCCGCCGTGGAGCGCGGCCTGACGCGTCTCGAGGCGCAGCGACCGCGCCTGCGCCACACCGACGACGCCGACCGGCTGCAGGCCGCACTCATTGCGCTGGACCCCGTGACCGGCCACATCCGCGCGATGGTCGGGGGACGCCGTTATCAGGCGAGTCAGTTCAACCGCGCGACGTCCGCGCACCGCCAGCCCGGCTCCGCGTTCAAGCCGTTCGTCTACGCCGCGGCGCTCGCCGCGCCGAGCAACGGTGGACGTGGCTTCACGCTCGCGACGTTTCTCGATGACTCGCCGCTCACCATCTCCGTCGACGGGACGCCATGGTCGCCGCGGAACTACGAAGACCGCTATCTCGGCCGCGTGACCGTGCGCGACGCGCTGCAGCAGTCACTCAACGCCGCCACCGTGCGGCTCGCGCAGGACGTCGGACTGCCCGCGATCATCGAGCGCGCGCGAGCGCTCGGAATCGAGAGCCGGCTCGAGCCGGTGCCCGCGATGGCGCTCGGCTCGTTCGAGGTGACGCCGCTCGAGATCGCGCATGCGTACCTGCCCTTCTTCAACGGCGGGCAGCGGACAGCCTCCGCCCACGGCGTCCGCGCGCTCGAGGACAGCGGAGGCGCCGTCGAGACCGACGACGAAAGCGACAGCTCGGTCATGGCGCCGGCGGAAGCGTACCTGATGGTCTCCCTGCTCGAAGGCGTGATCAATGCAGGCACGGGCGCCTCGGCGAGGGCGCTGGGCGTGACGGGCTCGGTCGCCGGCAAGACCGGCACGACGAACGACGGTCGCGATGCGTGGTTCGTTGGCGGGGCGCCGGACCTGCTCGTCGCGGTGTGGGTCGGGTTCGACAGCGGCGAGCCGCACGGCCTTAGCGGGGCCGAGGGGGCGCTCCCGATCTGGGCCGATTTCATGAGGGCGGCGGTCGACAGCGTTGCCGCGCGGCGCGACTTCACGGTGCCGCCCGGGGTGACGTTCGTCGAGATCGACCTCACGAACGGCAAGGCCGCGAACCGGTTCTGCCCGCGCACGGGCAAAGAAGTGTTTCTCGTCGGCACCGAGCCCGAGACCTGTCGCGAGCATGGCGGCCTCGGTGATCGGGTGGAGGAATGGTGGAATCGCTTCCGCGACTGGCTGCGCCGCTGATCGCGCTCGCGATCGTCGCGACGGGATGCGCACACGTGTGGCGTGACGCGCCGGCGCCCGTGACGTCCGCACCGGCTCCCTTCGTGGAGACCGGCAAGGCCTCGTGGTACGGCAAGCCGCACCACGGCAAGGCCACCGCGAGCGGCGAGCGCTTCGACATGTATGCCCTCACCGCCGCGCATCGCACGCTGCCGCTCGGCAGTCATGTCCGCGTGACGAACCTCGCCAACGGCCGGATGGTCGATGTCCGCATCAACGACCGCGGCCCGACGCTGGAGGATCGCATCATCGATCTCTCGTATGCGGCCGCACGCGCGCTCGGCGCCATCGGCGATGGCGTGTTCCCCGTGCGCATCGCGGTGGTCGAGTAGCATCTGACCATGCGGATGACGCTGCGATCGCACCTGATCATGTTGGTGTTGGTCGCGGTGCTTCCACTCCTGCTGTTCTCGGCGATCGTGGTCGGGCTCGCGGCGGACAGCGAGCGCGACGCCACCGAGCGCGGGCTGCGCGCCACCACCCACGCGGTCGGCACGGCGGTTGACCACGCCCTCGACAACGCCGTCGGCGCGCTCCAGGTGCTCGCCACCTCGGACCTTCTGGACGCGGGAGACCTCCAGACGTTCCACGGCGTCGCCGTGCGCGCGCTGGAGGGACAGCGGGGGTGGCTGAGCGTCGCGGTCGTCGATCAGCGCGGGCGGCAGCTCCTGAACACGCTGCGGCCGAGCGGCAGCACGCTCCCACCACCCGCGGACCCCGCCCTCGTCACCGCCGTCCTCGCGCGACGCACGCCGGTCGTGTCGGACCTGATCTCCGGCGATCTGCCCGAGCGCGCTCACGTGATGATCGCCGTCCCCGTGCTTCGCAATCGGGTCCTCCGCGGCGCGCTGCTCGCATCGGTCGACGCGGCCACGTTCGTGCGCGTGCTCGAGGCGCAGCAGCTTCCGGGCGCGTGGTCCGCCGGCATCGTCGACGGGCGCGGCGTGCTCGTCGCCCGGTCTCCGGACGGCGCGCGCTTCATCGGCCGGCCGGCGTCGAGCGAGTACGTCAAGTTCACCGCGCGGCGCGACGCCGGGGCCGCGCGGCTGCCCGGCGTCGACGCCGTGAATCGCCACACCGTCTTCGATCGGCTGCAGCACGCCCGGTGGACGGTCTATCTCGGGCTGCCCGCGACGGTCATGGACGCCGTGTTCCGGAACTCGCTGTGGGCACTGGTCGGCGGCGGCCTCGTGTTCCTCGGCTCGGGCATCGTGCTCGCGATGCTCGTGGGCCGCCGGCTGACGGCACCGATCGTCGCGCTGTCGCATGCCGCCGCTCGCGGCGGCATGGCTGACCCGCCGGATGCGAGCGGCGTTCACGAGGTGAAGGCACTCGCCGTCGCGCTGGCGGATGGCGCACGTCGCCGCCGCGAGGTCGAGGCAGACCGCGAGGTGTTACTGGCGCGAGCCGAGGCCGCACGCGAGCGCGCGGCGCTCCTCGCCGAGGCGAGCCGGTTACTCGCCTCGACCCTGGACTACGAGACGACGCTCGAGCGCCTCGCGCGTCTGCTCGTCCCGGCGCTCGCCGATCTCTGCGTGATCGATCTCGTCGACGACGACGGCGAGATTCGACGCGTCGCCGGTGCCCATGCCGATCCGGCCAAGGGCGACGCCGTGCGCGAGGTCGGGAGGCGCTTTCCGCCCGACCCCCGCGGCGACCATCCGGTGGCGCGCGCACTGCGCAGCGGGCGGCCCGAGCTCGCCGGCGAAATCACCGCCGATGCGCTCGAGCGCATCGCGCCCGATCCCGCACATCGCGACCTCGCGCACGCGATGGCGTACGCCTCGTATCTCGTCGTGCCCCTCATCGCGCGCGAGCGGACGCTTGGCGCAATCTCGCTCGTCTCCGCCGGGTCGGGACGCCGCTACAGCGCCGAAGACGTTCCGTTCGCCGAGGACATCGCGCGGCGCGCGGCGGTCGCCATCGACAACGCGCGACTCTATCAGCAGAGCGAGGCCCGCCTGCGCGCCGCCGAAGCCGTGGCCGAGATCGGCAGCTTTCTGAACCAGACGCTCGATCCCGAGGTCGTCAGTCGGCGGATCGCAGATTCCGTCCGGGCGCTGCTCGGCCTGGGCATGGCGCTGTTCTACAAGGTCGATCCGTACTCGCTCGACATGACGATCGTCGCCACGTCCGGCACGCCGGGGCCGGGCCTCGAGCCCGGCACCACGCTGCCCGCCGGCGCGGCCACCGTCGGGCTCGCCGTGCGCGAGCGGCGGCCGATCACGACCCTCGACGTGATGAGCGATCCGCGGATTGCGCTGCCGCCCGAGCGGCGCGCGGCGCTCGAGCGCGCACCGTACCGCTCGGTGCTCGCCGTGCCACTGCTCTCGCACGAGCGCGTCGTCGCCGTGTTGGCTCTCGGCGATCGCAAGGGTCGCGAGTTCCATCACGAGGAAATCTTGTTAGCCCAAGGCTTTGCCGAGCAGGCGGCACTGGCGCTCGAGAATGCGCGGCTGTATGCGGAGGCGCGTGACGCCAACCGCGCCAAAGACGAGTTCCTCGCCACGCTCTCGCACGAGCTCCGCACGCCGCTGACGGCGATGCTCGGCTGGGTCCGGATGCTCCAGAGCGGCACGCTCGACACGGCGACGAGCACACGCGCGCTGCAGGTGATCGATCGCAACACCAAGGTGCTGGCCCAGCTCATCGACGACCTGCTCGATGTGTCGCGCATCGTTACCGGCAAGCTCAACCTCGAGCTGAAGGCCGTCGACGTCGGCGCGGTGGTGGAGAGCGCGCTCGACGCCGTCACGCCGGGCGCCCTCACGAAGGCGGTGACGCTCGAGCGCCGCATCGACCCGGCGGCCGGGCCGGCGTGGGGCGATGCCCATCGGCTGCAGCAGGTCGTGTGGAACCTGCTGTCGAACGCCATCAAGTTCACGCCGTCCGGCGGGCGTGTGCGCGTCACCGTCGATCGGGACGATACGCACGTGATCGTGCGCGTCGCGGACACGGGCCAGGGCATCGCTGCGGAATTCCTGCCGTACATCTTCGACCGCTTCCGGCAGGCGGATTCGACGATGACGAGGGCGCACGGAGGACTGGGCCTCGGTCTCGCCATCGTCCATCATCTGGTGACGCTACACCGGGGCACGGTCACCGCGTCGAGCGACGGCCGCGATCGCGGCGCCACGTTCACGGTTCGGGTTCCCTTGGCGCCGTTGCCCAGCGTGGCGCGTCGGTCGGAGGACGCGGCGACCGGCGTCGACCGGTTGCCGCCGCTGGCCGGCATTCGCGTGCTCGTCGTCGACGACGACGCCGATGCGCGTGACCTCGTGACCGCCGTCCTCGCCCAGTCGGGTGCCGACGTGGTGACGGCCGCATCGACGGCCGAAGCGCTCGACGCGCTGGCGCGCGCGCGACCACACGTGCTCGTCAGCGATCTCGCGATGCCGGGCGACGACGGCTACGCGCTCATCGAGCGCGTCCGGCAGCTCGGTCTCGACCGCGGCGGGCGCGTGCCCGCCGTCGCGCTCACCGCCTTCGCGCGGGCCGACGACCGCAACCGTGCGCTCGCCGCGGGGTACGCGGTCCACGTGGCCAAGCCCGTCGAGCCCGCGACGCTGGTGGAGATCGTCGCGCGCCTGGCGCCGCGATGAATTAGCTCTTCGCCGCCTCCGCACGAACCTCGGCGAAGAGCCGGGACGCGACGATCAGCGCGTCACGCGCCAGCGGAGCGCCGACATAGCCGACGAGTTGGACCAGGACCTCGGTCAGCTCCTGCTCTGTCCAGCCCTGGCGCAGCGCCATCCGCAGATGGATCGCCAGCTCGGGCTCGCGTCCGGTCGCCGCGTCGGACACCACGCACACGAGGGTGCGCGTCTTGAGATCGAGTCCGGGGCGCGTCCACAGCATCCCGAAGACCCCCTCGATCGCGACGTCGATGAACTCGCGCATGACAGGGTCGGC
>Ga0310810_10002920_pt1 | contig 18526 bp, 17 predicted proteins | sample NCmetagenome_FD_207641 | JGI IMG/M metagenome (GOLD analysis project Ga0310810, IMG submission 207641) | Soil microbial communities from experimental microcosm in Duke University, North Carolina, United States - NC | ecosystem: Engineered > Artificial ecosystem > Soil microcosm > Unclassified ...
CGGTCTCGAGCCGTTCGACCACGCTCGAGCGGACGCGATCGCGCACGACCAGCGTGATGACGACGAAAACACCCGCGAGGATGAACCCGACCGTGGCGAACGTGGCGACAAGCGTCCGCGCGACGAACCGCGGGGGCGTACGCGCGCGCGTCACTGCTGCACCACAGGCAGCGAGAACCGCACGTCGGTCGTGCCGCCCGGTTCCAGCGTGACCGCGCGGGAGCTTTCGCCAATCCGCTCGTGCCACGCGCTGACGGTGTATCGCCCGGGCGGCAGATCGCCGATGCTGAACGAACCATCCGCCGCCGGTATGGCGAAGTACGGATGATCGAAGACCATGATGCTCGCCGTCATGTGCGAGTGCAGATGGCAGAACACCTTGACGAGGCCGGCTTTGGTGAACCGGCGGGACCGGCTCTTTCCCCGCGCATAGCTGCCCAGATCGAACGCTGCGGCATCCGAAAGCGAGAAAACGTCGTGAAAGTAGGGGTCGAGATTCGGAAAGTCGATGACGGACCCGCGCGTGACCGCGAGCAGGTGCGGCACGAACGCTTCGTCCTGCTGCACGATTTTGCCGTGCATGGCAGGCAGCGCACCGTCGAACGGCGCGCCTTTCACGAACACCACGACGTTCGCGAGTTCAGACGCAGGGGCTGCGACGGTTGCCACGACGCGCCGGCTCGCGTAAGCCGGCGAGGCGAGCGGCGCCCGCGCCGCCGCCGTCACGGTAACGATCCCTGAAATCCTCGCCGTCGCCAGGCGGGGCGACGCGGCCCGGGGCACTGCGGCGGCCACGACGAGCGCGAGCGCCGCGACGGCGCACGAGCGCCATCTCTGAACAGTGAATAACCGTTTTGTCATCAGAACTGCCATGCCGGCCGGTTTCCCCGCACTGGCTACAGAACTGATGCCAGCGCGTTACGCGTCTGTCTTCACCGGGCGGGCGGCTGTTCGACGACGGCTCGAACGATGTAATCCAGCTTCGGAAACTCGCGGTCGAGGTACGCGTTCCCTCCCGCGAACACCGGATCCTGCTTCCCTGCCCGGATCCCGCCGCCGGCCCGCTCGCCGTAGCCCCCGTACAGGGCATCCACCACGTCCATGCCCTCGACGACCCGCCCGAACGGCACGAACGGCTCCTTGTCATCGTCGGCGGAGTTGTCGCGCAGATTTATGAAAACCTGTGTCGTTCGGCCGTTTGGATCCTTGAACGCGTAGGCGATGGTGCCGCGCGTGTTGGAGACGCCGTGCCACGGGTCGTCCGGAATCGTCGCGTGCCGCCACGCGGAGGCAATCGCCGGATCGCCGTTGATGCCGAATTGCACGAACACGCCCGGACGGATCCGGAAGAACCTGGCGGCGTCGTAAAAGTGGAGGCGAACGAGGTTGTAGAAGCGGTCGGCGCCCTCCGGCGCCCAGTCGCGGTGCACCTCGATGACGAAGGGCCCTTTGCTGGTCTCGAGCCGCACCCGGTAGTGGTCCGGCGCCCGCTGGTGCATAGCCGGACTGTCCGGACCTGGCAACGCCGGGCCGGTTTGTTGGACGCACAACGCGACGGCGAGCGCTAATGACGGAAGCATGGCGACGCGACTGATACTACCAGGGGGCCTGTGGCCTTTCACGCGTGTAACCGATACCCTCATGATGATGGCCACTGTGCTCGTCGTGGACGACGACCCGGATATGCGTGAGCTGGAGAGCATGGCGCTCTCGTTCGACGGTTTCGACGTGCTGACGGCCGCAGATGGTCAGGAAGCGCTGAGGGTCCTTTCGACCGAGCACCCCTGCGTCATCGTCCTGGATCTGATGATGCCCGGAATGGACGGGCTGACGTTCCTCGTGGAGCGGAAGAAGCGCTCCCTTGGCGAGCGGATCCCTGTTGTCTGCGTCTCCGCCGCCGGCAGGGAGATGCTATCGATTGCCGAGGCGCTGGGGGCCCGGGACTGCGTGCCCAAACCGGTCGAGCTGGATGCGCTCGTCGCGTGCGTGCGTTCCCACTGCGTCCGCAAGCTGCCGCCGGACAGCACCGGCGGAGCATAGAATTCCGCGAAATAATCTTGCCCAACCATCGCTGCAGCACTATCGTCTTAAGCAGAGGACCATCGCTTCGGAAACGTTTTCCCCGGCCGTAGCGCACACTGCGGCCACCCCTCTTCCTGGCGTTTTCACAGGCGATGGTCCCAATCTCACCTCCGTAGCGTCCCTCCCCATCGAAGCGCGACGTGCCTCCGCGGAAGCGGCGGGATGTAAAGCGACCACACGATCAGACCGATAGGCGGATCGGGGGTCGACGTGTCTGAACGAGAAGCTCACGAACTACTGAAGCAGGCGCGGCTGAAGCGCGGGCTGGACCGTGCCACCGTGGCTCGGCGTACCGGCGTGCGCGAACCGTTGCTCGTCGCCATGGAAGCTGGACTATGGGAGCGCATGCCCCACGGTTTGTACGCCCGATCCGCGGTACGCACCTATGCCTCATTCCTTGGACTGGATGCCGAGGCGATCGTCAAGTCGTGCGAAGCGTCGCTCCCCGGCATCGAGGATCCCATCGCAGGCCTTGCCCGTGTCCGCGGTCTCAAGCCACAGAAGCCGGAGTCGCCGCCGGTCAGACCGCCCGAAGCGCAGCCGTCGACGACGCAACTGGTGGATGCGCCGAGCGCCGAACCCGCCTGGTGGCCCGATCGGCGGCGCGCGGGCATGATCGCGGCAGCGCTGACGATCGATGGGGCACTGATTGCCGCGCCGTTGCTGGTGACGGTCACCGCCGCCGCGATTCTCAATCGCGTTCCGCCATCGGCGATGGACCACGGAGCCGCCGCGTTCGGCGCCTTCGGCGCGTTGATGGCGGTGCTCTATTTCCTGTGCTTCGCAGGGGTGGCCGGCAGCACAATCGGTGAGCGGCTGACGGGCACGGCGAGTCAGGCCGGGACGACTGCGCACACGCTGAGAGCCGTCGGCGACCGCGCGCTCGCTGCGGGATTTCGCGATCTCCGATCGATTGCCGCGCTCGGCGTGCGGATCGGTCGACTGACGCTGCGCCGCGTCGGCCCGAATGGAACCGTCGACGGCGAACGTTTGGCTTTCTGACACCGCGCCTCGTGGGCGCGAGATAATGGCGGTGTGCATCCGCAGGTGCGCTGCGTATCCCGCCGCACGTTCATCCAGACCGCGCTGAGCGGTCTGGTCCTCGCGCGCGCGACACCGGCGCGCGCCGCGCAGCCGCACGCGCGCCTCATTCTTCTCGGCACGGCCGGCGGTCCGACGCCGAAGCCCTCCCGCGCGGCCCCTGCGAATGCGATCGTGATCGGCGATCGTACGTACGTGATCGACTGCGGCAACGGCGTCGCGCGGCAGCTCGCGCTCGCGGGCGTACCGATGACGAGCATTCGTCACGTCTTCATCACGCACCATCATTCCGATCACGACGCGGACTACGGCAACCTGCTGCTGCTCGCGTGGGGCGACGCGCTCCGCACCCGGGTCGATACGTGGGGGCCGCCGCCCCTGCGGGACATGACAGAGCTCTTTCTGCGGTTGAATCGCGCGGATATCGAGGTACGGCAGCGCGACGAAGGCCGGCCGCCTCTGGCTCCCCTGATCCATCCGCACGAGGTCACGAGCGAGGGCCTCGTCATGCACGACGATTTCGTGCGCGTGACCGCGGCGCGCGTCGAGCATCCGCTCGTGCCAATTGCACTCGCCTACCGCTTCGACACCCCCGATCGCGCCATCGTGTTCTCAGGGGACACGCGGCCGAGCGAACGGCTGATCGCCCTGGCGCACGGCGCCGACGTGCTGGTGCACGAAGTGCTGCTGCCATCGCGCCTGAGCCCGACCATGCCGGCGAGCGTTCGCCGTCACATCATGAACAGCCACACGACCGCGGAAGATGCCGGCCGCGTCGCGGCCGCTGCGAACGTGAAGATGCTCGTGCTCACCCATCTGGTCCCGACCGAGCCGCCCGGCCCGGACGAGGATTGGATCGCGCCGGCACGCCGGCATTTCGACGGCTCGATCGTACTGGGGCATGATCTTATGGAGTTGTGAACGCAAAGGAGAGCCCCATGGAACCGGTCCGCGGCGTACATCACATCACCGCCATCGCAGGACCCGCGCAGGAGAACCTCGACTTCTATGCGGGAGTTCTCGGCATGCGGCTGGTGAAAAAGAGCATCAACCAGGACGATCCCGGAACCTACCACCTCTTCTACGCGGACGCCGAAGGACACCCCGGGACCGACCTGACGTTTTTCCCCTGGGCGCAGATGGCGCCGCCGCGAATCGGCCACGGACTTGCCGTAGAGGTCGCGCTCGAAGTGCCGGCCGGCACCCTTGCATGGTGGAGAGATCGGCTCAAACATTACGGCGTCGCGACCGGCTCGATCGAATCGCGCTTCGGCGACACGGTCCTGCCGGCAACCGACGTGCACGGCATGCGCCTCGCACTCGTCGAGAGCGGGCGCAACGTCTCGCGGCCGTTCACTCCATGGGATGAGAGCCCTGTCGAGCAGACGCATCAGATCCGCGGTCTGTATGGCGCGCAGGTCTGGGAACGGGATCCTGCCGGCACCGAAGAATTCATGACGACGGCGCTCGGGTTCGAGCGGATCGGGACCGACAACGGCCTCACGCGGTACGGGTTCCACGATCACCCCGGGATTGTGGACGTGCGCGCGGCGCCGGACGCGCGGCGGGGCGCGTGGGGGGTCGGGTCCGTGCATCACCTGGCGTGGGCCGTCGAAGACGACGAGCACCAGTTGCGCGTGCGCGCGCAGGTCGAAGCCGCGGGCGGCCGGGCCACCGAGGTGATCGATCGCTTCTGGTTCAAGTCCGTCTACTTCAAGGAGCCGGGCGGCGTGCTGTTCGAGCTGGCGACGGAAGGCCCCGGGTTCGCCGTCGACGAGAACCCGGAGCATCTTGGCGAATCGCTGGTGCTGCCGCCCTGGTACGAACCGTCCCGCGCCCGAATCGAGGCCGTCCTGCCGCCGCTGCACGCGCCATCGCCGCAGGAGGTTTCGAAGTGAACGGAACGAACACGCCGGTGGCCGAAGGAGACTTCCTGCACGTGTTCAGGCGGGGCACGATTGCGACAACGGTGCTGCTGCTGCACGGGACAGGCGGTGACGAGCGCGACCTCCTGCCGCTCGCCGACATGCTGCTGCCGGAGGCAAACGTCCTGAGCCCGCGCGGCCAGGTGATCGAGAACGGCATGCCGCGGTTCTTCCGGCGGCTCTCGGAAGGCGTGTTCGACGAAGACGATCTTCGCCGCCGCGCCGGCGACCTCGCGCGCTTTGTCGAGTCTGCGGCAGCGCGCCACGCCTTCGATCCACAGGCGGTGATCGCGATCGGGTTCTCGAACGGAGCCAACATCGCGTCAGCGGTGATGCTGCTCCATCCGGGGACGCTGGCCGGTGCAATCCTGATCCGCGGACAGGTCCCTCTGGTGCCCGAGCCGCTCCCGGCGCTGAGTGGAACCCGCGTGCTGATTTCGAACGGGCGGTCAGATCCGCTCGTCTCGCCCGCAGAGACCGAGCGGCTGGCCGCGCTGCTCAGGAGCGCGGGCGCGATCGTCGCTGTCGAGTGGCAACCAGGCGGGCATCAGCTGACGCAGGCAGACCTCTCGGCCGCGCGCGCCTGGCTCTCCACGATCTCACCCGATCGCGGGCAGTAGCCGCACCGCACGAGTGTTCACACGCCCGCAGCAGCGGAATGGGGCATCGCGTCGGTACGGCCATCGGTATCGTAGCGGATAGAATAATTGCATGACCGATAAGGGCACTGTTACGCATGCAGGCATTCTGAAATGGGTAGACGAGGTTGCGGCGCTCACCAAACCTGACCGCGTCCTCATCTGCGATGGTTCTGAGGGCGAACGGGAGCAGATCGTCAAGGAGTGTCTGGCCACCGGCGAACTCATCGAATTGAATCAGACGCGGATGCCGCGCTGTTACCTGCACCGCAGCGCGCCGCACGACGTCGCCCGCACGGAACATCTGACCTACGTCTGCACCAACAACCAGGACGATTCCGGCCCGAACAACAACTGGATGGCCCCGGCAGCGGCGAAAGCGAAGCTCACGCCGCTCTTCGACGGCGCGATGCGGGGACGCACGATGTTCGTCGTGCCGTTCCTGATGGGGCCGTCGGGCTCCGAGTTCTCAAAGGTCGGCGTCGAGATCACTGACAGCCGCTACGTGGTGCTGAGCATGCGGATCATGACGCGCGTCGGCCGCGTGGCGCTCGAACACCTCGGGGGATCCGACGACTTCACGCGGTGCCTGCACTCGCTCGGCGACCTGAGCCCCGATCGGCGCTTCATCATGCACTTCCCCGAGGAGAACACCGTCTGGTCGATCGGGTCCGGCTACGGCGGCAACGCCTTGCTCGGAAAGAAGTGCATGGCGCTCCGGCTGGCGAGCTGGCTCGCGCGCAAGGAAGGGTGGCTGGCGGAGCACATGTTGATCCTCGGTCTTCAGGATCCGCAGAACAAGATCCACTACGTCTGCGGCGCGTTTCCATCGGCCTGCGGCAAGACGAATCTCGCGATGCTCGTGCCGCCCGCGTCAATGCCCGGATGGAAAGCCACGACCGTCGGCGACGACATTGCGTGGCTGCGGCCCGCGCCCGACGGACGCCTGTATGCGGTCAACCCGGAAGCCGGCTTCTTCGGCGTGGTACCCGGCACGAGCCGGAAGACGAACCCCACGGCCTTCGACATGATTCAGCACGACACGCTGTTCACGAATGTCGCCCTGCGCCCGGACGGCACGCCGTGGTGGGAAGGACACGACGATCCGGCGCCGGCAGAAGCGCTCGACTGGCAGGGGCGTCCCTGGACCCCATCGTCTGCTGAAAAGGCCGCGCATCCGAACAGCCGCTTCACGGCGCCCGCCACCAACTGCGCCACCCTCTCGCCGGAATTCGACAATCCGAGCGGCGTGCCGATCGAAGCGATCCTCTTTGGCGCGCGGCGGCAGCGGCGGGTGCCGCTCGTCTACGAAGCGCGCAACTGGCAGCACGGCACGTTCCTCGGCGCCACGCTGTCCTCGGAAACGACGGCCGCGGCTACCGGCAAAGTCGGCGTGCTTCGCCGCGACCCGATGGCGATGTGGCCGTTCTGCGGCTACAACATGGGCGACTACTTCCAGCACTGGCTCGACGTCGGCAGCACGCTCACGCGGCCGCCGAAGATCTTCCGTGTGAACTGGTTCCGTACCGGCGACGATGGGAAGTTCCTGTGGCCGGGTTTCGGCGACAACCTGCGCGTGCTGCAGTGGATCCTGGAACGCTGCGCCGGGCGCGGCGAGTTCACCGACAGCGCCATCGGCCACCTGCCGACGCTGCATGCGATTGATCGCAAGGGGCTCTCGATGACCGACCAGCAGATGGCCGCGCTGCTGAAGGTGGACCCGGCGGAGTGGGTCGAGGCCGTCGCCGGCCAGGAGGATCTCATCCACATGTTCGGCTCGCACTTCCCCGCCGCGCTGCGACAGGAGCACGACGAGCTCGCACGCCGCATCCACACGGCGATCACCCCCGAAGAGTTGGAAGGACGCGATTCGGGCATGTGAGGCCCGGCTTCCGCCGGGCGACTGGCGACTGGGAACTGGCAACTGGTCACTGGTCACTGGCCACTGAAGCCTGCGATATGCTTTCTGTCGCATGTCGCACGCGTTCACCGTGGGGGTCGAGGAGGAGTTTCAGATCGTCGACCCCGACACCTGGGAGCTCCGGTCGCACGTCTCTGAGCTTCTGACGGCGAGCGCTCCCGCCCTCGGGGACCAGATCAAGCGCGAACTCCATCAGTCCATTGTCGAGGTCGGCACGCGCATCTGCGCCGATGTCGGCGAGCTCGACGACGAGGTCTGCCGGATCCGCCGCGAACTCGCCGACGCCGCCGAAAGCGTCGGGCTGCGGATTGCCGCGGCCGGCACGCACCCGTTTTCACGCTGGATCGATCAGGTCATCTCCCCCGGCGAGCGGTACGAGAACATTGTCGAAGAGCTGCAGCAGCTCGCGCGATCGCTGCTGATTTTCGGGCTGCACGTGCACGTCGCCGTGCCCGATCACGCGAGCATGATCGAGCTCTTGAACGAAGTGCGGTATTTCCTGCCGCACCTGCTCGCCTTGTCCACCAGCTCGCCGTTCTGGCAGGGGCGCGACACCGGGTTGAAGTCGTTCCGCACGACCGTCTTCCGACGGTTTCCGCGAACCGGAATCCCCGACCAGTTCAATTCCTGGAGCGAGTACGAGGAATACCTCGACACGCTCGTCGAGCTGCACTGCATCGATTCCGGCAAGAAGATCTGGTGGGATGTCCGGCCGCATCCGCACTTCGGCACACTGGAGTTCCGCGTCTGCGACGTCCCGACGTCGCCGCGGGTGACGGTCTGTCTGGCTGCGCTGTGCCAGGCCATCGTCGTGAAGCTGTATCGGCTTCGGCGGAGCAATCTCGGGTTTCGCATCTACTCGCGCGCCCTCGTCGAAGAGAACAAGTGGCGCGCCGCGCGCTACGGGATCGACGGCAACCTGATCGACTTCGGGAAGCGGCAGGAGGTCCCGATGCGGGCCCTCTCGCTCGAACTGCTCGACTTCCTGGACGACGTCGTCGATGATTTGGGGAGCCGGCCGGCGATCGAGTACGTGCGCACGATTATCGAAGAAGGAACGAGCGCAGACAAGCAGCTCGCCGTGTATCGCCGGACGGGAGATCTCCGCGATGTCGTACGGTGGCTTGTCGAGGAAACTCGAGCCAGCATCGGCTAGCGGTTCCCCATTGAATGCGTCAATCGACGGCAAGCGGCAAACAGATCGCGCAGGGCGGCCCTTCACGGGGCGCCGGGAGATCATCGGTGAAAATCGGCCTGCTGTGCGGACGCGAATACTCGTTCCCCCCCGCATTCCTCAGCCGCGTGAATCAGCTTGGCGCCCCGCACGGCATCACCGCTGATTTCGTGAAACTGTACGGGACGCGCATGGGGGAGCCATCCGGGTACCGCGTCATCGTCGATCGGATTTCCCATGAGGTCGAGTACTACCGCGCGACGCTCAAGCACGCCGTGCTGCAGGGCACGTACGTCATCAACAACCCGTTCTGGTGGACGGCCGACGACAAGTTCTTCAACTACTCCGTGGCGGCACGGCTCGGCGTCGCGGTGCCGAAGACGGTCGTGCTGCCGCAGAAGTCGTATCCGGCGGACATCGACCTCACGGCCGAATCGCTGCACAATCTCGGACATCCGCTCGACTGGGATGCGCTGCTCGATTACGTCGGACGGCCGGCCATCCTGAAACCTTACTCGGGCGGCGGCTGGAAACACGTCTACAAGGTCCACAACAAAGAGGAGCTGCTCGCCGCCTACGACGGCACGGGCCCGTACTGCATGACGCTGCAGGAGTTCATCGACTTCGATCAGTACGTCCGCTGTTTCACCTTCGGCAAGACGGACATCGTCCCGGTCGCGTACGACCCGCGCGAGCGGCGCTACCTCGTGCAGCACGAGTTCCTGAGCGCGGACCTCGGCGCGCGCGTGGTGGCGGACGCGCAGACGCTGAACACGGCGCTCGGATACGAGATGAACACGATCGAGTTCGCGGTCCGCGAGGACGTGCCCTATGCCATCGACTTCCTGAACCCCGCGCCGGATTTCGAGCGCGACCGCATCACAACCCACTACTTCGACGTCGTGATCGACCGCATGTCGAAGCTCGTCATCGACCGGGCGCTGAACGGCGACGTGCGTCAGACGTGGCCGCGCTGGGCGGAGCTGGCGGGCCTCGATTCGAGCGGCAGCTCATCGCCCGTCGAACCGGTATAGCTGCACCTCCGGCACGACATGAACGCAGCCGCTCACTGGATGACGATCGTGCGGCGGTCCGAAGGTGCGCCGCTGTGCGCGCCGCTCGCGGAACGTATGCGCGAACGGCGCCTGACCTTTGGCGGACGGCTGCTCTGTCCGTTTCTGCGTCCCTTTTTCTTCTCCCCCGAGGAGGAGGAGCGGGTCGCGCGATCCGCATCGCTCCTGTATGCGCTGGGCGAACGCGTCGCGGCGGCGGCCATCGGCGATGCCGCGCTGCTGGCGGAGCTTGGACTCTCGGACGCCGAGATATCGCTGGCGGCAATCGATCCGGGATACGGCGTCGCCAGCACCGCGGCGCGAGCCGACGCCTTCCTGCTGCCCGAGTCGCTGCAGTTCGCGGAATACAACGCCGAGTCGCCCGCGGGCGCGGGCTACACACAGCGCCTGTCGGAACTCTTCGACGATGAGCCGCTGATGCACGAGTTCCGGCAGCAGTTCGCGGTCCGATACTTCACGCCGATCCGCCTGCTGCTCGACGCGCTGCTCGAAAGCTATCGCGACTGGGGCGGCACCGAGCGGCCGCCGCGGATGGCCATCGTCGACTGGCGTGAAGTGCCGACGTGGAGCGAGTTCGAACTGCTGCGCGACGCGTTCTCCTCCGTGGGCGTCCCGACGATCATCGCCGACCCGCGCGATCTCTCGTACGACGGCACGGTCCTCCGGGCGGGCGCCGAGCGGATCGACCTGGTCTACCGGCGCGTCCTGATCAACGACATCGTGGCGCGGCCTGCGGAATGCCGCGCGCTCGTCGACGCGTATCGCGCACGCGCGGTCTGCGTCGCCAACACGCTCCGCTGCAAGATCCCGCACAAGAAAGCCTTTTTCGCGATTCTCACCGACGATCGGTTCAAGCAGTTGTTCTCCGCCGAAGAGCGCACGGCGATCAGGCGACACGTGCCGTGGACGCGCGTCGTGCGCGACGGCGCCATCACCGAACGGCTGCGCGACGGGCGCGAACGGCTCGTGCTGAAGCCGAACGACGAGTACGGCGGCTCGGGTGTGACCCTCGGCTGGGAAGCGTCGCCCGGAGCATGGGACGCAGCCATCGAGCGCGCGATCGCTGACCGGCCCGGCGCGTGGATCGCACAGGAGCGGATCGAGGTCCGGCGTGAGACGTTTCCGGTCTGCACCGACGAGGGGATCGTCGAACGCGATATGCTCGTCGACTTTGCGCCGTACGTGTTCCGGGGAAAGGTTGCGGGATATCTGACGCGCCTCAGTTCGACGGGGCTCGCGAATGTGACGTCGGGAGGCGGACAAGTACCGGCGTTCGTCGTCCACGGCAAATGACACTGGCGACTGGCGAAATGCTCAATGCTGAAATGTTGAACGATCCGGTGTTTGGCCGCTACTCGGAGGCGTTGACGGAAGGCGCGCACAATGCGGTCGACGTCTGTCTGGCCATCCGGCCCGGCGAGCGGGTGACGCTGATTGCGGACGAGGAAAGCGCGGAGGTCGCGGCGAGCCTGGCGGCGGCGCTGGAAGACGCGGACGCCAGGCCGGCAAAACTGCTGATCGAGCGCCGTGCGCGGCCGTTGACGGAGGCGCCGCGCGACGTGCTCGAGGCGCTCGAACGGGCCGATGCCGGGATCCTCTGTATTCATCCTCGAGAGGGAGAGCTGCCGGCGCGCATGGCGATCGTCGCGACCGTCGAGCGCCGCGCGATCCGCTACGCCCACATGGTGGGCGTGACGCCGCTCATCATGCAGCAGGGCATGCGCGCGGATTATCGGATGGTCGATCGCCTGAGCACGCGGCTGTGCGAGCGGATGCGCCGCGCGAGGTCACTGCGCGTCGAGACCCCGTACGGCACGTCGCTGACCGCCAGATTCGATCCCGCGCTGGCGTGGGTGAAGACGAGCGGCATCATCAGCACGCGCTACTGGTCGAATCTGCCCGCGGGCGAGGTCTTCACGACGCCCGCCTCGGTCGACGGCGCCTTCGTCTGCAACGCCACCGCCGGAGACTATTTCGGACCGAAATACGGGGACTTGTCGTCGACGCCGCTCACGCTGGAAATCCAGGCCGGCCGGCTCACCGCCGCCCGCTGCGCTCGGGCCGATCTCGAACAGGAGTTCTGGGACTACTGCCACACCGACGCCGGCAGCGATCGGGTCGGTGAACTCGCGTTCGGCACCAACCTGGCGCTCCACGACATGATCGGCGTGCTGCTGCAGGACGAGAAGGTGCCCGGCGTCCATCTCGCGTTCGGCGATCCGTACGGCAGCCAGACCGGCGCCGACTGGAAATCGCGTACCCACATCGACGTGCTCACGCGTGAGTGCGACGTATGGATCGACGAGGAACACGTCGTCGAGGGCGGCCGCTATCGCCTCTCCGCCCTGGGAATTGCAGATTGAGGATTGCAGATTGCAATTCTCAGCGAAGGTACTCCATCATCTGGCGCCGCCAGTAAGGCCAGTCGTGTCCGCCCATCGGACCCCAGTCGTCGAGTGAGTGGCGGATGCCGCGCTCGGCGAGCACCCGCGAGAGGCGATAGGATTCGTCGCTGCGCTCCCACGGCCCCGAACCGGTGGCGATGTGAATGTCGCAGGTCGCGAGCTGGCCGAGCGTCCAGCCGTCTGTCAGGTTCGGAACGTAGTCAACGGGGTTGTTGAAGTAGAAGTTGTCGTCGTAGTCGCCGTCCATGAACGCCTTCATGTCGTACACGCCCGACAGCCCGAAACAGCGCTTCACCGCGTCGGGGTGCTTCAACAGCGTGTTCACGGCGTGATAGGCGCCAAGCGAAGCCCCCATCGTCCAGATGCCGATACGGCCGTCCTGGCAGTGATGCCGCACGAACGGGAAGACTTCGTCCGCGACGTACGCGTCGTATTGGCGCTCCATCCAACTGCGATGCCGCGGGTGCGCCGCGCGATTCGCGAAAGAGTCGCGGTGGTTGGTGTTGACCGAAAACACCTTCACCCGCCCGGCTTCGATGGCATCGCCCATGGCGCCGATCAGTCCCTGCCGCTCGTACTCCCATTCGTCGCCGCCGCTCGTCGGGAACGTGATCATCGGCGCTCCCCAGTGGCCATAGACGACGAGACCCATTTCGCGCCCGAGGCGTGGGGAGTACCAGTGGTGGAGTTCGCGCTGCATCCGGTACAGTCTATCGTCGGACGATGGACGATGGACGATGATCGATGATCGATGGTCGATGATCGATATTCGATGGTCGATGGGCCGGAGTTGTTAACCGACGTGGAAAAAGAGACGTTCGTGCTGCGGTCGCCGCAGCTTCGAAACACGCGCGCGATCGACGTGTACTTGCCGGCCTCCTATGCCGTGGACGGGCGACGGCGGTTCCCGGTTGTGTACATGCACGACGGACAGAACCTGAGCGATCCGTCGACCGCCTTTGGCGGCAGGACGTGGCAGCTCGAATCCGCACTCGGTGCGCTGGCAGCCAGGGGGATTGAGGCGATCGTCGTCGGAGTCCACAACGCCGGCCGATCCCGGATCGGCGAGTACAGCCCCTATCGGGATCCGCGTCATGCCGGCGGCCGCGGCGAGCGGTATGTCGGGTTCCTGGAAGAAACGCTGAAGCCGCGCATCGACGCCCGATATCGCGCGAGCAGAGCCCGCGAGACGACGGCGCTGGCGGGGTCCTCCATGGGCGGGCTGATCAGCGTTTATGCGTTCTTCCGGGAGGCGTCGATTTTCGGGGGCGCGGTGGTGATGAGCCCGTCCATCTGGTTCGGCGCGCGGCGCATCCTTGAATTCGTCGAAGCGGCCCGATACGTGCGCGGCCGGCTGTACCTCGACGTCGGCACGGAGGAAGGCGGCGGCACGCTGCGGGACGCGCGCGCGCTCGCCCGCATCCTTCGAGCCAAGGGGTACGGACGCGGTGAGTTCAAGTACGTTGAAGCAACCGGCCACGGGCATCAGGAGAACGATTGGGCGGATCGGCTGCCGGATGCCCTCGAATTTATCCTGCGCTAAACTCCTGTCGTGGCACAGATCACTCGACGCGAATTCGTCGCACTTTCGTCAGCGGCCGTCGCCGCGACCCTGACGTCGCGGGTCCACGCCGGCCCGCTCCAGCAGGGAGCCGCCCCGATCCCGGTCTTCGCACCCGTTCGCCGCAACGTCAACATCTTCACGGCGCGCGGCGGCACCATCGGTTGGCTCTCCAACAGGGACGCGCTGATCGTCATCGACACCCAGTATCCCGACAGCGCCGCAATCTGTCTGGATGGGCTGAAGACGCGCGTCACGCGGCCGGTGGATCTCGTCTTCAACACGCATCACCACATCGACCATACCGGCGGGAACGGCGTGTTTCGCGCGGTCGCGAAGAAGATCATCGCGCAGGCGAAGGTGCCGGAATTGCAGAAGATGGCGGCGGCGCAGACGCCGAACGCGGAGCCCCCGGTCCTCCCCGACGCGACGTTCGAGCAAACATGGACCGAGCACCCCGGCGACGAAACCATCACCGGCCGCTACTACGGGCCGGGCCACACGGGCGGCGACGCGATCTATCACTTCGAGCGCGCCCACGTCGTTCACATGGGCGACCTCCTGTGGCTGCAGTTCCATCCGCGGGTCGACCGGCCTGCTGGCGCGTCGATTCAGAACTGGCTGAAAACCCTCGAGACGGTCTCGCGCGACCTGCCGCGCGACACGATCTACATCGGGGGCCACGCGAAACAGGGGGTGGGCGTCACGGCGGATGTCACCGCGGTCACGAATTTCCGCGACTACTTCGACGCCGTGCTCACAACGGTTCGCAAGGGCCTTGGCGCCGGCAAATCGAAAGCCGAAATTACCGCGACGCCGCTGCCGCAGTTCGCGTCGTATCAGACGAGCGGGTCGGCGCTCAGCCTGCCGGCGGTCCTCGGCGTCGCGTGCGACGAACTGTCGCCCGCCGGCTGACGCGCCCCCATCGCGCCGCGAGATGGCTCGTCGTGTCTCCCCGCCGCAGCGTGGCGCCTTCTCGGAGGACGCGCGCGAATCGCTGTGCCTGCTTCGGCGCAATGATCAAACGATCAACGTCGTCCTCGTCGCGCTGACCGACGCCGTGGAGCTCGAGGTGTGGGCCGACGGAGCGCTTCGACGCCGGCTGCGTTTCCTGCGGGACACCGAAGCGAGGAAGTACTGCGATCGGCTGACGGCGCGGCTGTTCCGGCGCAGGTTCGCTCGCGCGCTGGCGCCATAGCCTCGCATCCGCCACGCGGGGCTGTTCTGGATATGCAGCCGGCACGCGCACCCAGCGCACGGCTGGTATAAGCTCTTCTGACTCACAGGAGCCTGGATGAACCCGATTTCCGGATTGCTCGTTGCGCTTGGTGTGTTGACGGCTGGCTATATCGGCGGCTGGGGCCGCGCGATCATGCAGGTACGCCGCGAGCGCACATCGCCGCCGACCCCTGCAACCGACGCACGGATGCCGAACGGCACGGAACTCGGCGTGGGCTTCCTCACGGATTTCCTCGATACGCTCGGCATCGGGTCCTTCGCGGTCACCACCGCAATCTTCCGCGCGTTGAAGATGGTTCCCGACCGGGTCATCCCGGGAACGCTGAACGCGGGTCATACGCTGCCGACCATCGCCGAGGCGTTCGCCTACATGGCGTTCATTCCGGTCGACGTGCTCACGCTGTTCTCGATGATTGCCGCCGCGGTGCTCGGCGCGTGGCTTGGCGCGGGCATCGTGGCGCACTGGCCGAAGCGCAAAGTGCAGATCGGCATGGGGATCGCGCTGCTCGTCGCGGCGGCGCTGTTCTTCATGACGCAGCTCAATCTGTTTCCCGGCGGCGGCGCGGACATCGGCGTGCGCGGGGTCAAGCTCGTCGCCGCTGTTGGCGGCAATTTCCTGCTCGGCGCCTTGATGTCGCTCGGGATCGGCCTCTACGCGCCGTGCATGATCCTCGTCAGCCTGCTGGGCATGAATCCCACGGCGGCCTTCCCGATCATGATGGGTTCGTGCGCGTTCCTGATGCCGATCGGCAGTCTCCGCTTCATCCGCGAACGCGCGTACGATCTGAAGGCTGCGCTCGGCCTCGCGATCGGGGGCATCCCGGGTGTACTGATTGCGGCGTACGTGGTGAAGTCACTGCCCCTTTACGCCGTCCGCTGGCTCGTGATCGTCGTCGTCGTCTACACGGCCATCACGATGCTCTACTCGGCGTTCACTGAACGCGGCGCCGGCTCGGCGAGCTCAGTCTAGACAGCCCCCGGCACCCGTCCGAGGCGCTCAGCCCCCAGCACCCGCGCGAAGCGCGCCCAGCACCCGTCCGAGGCGCTCAGCCCCCAGCACCCGCGCGAAGCGCGCCCAGCACCCGTCCGAGGCGCTCGGCCCCCAGCACCCGCGCGAAGCGCGCCCAGCACCCGTCCGAGGCGCTCGGCCCCCAGCACCCGCGCGAAGCGCGCCCGGCACCCGTCCGAGGCGCTCAGCCCCCAGCACCCCGCGCGAAGCGCGGTCTATTTTCCCCCGCCCTTGGAAAGCGAGCGGTAATACTGCTCGACGAGCTTCCGATATTGATCCGGGACCTCGTCGCTCCCTGAGAGGAAGACATCGTTCGCGTTCGTATCGAGGCGGCGGCGCAGCGTGTACTCGAAGCGCTTGATGCTCTCGGTGACGGCGTTCTGCAGTTTCGCGACGGCGTCAGGGTTCTGATACGCGTTCTCGGTATCGAGCTGCTTCAGGCCGCGAATGATGTCGTCCAGGTCCTTCGCGTCGATCTTCTGCTGCTGCAGCAGCCGGCGCAGTTGCTCGGCATCGGTGGCCCGCTGCCGCGCCTCGCCCCTGAATTGGCGGATGTCGTCCGGCGTGTAGTGGCCCGGCCGCGGACCGCTCATGGTTCCGGCGTTCGGATTGAACACGCTTCCGCGGTTGTCGCCTTCACCGTTCCGACCGCCCTGGGTCGGAGCGCCCTGGTTTCGGCCCCCATTGCCCGACTGCCCCTGACTGGTCGCGTTTTGGGATTGCTGGCCCTGTTGCCCCTGCTGGCCCTGCTGGCCCTGTTGCCCCTGCTGACCCTGTTGTCCTTGCTGACCCTGTTGGCCCTGTTGGCCCTGCTGACCCTGTTGGCCCTGCTGACCCTGTTGGCCTCGTTGGCTTTGTTGCCCTTGCTGCTCGCCTTGTTGGCCCTGTTGCCCTTGTCGACCCTGTTCGCCCTGCTGGCCCTGCTGCTGACGCTGCCCCTCGGCGCCTTGCCGCATGCGCTCGCCCATCGACTCCATCCCCTGGGCGAGTTGACGCGCGCGCTCGAGCGTCTGCGTCGCGGCGTCCGCCCTGGAATTGCCGACCGCGGAGGCGGCTTCGCCGATCTTGCGCTTCAAGTCCTCGAGATTGGACTGCACCGCGCGATCGAACTCCGCCACGTCCTTCGGATCCCCGCCGCGGCGCAGCATCTGATCCGAATACTTGATGGTGTCGCGAATCCGGCGGTCCCGAATGAGATTTGCCGCGTCTGTCAGCTTGCGTGACGCATCCTTCTCGTTGCGGAACATCGAGGCGGCGGATTGGTCGAGCTGCCGCTCGAACTGATCGACCTGTCCGGCGAGATCGTTTTTCCGCTCACTGAGCTGCTGGATTTTGTCGGGCGTCGCCGCACCGGTGTTCGCGAGGTTGTTCACGTCGTTCTGGATCGCCTGCTGCTGGCGCGCGAGCGCATCGGCCTTCCGCATCGCGTCCTGCAGATCGCGCCCCGAGCGCGCGCCCTGCGCCTGTTCGAGCTGCCGCTGTGCTTCGCGGAGCTGTTCGGTCGCCGCCGATGCCTGCGCCGACGCGTTCGGATCCCCGTTTGCCGCGGCACGCCGCATCGCGTCTGCCGCCTGCTGGAGACGACGCGCGGATTGCGAGAGCTCCGGCCGATTCTCCTCGCGCGAGAGCCTCTCCAACTGGCGCGCGGCCTCCTCCGCCTGCTGCGCGAGCGCGCGCTGGGTGTCGCCGCCGCCGCCCGCCTGCCCCGAGGCGGCCATCCGGCGCTGCCGCTCGGCTTCCTGCTCCTGGCGCCGCGCCAGCTCCTTCAGTTTTTCCGCGAGCTCGTCGATCCTCTGGTCCGACTGCTCCTGCGTCGCGCGCTGCGCGGTCTCGTACTGATTCGCCATGCGGTCGACTTCGAGCTCGAACAGATCCGCCAGCTCGTCGGCCATCTGATTCTGCTGTCCGCCGCCGCCACCGCCCTGGCCCTGGCTGACGGCCACCTGAAGCTGGTACTCCTCTTCGGCTTTCTGCAGGAACTGCAGCGCGCGCTGTTCCGGCGGCATGGCGCCGTCCGGACTCGACGCCTGGAGCTTTCCTTCTGCCGTCTGCATCTCCGGCACGCTCTGCTTCAGGAAGTCGGTGATTTTCTTGAACTGCTCCGCCTGATCTCCAACCCGCGTCGCGAAGTTCGTCAGCAGCTCGTTGACCTGCTCGCGCAGCCGCTTCTGCATCAGCGCGACGACGACCGCGTTCTGGTGCAGGCGATCGGCCGTCATGGACGAGCGGTCGCGCTGGATGTTGAACGTCGCCGCGACGATCTGTTTCTCCTGCTGCGACAGGGCCCCGACCTGATTCTGCTGTCCGCCGCCCTGCGCGCCCGCGTTCGAATCCGCCTTGCGGAAATCCTTCTCGAGCGGACGCACGCGGACGAAGTACATGTCGCTCAACCCGCGCTGCGGACTGCCGACGGTGTTGTTGTCGAACGCGCGCGCGTAATACGCGATCGAGTCACCCG
>Ga0310810_10002921_pt1 | contig 18526 bp, 9 predicted proteins | sample NCmetagenome_FD_207641 | JGI IMG/M metagenome (GOLD analysis project Ga0310810, IMG submission 207641) | Soil microbial communities from experimental microcosm in Duke University, North Carolina, United States - NC | ecosystem: Engineered > Artificial ecosystem > Soil microcosm > Unclassified ...
ATCTGCCACACGCCGTTGCTCGGCGTCGCGGCGAGCTCGGGGTCGAGCAGCGCGCGGCTCGCGGCGGCCGAGCGGAGCGCCTCCGACGTCCGCCCGCGCTCGAGCGCGATCGTTCCGGCGATGCGGTGCGCCGTGCCGAGAAAGCGCCGGCGATCCGGGCTGCTGGTGTCGACGACCACGAGGCCGGCGTACAGGTCGCGCGCGGCGTTCCCTTCGCGCGTCGCGTCGTCCATCCTGCCGAGCGCCATGTCCAGCTCGGCCAGATACGACAGCGCCGTCGCGAGGCGCAGCTTGTACACCTGGTTCGGCGGATCGAGCGCGACGAGGCGCTCCTTCAGCGCGAGCTCGGCCCGGTGCGACGCCTGCGCGCCGGCGAAGTCGCCGAGCTTCTGCTGCACGACGCCCGCGGCGTTGTAGCCGTCCGCGAGGTTCATCCGCGAATCGAGCTTCGTCGTGTCGCGCTGCACCGCGTCCTCATAGGCGCGAATCGCGGCATGGAACGCGGCGAGCGCGCCGGCGAGGTCGCCCTTGGATTGCTTCACCGACCCGATGTTGCTGTTCGCCATCCCGAGCTCGTTCCGGAAGCCGACGCTGTCCGGAGCGCGGGCGACGAGCCGCTGCGTGATGGCGAGATAGGGCGTGAAGTGGGCGAGCGCGGAATCGAGCTCGCTGTTGCGCCAGTGCACGAGGCCGACGCCGAAGTGGCTCGCGCCGAGGCCGAGCTGCCACTCGCTGTTGGACGAGTCGCGGGCGGCGAGCGGGCCGACGAGCGCGAGCGACTGACGGAAGAGGGGCATCGCGCCGGCGTAGTCGCCCTGCTCGACGCGCACCTCGCCGATCTGGTAGAGCGCCTGCGAGCGCCGGAACCGCTCGCCGTCGCTCAGGTCGCCCTCCGGCACGGCCTCGAAGTAGCCCTGCGCCTTCTTCCCGACGCTCTCGAGCACGTCGAGCCCGCCGATCTCCTTCAGCCGCGTGTAGAGATCGCCGAGCATGAACCCGATCAGCTCTTCCGCCTGCATCTGGCGCTGGACGGCGACGGCGCGCGCGCGAGAGACGCGCCGCGCCTGCACGGCGATCGACACCGCGCCGGCGACGACGAGGAGCGCCGTCGTCGCGGCGAAGGCGACGGCGAGGCGATGCCGGCGGACGAACTTGCGCGCCTGATATACGCGGCTCGGCGGGCTCGCCGACACGGCGCGATGCGAGAGATAGCGCTCGACGTCGGCCGCCAGCTCGGCCGCCGTCTGGTACCGCCGCTCGCGCTCCTTCTCCAGCGCCTTGAGGGTGATCCAGTCGAGATCGCCGGTGAGCGTGCGCACGAGGCCGCGCGTGTCCGTGCCGCACTTGGCGGCGAGGAGCGCCTGCTGCTCGGGCGGGAGCGCGGCGACGCGCGCGCTCGGCGCGACCGAATCGATCCCGACGTGGTGCGCCATGACGTGCATCGGCGAGAGCGACGTCTCGAAGGGAAGGATGCCGGCGAGCAGCTCGTAGAGGACGACGCCGAGCGAGTAGATGTCGGAGCGCGTGTCCACGTCGAGGCTCGACGCGCCCGCCTGCTCGGGGCTCATGTACGCCGGCGTGCCCACGCTGGTGCCCGTCATCGTGAGCCGCGCGCCCGCGTCGCGCTGGGTCGCCTTCGCGATCCCGAAGTCGATCACCTTGCAGACCGGCTCACCGTCGATCGTGGTGACGAGGACGTTCGACGGCTTGACGTCGCGATGGATGATCCCCTTCTGATGCGCATGCTGGACGGCGCGGCACAGCTGCCCGAACAGCTTCAATCGCTCGGCGATCGGCAGCCGGTTCACGGTCACGTACTCGCCGAGCGGAACGCCGGTGACGCGCTCCATGACGAAGTAGAGCCAGCCGTTCTCCGTGGTGCCGGCGTCGAAGACCTTCGTGATGTTCGGATGGTCCAGGACCGCGAGCGCCTGGCGCTCCGCGTTGAACCGGGCGATGACGAGCTCCGAATCGTCGGAGGTGCGGAAGACCTTGACCGCGACCTCGCGTCGCACCGGCTCGAGCTGCTCGGCCAGATAGACGACGCCCATGCCGCCCGTGCCGAGGACGTCGAGGATGCGGTAGGGACCGATCCTCGTCGGACGATCGGCGAGTTCCACCGGGGTGCCGAACGAGAACCGGCCGACAATGGTGGTGGCGCGTTCGTCCCCCATCTCCCCCCGCCTGCGAACGAGACGGATAATAGGCCCGCCATCGGAAGCCCGCGCAAGGCTGCGCGGCTTCCAGGGCGCGCCGGCCGCTACTGTCCCGTGGCCGTGAACGTTACCGGCGTCAACGTCCCCGACGACGCCACGACGGTCTGCTGCCCGACCGTGGGACCGAGCGTCCAGATCCCCGACGTCGCGAGGCCCTGGGCGTCCGACGTCGCCGACGTCGGAGCGGCGAGCGAGCCGCCCCCCGACGCGACGGTGAACGTCACCGTCACGTCCTTCACGAGATTCGCCGACGCGTCGAGCACGGCGACGCTCAATCGATTCTTGAGCGCCGTACCGGCGGGCGCGCTCTGCAGGTTGCCCGACCAGATCCACATCTGCGCTGGCGGGCCCGGCACCACGAGAACCCCCACGGTGCCGTGCGACGAGCCCTTCGTCGCGGTGATCACCGCGTTTCCCTGAAGCGACGCGGTGACCATGCCGGTGCCGGTCACGGCCACGATCTGGTCGTTCGAGCTGGACCAGCTCACCCCGGTCGCGGGCACGCCGCCGATCGTCGCCGTGGCCTGCGCGCTCGTGCCAGAGGCCATCGTGGCCGAGGGGAGCGAGACGGCGATGGTCGGTGCCGGCGCGGTCGACGAACCGCCGGATCCGCCTCCGCCGCACGCGGCGCCGAGTGCGGACAGGCCCGTGAGCACGAGCGCTCTCGATCGCATGCGCGATCTCCTTCGGCTGGACGACGTCCCGCGCTCGGAGGCGCCCGTCGCCGCGTCGGTGCGGGCGCACGGGAGGCCTCGACCCCGTTCGGCGGGATCGCCGTCGCCGAGACGATCGTGTGTCCGGTTCGGGGCGTCAAGAGCGCCGCGGCGAACCGCGCCTACCCGCTTGTCGTTCCGAGCGGAGCGCGTGCGGAGACGCGCGCCTACCCGCTTGTCGTTCCGAGCGGAGCGCGTGCGGAGCACGCGCGCAGTCGAGGAATCGCGCAGTTGCCGTTCCTCGGAACGGCGTTCGGAACGGCGGGAGATTCCTCGACTTCGCGCTGCGCGCTTCGCTCGGAATGACTAAGGGTGAGGGCCCGCGGCGCTTCGCTCGGAATGACGGAGGGTGAGGGCCTGCGGCCCTTCGCTCGGCACCGCAGAGGGTTGCCGGCCTATCCCGCCACGAGGACGATCCGCGTCGATCCGCCCGCTCCGCATTCCGCAGTTGGATGCGCCCGATCCGCATCCCGGATAGCGCCGAGCCCCGCCCGGCTGCATCCTAGGGGGCCATGGAGTCCCAAGAGCGCGACGTCGCGCCCCAGTCCCACCAACTCCTCGAGCGAATGCGGCTGCGCCTGCTGGATCTCAGCGCGCGCAACCCGCTGCTCGCCTACCGGCACCCGCGCGGCAGCTCGCTCCGCATCGTCGACGAGGTGCCGACGGTCGTGCTCGACGCGCTCGTCGCCGGACGCGCGCTCCGCTTCGCGCCACTCAAGGGCGCGAACGGCGACGCGCCCGCCGCCGCGCGCGCGAGCGCCCGCCGCACGAACGGGCGCAACGGCAAGAACGGCAATGGACGCTCCGCCGCCGCCACCGCGAAGCCGGCCGAGCAACCGGAGAACGCCGCCGGCGACGCACCCCCGCCGACGGAAGCCGAGCGGCGCGAAGCCGCCCGCGCCGCCCGCGCCAGGCGCGAGGAAGAGCTGCGCGAGCTCGCCCGGTCGCTCGGCATCGATCCGTCGTACGACCTCCGCGCCGCGCCCGCGTCCGAGGAGTCGCGCCACGCCGACGCGCGGCTCCAGACGCTCCTCGGTCCCGACGAGCTCGAGGCGCGGCTGCAGAAGATCCACGCGAGCGCGCTGACGGCGATCCAGGAGAGCGGCGCGAACATGCTGCACCTCATGTTCGGCTTCGTCGAATGGGCCGACGCGCCGGCCGAGCGCACGCGCACCGCGCCGCTCGTGCTCCTTCCCGCGCGCCTCTCGCGCCTCGCGCTCGACGGCGCGACGCGCACCTACCCGTACGCGGTCGCCGCGTCCGGCGAGGACTGGAGCACGAACGTCACGCTCCAGGAGATGTGCCGCCGCATCTTCGGCTTCGCGCTTCCCGCCGTCGACGCCGACGAGGAGCTCGAGCGCTACTTCGCGCGCGTCGAGACGGTGCTGCGCGAGGCGGCACCCCACTGGACGCTCCGCCGCCAGCTCACGCTCGGCCTCGTGTCGTTCGGCAAGATCCTCATGTGGCGCGATCTCGATCCCGCCACGTGGCCCGCGGATCGTCCGCTCCTCGACGAGCCGCTCCTCCGCCAGGTGCTCGGCGACGTCGACGACGCGCTCGGCGACGCGCTCCCACCCGAGGCGATGCGCACGACGGAGTACGACGTCGACGCGCTCCCCGCCGCGCTCCGGCCGGTGCCGCCGATCGTCGTCTCGGCCGACAGCTCGCAGCACAGCGTGCTCGTCGACGTGCAGCGCCGCGAGAGCATGGTGGTGCAGGGGCCGCCCGGCACGGGGAAGTCGCAGACGATCACGAACCTCATCGCCGACGCGATCGCCGCGGGGAAGAAGGTGCTGTTCGTCGCCGAGAAGAAGGCGGCGCTCGACGTCGTCGCGCGGCGGCTCGACGACGTCGGGCTCGGGCCGTACTGCCTCCCGCTCCACAGCCACACGAGCGACAAGCGCGAGTTCCTCGACCAGCTCCGCGAGCGCATCGCGCTGCGCGCGACGGAGAGCGTCGCCGGCGAGCTGGCGACGGTCGAGGGTCTGCTCGCCGACGCGCGGCGCGAGCTCACCGGCCACGCCGACCGGATGAACCGTCCCTTCGGCTCGCTTGGCGACACGGCGTTCGACGTCTTCTGGCGCGCGCGCCGGCTCGGCGGCGAGCTCCCCGCGCCGGTGGTCGCGTCGCTCAGGCGCGCGAGCATTCCCAACGCGCGGCTCGTGACGCAGACGGAAGCGTCGCGCCATCGCGCCGCGCTCGAGGCCTTCGCCGCGGCGCACGCGGCGGTGCAGTCGGACGCCGGCGCGAGCGGAGTGCATCCGTGGCAGGGGATGTCGCGCGCCGAGCTCTCGTTCGACGACGCGCAGGCGCTCGTCGCCCTCGCCCGCGATGCGCGGAGCGCGCTCGCCACCGCGGACGCGGCGCGCGGCGAGCTCGCGTCTGCCGTCGGCGGCGTCGCGTGGCCCGATTCGCCCGAAGGGCTCGCGCCGCTCCTCGCGCGCGCCGGCCACGTCGTGCCGCCCGATGCGCCGGTGCCGTCCGCGCTCGTGGACGGCGTGCACCGCCGCGCCGGCGAGACGGCGACGTCGGAGGCGGTCGCGGCGTCGGACGCGCGGCGCGCCGCGTGGGCGAAGGTACCGGGACCGTGGGGCAGCGCCGGCGTGCTCCTGCCGAAGGACGCCGACGAATACGAGGCGCGCTTCCGCGACGCGATGAAGATGCTCGGCGAGCAGGTGACGGTGGAGACGGTGCGCGAAGCGGTCGGGCTCATTTCCGAGGTGCTCGATCATCTCGGCACGGTGCAGGCGCTCGCGTCGCGCATCGCCGCGGCGGTCGGCGTGACGTCGGAGCTGTCGATCGGGCTCGCGCTCGCACTGATCGGCGTCGCCTCGTCGCTCGACGGATTGCCCGAGGGCGCGCTCGCGCTGCGCAATCCGGGCCTGCAGGCCTCCGACGCGCCGGAGCGGCTGGCCGCGCTGTCCGAGCGCGCGGCCGAGCTCTCGCGCACGCGCGCGCTGCTCGATGCGCGCTTCGTGCCGGAGATGCGCCCGCAGCCGTCGGCGCTGCGCGAGATCGCCGGCGCGCTCGCCGTCGCGCCGCGGTTCATGCCGGCGCTCTTCTCCGGCGCGTATCGCACCGCGGTGGCCGAGTACCGGCGCATGAGCGGCGGCCGCCGCGCGCTGCGCTCGACGATGATCGCCGACGTCGACGCGCTGCTCCGCTTCGACGGCGACTACGAGGAGTTCGTCGCCGACCCGGAGCTGCGCGCGCTGTTCGGCACGCGGAAGGGCGGGCTCGCGAGCCCGTTCGCCGCGGCGTCCGCACTGCTCGGCTGGACCCGCCGCGCCACGACGGTGTTCCGCGGCACCGACCGCGCGAGCCGCGACCTGCTCGCCGCGGTGTGGAACGCGCCGTCCGCGCAGTGGCTCGATGCGAGCGCCCTCGCGCTGACCAGCGCCGAGGGCCGCCACGCGGCGACGGTGCTCGGCGAGGATCTCGAAGCGGTCGCGTACTTCCGCCCGGGGGACATCGCGCTCTGGGAGCCGCTCCCGTTCTCCGTCGTGGAGGATCAGCTCCACCGCTGGCGCGACGTCGCCATCGCGGCCGTGCGCGCCGCGGCGAGCGCCAACGCGGCGGGCGACGACGCGCTCGCCGCGCTCGCCGCGCGGCTGCAGGGATTGCGCGACGCGTGGCGGGCCGACGCGGAGCTCGAACGCCACGCCGAGACCTTCGCCGCGCTCGGGCTCGCGACGCCGGCGCGCGATGCGACGGCCGGCACCGACGAGCTCCGCGCGGTGCGCGGCGCGCTGGCGTATCTCGCGCAGTTCCACGAGCGCGGGCTGCCGCGTACGCTCGTCGACTGGCTCGCGAGCGGCGAGCCGCGGTCGCGCGTCGCGCGGCTCCTCGAGCTCGCCGCGTCGGCGCTCGGCGCGATCGAGTCGGCCGCCGCCGCCGAGTCGGCGTTCGCGTCGGCGGGGATGATCGACGCGCACGCGTGGTACGGCGACTTTCCGCGCGGGGTGCCGTTCGGCGCGCGCATCGCGCGGCTCGATCGCGCGATCGAAAGCGCGGGCACGCTCGCGCGGTGGGCCGCGCGGCTCCGTGCGCGCGCGCTCGTGCAGGCGGGGCCGATGCCCGTCGCGGCCGAGCTGCTCGAGTCGGAGGCGATCGAGGGCGCCCGTCTTCCCGACGTGTACGACTATCTGCTCGCGCGCACCCTCGCCGAGCTCGCGCTGCGCGACCGCCCCGAGCTCGACCGCTTCGCCGGCAGCATCCACGAGACGCGGCGCGCGCAGTTCGCCTCGCTCGACGAACGCTACGTCGCGCTGACGCGCCGGCTCGTCGCCGAGCGGGCCGACGCGACGCCCCCGGTGCGCGGCGTCGGCTACGGGCCGGTGGCCGAGCTCTCCGAGCAGAGCCTCATCGAGCACGAGATCGAGAAGTCGCGCCGGCACATCCCGATCCGCGAAGTGTTCCGGCGAGCGGGGCGCGCGATCCAGGCGCTCAAGCCGTGCATCATGATGGGGCCGCAGGCGGTGGCGCAGTATCTCCCGCCCGGCCTCTTCCACTTCGATCTCGTCGTGATGGACGAGGCGTCGCAGATGCGCCCCGAGGACGCGCTCGGCGCCATCGCGCGCGGCTCGCAGCTCGTCGTCGTCGGCGACCCGAAGCAGCTCGGCCCGACGTCGTTCTTCGAGACGGTGGCGAGCGACGAGGACGATCTCGAGCAGGACGTCGCCGCGGCGCTGGCGTCGGCGTCGGCTGCAGTGACGTCCGCGACGGAGCAGGCGCCGAGCGCGTCGGTGCTCGAGCGGAGCGAGAGCATCCTCCAGGCGGCGGCGCGGCGGTATCCGCTGCGGATGCTGCGCTGGCACTATCGCAGCCGGTATCCCGAGCTGATCGCCTTCGGCAACCGCGAGTTCTATGGGGGCGGACTGGTCCTGTTTCCGCACCCGGGCACGGAGCGCGAGGGGGACGGCGTCACCTTTCACGAGGTGGACGGCGCCGTGTACTCGGCGAGCCTGAATCGCCGCGAGGCGGAGCGGCTCGTCGACGCCGTGCGCCGGCACGCGGTGGAGTCGCCCGAGCGCACGCTGATGGTCGTGACGATGAACCAGCCGCAGCGCGAGCTGGTGGACACGCTGCTCCAGCAGGCGGAGAAGGACGACGCGGCGCTCGCGTCGTTCCGCGAGCGGCACGCCGACACGCTCGAGCCGCTCGCCGTGAAGAACCTCGAGAACGTGCAGGGCGACGAGCGCGACGTCGTCGTCGTCGGCACGACGTACGGCCCCGACGAGCGCGGCACGCTCGCGCAGCACTTCGGACCGATCAACGCGACGGGCGGCGAGCGCCGGCTCAACGTGCTGTTCACGCGGGCCAAGTTCCGGCTCGACGTCTACTGCTCGTTCGACCCCTCGGCGCTGCGCGTGACGGAGAGCAGCCCGCGCGGGCTCGTCGTGCTGCGCGACTATCTCCAGTACGCGAAGGAGCGCACGCGCGACGCGGCGCGGCTCGTGGCGCGCGAGCCGGCGTCGGACTTCGAGGTCGAGGTGACGCGCGCGCTCCGCGCCGAGGGGTACGAGGTGCACCCGCGCGTCGGCGTCGCCGGCTATCACGTCGACCTCGCGGTGGTGGACCCGGAGCGTCCGGGTTGCTACCTGCTCGGCATCGAGTCCGACGGCCCGACCTACCACGCCGCCCGCTCCGCGCGCGACCGCGACCGCCTGCGCCAGCGCGTGCTCGAGACGCTCGGCTGGCGGATTCACAGGCTGTGGACGGTCGATTGGTTCCGCGACCCCGCCGGCGAGACGGCCCGCATCGTCCGCCGTCTCGAGCGCCTGCGCGCCACCGAGCGTGAAGTGGCGACGGCCCCCATCGCCGACGGCGAGCCGTCGGATCGCCCGATCTCTCCCGAGCGCCGCGACCGCCCGGACGACGTTCGGCCCGAGGAGCGTCGATAGACCTCTTCGCCCGACGCATCAAGAACAAAGCGTCATGCGGATCGGGCGGATCGAGCGGATCAGGCGGATCGCTCCCCGTGGCGCGAGGGCGCGTCGATGCCGACCCAAAAGCAATGCTTTTTGTGGTCTCGGCAGACGGACTCTCGCGCCGGTACGAACGATCCGCATGATCCGCCCGATCCGCTCGATCCGTATGGAGCTCTTTGTTCTTGATCTATCTCCTTCAGCCCGATCCGCTCGATCCGCATGGGGCATTTCGTTCCTGAGGCGAGTGCCGCGGATACTGATGCCGGAATGATGCACCGCGCACTCGCCCGGTGCGCACCAATGTGTGCCGCGATGCATCGTGCGGTCATGCCAAAGGGCGAGTTGTACGAGGAGGAGCTCACCCACTCCGTGATCGGAGCCTTCTTCGACGTGTACAACGAGTTGAAGTACGGCCTGCTCGAGCTGGCGTACCAGATGGCACTGGAGCGCGAGCTCCGCTGGCGCGGTCACGACGTCGCGCGCGAGGTGTACGTCCCCATCTACTACAAGGGCGAGGAGCTGACGCGCCAACGGATCGACATGCTCGTCGACGGCCGGCTCGTCGTCGAGACAAAGGCCACGAAGGATCTCCACAAGTCAGCCGCGCGCCAGGTCTATTCCTATCTCCGCGCCGCTCGCCTACAGGTCGGGCTCCTCCTCCACTTCGGTCCGGAACCGGCCTACTATCGCGTCATCAACAGCCTTCACTGAAGGGATAGATCAAGAACAAAGAGCTCCATACGGATCGAACGGATCGGGCGGATCATGCGGATCGTTCGTACCGGCGCGAGAGTCCGTCCGCCGAGACCACAAAAAGCATTGCTTTTGGGTCGGCATCGACGCGCTCTCGCGCCACGAGGAGCGATCCGCCTGATCCGCTCGATCCGCCCGATCCGCATGAAGCCGTTGTTCTTGATGCCAGCCAGGGCGACCGATCCTCATGAGCCCTGTTCGTGATGCCAGCGAGGCGTATCGACCCATCTCGCGGGCCTCGCGCCCCTGTTGCCCCGAACGCCACGTCGCCACTTTTCCCCCATGCCGGCGCAGTCGATTCGTCTCTCGCACGATGCCAGTCTCGGCCTGATCGGCGTCGTGCCGGAGCGTGTGCCGAGCGAGAGCCAGCGTGCCGCGATCGAGGCGCCGGCCGAGCCGCTGCTCGTGCTCGCGGGGCCCGGGGCGGGGAAGACCTTCTGCCTCATCGAGCGGATCCGGTTCCTGCTCGAAGCGCTCGCGATGGATCCGGCGCGCATCTGCGCCTTCACCTTCACCAACAAGGCCGCCGGCGAGATCGCCGAGCGCCTCGCGCGCACCCTCGGCGCCGCGGCCGCGCGGGTGAAGACCGGCACCATCCACTCCTTCTGCGCCGAGCTGCTCCGCGAGTTCGGCGCGCGCGTCGGGATCGAGAAGAACTTCCAGATCATCGACGAGAGGGACCAGATCACCGTCCTTCGCCGCATCGGGAAGTTCGCCTACCAGAAGCCGACCCTCGCGCGCTTCTCCGCCCATCGCATCGCCGGCGAGCCGTTCACCCATCGCGGCGACGCCGAGGCGTTCGGGAAGTACGAGCGCTTCCTCCGCGACCGCAACTACGCGGACTTCGACACCCTCATCATCAGGACCGCCGAGCTCCTCGGCCACGACGACGTCGTCGCCCGCGTGCGCGCGCGGTGGGACTGCATCCTCGTCGACGAGTTCCAGGACCTGAACCCCCTCCAGTATCGCGTCATCCGCGAGCTCGGGCGCGACCATCGCCACGTCTTCGCCGTCGGCGACGACGAGCAGTCCATCTACTCGTGGGCGGGCGCCGATCCGCGCGTCTTCCTCGACTTCGTCAACGACTTCGGCGTCGACCGGCGCATCCCCCTCCGCGAGAACCGCCGCTGCTCGCGCGAGATCCTCGCCCTCGCGCGCCGGCTCATCGAGCGCAACCCGCCGATCTTCGACGAGCCGAAGCTCCTCGAGGCCGAGCGCGACTCCGACTTCTGCGTCTCGGCACTTTCCTTCGCCGACGACGCCGCCGAGCGCGAGTGGCTCGTGGACGACGTCCGCCGCGACCGGGCCGAGCACGACATCGCCTGGGGCGACGTCGCCCTTCTATATAGAACGCACGGCATCGGCGCGAAGCTCGAGGCGAGCTTCCTCGGCGCCGGCATCCCCTGCCGCCTCGCGAGCGGCCGCGCCCTCACCGAAGACCCGATCATCGCCTTCGTCCTCGCCGCGCTGCGGGTCGTCGCGCACCCGGAGGGCGTCCACGACGACGCGTTCTTCGAGTGTGCCCTCCCCGAGGTGCTCGTCGACGAAGCGCGTGCTCGGCTCCCGCGCACGCGCCGCACCCTGCGCGAGGAGCTCCAGACGATCGCGCGCGAGCTCGGCCGCGACGACCAGAACGCGAAGCGCATCCGGCGCGCCTGCTACACGCTCGACAACGTGCCCGCGCTCGCGCGCCAGCACACCTCGGTGATGGGCCTCGTCGAGGAACTGCTCTCGCAGCGGGTGGGGACGTACGACACCGTGCTCGAGGAGAACCACGACGAGATCTCCGATCCCGCCGACGATCCCGAGGTCGTGCGCCTCGCCGAGCGGATCGCCGACGCGCAGGACCATGGCCGGCCGATCTGGATCGAGCGCCGCCGCGGCGCCGACATCCCGCTGCGCGGACTGCTCCGCGCGGCGCGCATCGGCCCGATCTCCACCGACCCGCAGCCCCCCGACGACGCGGAGCTCATCCTCGCCGACGACGCCCCTCGGCTCGGCCTCCCGCTCGCCCTGCTCAAGGCGGTGCAGCTCCTCCAGTGCCGCGGCTCGAAGTCGGCGTTCCGCGACTTCACCGTCGTCGACGTCGAGACGACGACGAACGACGTCGAGCGGGCCGAGCTGGTGGAGATCGCCGCCGTGCGCGTGCGCGATCGCGTCATCGTGGAGGAGTTCGCGTCGCTCGTGCGTCCCGACGGGGCGATGGGCGCCGGAGAGATCCACGGCATCACCGAGGCCGACGTCGCCGCCGCGCCCGCGTTCGCCGAGGTGTGGCCGCGCGTGCGCGCGTTCTTCGGCACGGACACCCTCGTCGCCCACAACGGGCACGGCTTCGACTTCCCGATCCTCGAGCGGCTCTCGGGCGAGAAGCTCGCCGGCACCTACGACACCCTCCCGCTCGCGCGGCGGCTCGTCACCGGCGGGGCGCGGCTCGTCGATCTCGCGAAGCGCTTCGGCGTCGACACGGGCAAGTCGCACCGCGCGCTCGACGACGTGCGCACCCTCGCGAAGGTGTTCCTCGCGCTCCGCGCCCTCAACGACGTCTTCGCGCGCAAGACCGCGCTCGCGCATCTCCTCGACTACCTCGTCGTCGCGCTCGTGCTCTGGCCCGACGAGCTCGACCCCGAAGCGGCGATGCTGCGCGACCGGTGCAGCCACTTCGCCTTCGCCCGATTCAGCACCGTGCTCGACGAGTACGACTCGGCGCGCGCCGAGCGCGGCGACGACACCCTCCCGACGATGCACGACTTGATCGAGTGGCTCGGCGGCGCCGAGCGGATGGAGCGCGTGCGCGCCGAGAAGCGCGCCGAGGACCGATATCCCGTGGCGATGGCTCGGCTGCGCGGGCTGCTCGACCAGATCCCCGACGTCCCGTTCGACGATCAGCTGAACCGGCTGCTCGAGCTCGCGGCGCTCTCGCGCGCCGACGGCGAGCCCGCCGACGCCACGCGCGTGAACCTGTTCACCCTCCACTCCACCAAGGGGCTCGAGTTCTCGCGCGTCTACATCGTCGGCATGGAGGACGCCGAGTTGATCGGCGGCTCGGCGAACCGGCCGGCGACGCAGAAGGAGATCGAGGAGGCGCGGCGGCTCGTCTACGTCGGCATGACGCGCGCGAAGGACCGGCTCGTGTTCACCCACGCGCGCGAGCGGAACGGGCGGCCCGGCGGAGGGCACCGGTTCCTCGACGAGATGGGACTGTCGCCGGAAGCGGGTTGAGAGACGACCATGCATCGAGACGGGGACGCATGACGATCGATCGCCGGAGATTTCTCGCCACCGCGGCGGTGAGCGCGGCCGTCGCTCTGCGAAGCATGCCTCACCGTCTCGCCATCCCGCGCGATCCGGACGCGCTCGCCGACCTCGAGCTCGTCGCGTCACTCGGACCGGACGAAGTCCGTGAGATCGGCCGTGCGTACCGCGCGATCGTTCCCGCCGAGGACGATCGCGCCGCGCTGGAGCGTGCGCTGCGCCGCGAGCGTCGCGCCGTCCGGCCGACGAACGAGGATCCGGTGCGCGCCGACTTCGCCGCCGGCCGCGTGATCGCCGTCCGCGGCTGGCTGCTCTCCCGCACGGAAGCGCGCCGGTGCGCCCTCTTCTCGCTGCCCTCCGCGTGACGCACCGAAGCACGGCGCGAGCCGGCGATGCCGTCGCGCCGCCCGACCGTACGCCCTGACCGCACGCCGCTCTCCCCCCCGATCCGATGCACACGGACGCGCGCACCCTGGAAGATGGCCACGTCCTCGAGGCCGATCTCTGCATCGCCGGCGCCGGCGCGGCCGGCATCTCGATCGCGCGCGAGTGGATCGGGAAGGCGAGGACGGTGCTCCTGCTCGAGGGGGGCGGCTTCGACTACGAGCCGGCGATGCAGGAGCTCTACCGCGGCGAGAACGTCGGGCTGCCGTACTTCCCGCTTCAGGCGGCGCGGCTGCACTACTTCGGCGGCACGACCGGCCACTGGGCCGGCTTCTGCTCGACGTACGACGACATCGACTTCCAGCCTCGCTCGTGGGTGCCGCACAGCGGATGGCCGATCGCGCGCGCGGCGCTCGATCCGTACTACGCCCGCGCACAGCGGGTCCTCGAGCTCGGCCCGTACGAGTATGACGCCGCGTGGTGGCGGCGCCGCGATCCGTCGCTGGTGCCTTTCTCGTACGACGCGCGACGGCTCTGGAGCAAGATCTGGCAGTTCAGTCCACCGACGCGCTTCGGCACGCGCTACCGCGCCGAGATCGTCGGCGCGCGCAACGTGCACCTGCTCACCCACGCGAACGTCTGCGAGGTGGAGACGAACGAGTCCGCGAGCGCGGTGACGGGGCTCCGCATCCGCACGCTCGAGGGGAAGCAGCTCCGCGCGCGGGCGCGCCACTACGTGCTCGCCTGCTCGACGATCCAGAACGCGCGCCTGCTGCTCGCCTCCAACCGTCGCGCGGCGTCCGGGTTGGGCAACGCGCACGACCTCGTCGGGCGCTACTTCATGGAACATCTCGAGATGCCGAGCGGCACGCTCGTGCTCACCGGGACGCGGCCGGCGAGCACGACGATGTACGGCTTCGAGTGGGGAAAGACGAAGGCCCGCGCCGAGATCGCCGCCAGCGCCGCGGCGCAGCGCGAGCGTCGGATGCTCAACGCGACCGTCTCGCTGATCCCGGCGACGCCGGGCGAGTCGGCGAAGAGCACCTTCGAGTCGTTCACGCCGGCCGTGCTCGAGGCACGCCGCCGCGCGGAGCGGGAAGGGCGCTCGCTTGCCGGCTCGCCGCCGGAGAACGGCGCGCAGGGCCAGCGCGTCTTCGAGCTGCACACGCGCCAGGAGCAGGCGCCGAACCCGGCGTCGCGCGTCACCCTCGCTCGCGAGCGGGATGCGCTCGGCATGCGGCGCGCACGGCTCGACTGGCGGCTCACGCCGCTCGACCGGCATTCGTTCCGCTCCTTCTACGACGTGCTCGGCCGCGAGCTCGGACAGATCGGCGTCGGCCGCGTCCGCATGAACGACTGGGTGGCCTCCGGCGGCGAGTCGTGGCCCTCGTCGCTCGGCGGCGGGTGGCACCACATGGGGACGACGCGGATGCACACGGATCCCAGGCAGGGAGTCGTCGACCCGAGCTGCCGCGTGCACGGGGTCGGCAATCTGTCCATCGCGGGCGCATCGGTATTCCCGACGGCTGGCAGCGCCAACCCGACGCTCACGCTCGTCGCGCTGAGTCTTCGCCTCTCGGATCGCCTCGAGTCCACGCTGCGGTGACGGCGGCCTCGGTGCCTCTGGCGCTCGAGCGACGACGCACGGAAGTTCGGCACGACGTCCCGCGCTCACCCACCTGCCCGGAAGCCAACGTGTCGCGTCGATTCGCCGCGTTCTGTGCGCTCGCTCTCTCGTTCGTCGTCGCCCGGGAGCTCCGAGCCCAGAACGACACCGTGCTCGTCACCGTGCTGCGCCCGACGGCCCTGAAGTCGGCGCCGTCGATCACGGCGCGGACCATCGTGATCATCAATCCGACGACCTTCGGCGCCAGGCAGCTCCGCGTCGTCGACGGATTCCTCCGGCTGCGCGTCGACCAGATCATTCGGAACAGGCCGAGTACCGGCCAGCTCGGCTACATCGCGATCGGCGACGTCGACGTCGACAGCGGGACGACGAGCGCATCGGCGCCCGCCAGCGCGGACACCGCGGTCCACGCCCGCGCGGCCGCGCCGAGCCCCCCGCGAGCGAACCCGCCGCCGCCGGCCCGCGACGACGCACCGACCGTACCGGCCGCCGCACCCGCGAACGCGCCTGCTCCGACGCCGCGCGCGGTGCAGCTCGTCATCCGCCCGAACGCCCCGTCCCCCGCGCCGGCGGCCGTGGACACGCCGGAGTTGAACTACCTCGACGCCGGCGCGCTGACGGCGATCGTGCAGCGGCCGATGGTGCTCCGCATCGGCGACGGGCGCGACAGCGTCGTCGTGCCCGCCGGCTTCGTCGCCGACTTCGCGAGCGTCCCGCGATCCCTGTGGACCGCGCTGTCACCTGTCGGCGCGCAGACGCGCGCGCTCGTCGTGCACGACTACCTGTACTGGTTCCAGCCGTGCGAGCGGGAGGAGGCGGACAACCTGCTCATGCTCGCGATGCGCGAGGGTGGGGTCGCCGACCTCCAGCGGGGCGCGGTGTACGCCGGTGTACGGCTCGCGGGGGAGGACGTCTGGAACGCGCACGGCGCGGCGCGCGATCGCGGCGAGCTGAGAGTCGTGCCCACGGGCGTCGCCCCGGCCGCCGCCGAGTCGTGGCCGGACTTCCGCACGCGCCTCGGCAAGGCCGACATCCGCGGCACACCGGGCCGCATGGCACGCCAGCCTTACTGCGAGCTCGGCACGTCGGAACGGATGCCATGACTCTCCTCCTCTGGCTCGCCGTCGCCCTCGTCGCGCTCTGGCTCGTCGTCAAGTTCGTCTTCAAGATCGTCGGCTGCGCGGTGCATCTCCTCCTGCTCGCCGCCATCGCGGCGGCGGTCATCTGGCTCCTCGGCGGCGGGCTGCACTGACCCCGTCGTTCCGAGCGAGCGCAGCGCCCCCGGTCCTTCCGAGCGAGCGCAGCGCCCCCGGTCATTCCGAGCGAGCGCAGCGAGTCGAGGAATCGCGATCGTCCCGAAAGAGGGCCCTCTGTCGGGACCCGCGCGATTCCTCGACTCCGGGCCTTCGGCCCTCCGCTCGGAATGACAGCGGCGCCCCCGACCCCCGCATCGCCGCCCGCGGCCCCCCGTCTCCCAGTGGCCGGTATGCCAGTCCCACTACCAGCGACCCGCTACCACCTACTCGCAGTGGCAGTACAAGCTCACAACGTCCTCCTGAACAACACCACCGACCCCGCCGTCATCACCGTCGCGAACGCCGCGAGAAACGCCAGGTCCGGCAGCAGCACGCTCACCGCAGCCCCCTTGAGCAGCAGCACGCGCAGCGCGTGCACCGCGTACGTGAACGGATCCACCTTGCTCACCACGCGCAGCCACCCGGGGAGCCCCTGCGTCGGATACACCGCGCCGCTCGGGAAGTAGAGCAGGGTGTTGAGCATCCCGAAGATCGCCCTCGGCAGGATCGGGTTGCTCATTCGCGCGACGATGCAGCTCGTCATCGACATGAACGACACGCTGACGAGGATCACGAGCACGACGAGCGCGGCGAGCCGCGCCGGCTGAAGCACCTGCGTCGCCCCCGCCGTCAGCGCGCCGACGATCGCCAGCAGCACGCCGCCCACCGTGGCCTTGATCGTCCCCGAGAGCATCTGCGCGATCACGAGCTCGGACTTCGTGATCGGCGTGACGAGATATCCCTCGTGCACGCCGCGCTGCTTGTCGTCGAGGTAGAGGATCGCGCCGCCGATCATCGCGCTCATGAACAGCCCGAGCGAGATGACGCCCGGCAGCATGTATCGCATGTACGGCACGTACGGGTACAGCTCCACTGCGTCGAGCGCGACGGCCGCGCTCACCCTCGGCGCCACCTTCTCGCGGGCCGCACGGTCCACCGCGCCGCCGACGAGGCCGCGCAGCGTGCCGCTCAACACGTTGTCGGTGTTGTCGAGCAGGAGGCCGACGTGCGGCGCGTCGCCCGCGTACACCCGCCGCGAGAACTGGGCGGGGAGCACGATCGCCCCCTGTACGCGGCCGTCGCGGACGTCCTGCGCCGCCTGTGCCTCGGTCTCGTACGACACGGGACGCAGCATGTCGCCGTTGGTCTGCATCGCGTAGAGTCCCTCGCGCACGCGTCGCGCCGCGGGGCCGCCGTCCTCGTCCACCACGGCGACGTCGAGGTGCAGCGCGCGCCCGCCGTACGCGTTCCCGAGCACGAAGAGCTGCAGGATCGGGATCAGCAGCGTCATCATGAGGATCGCCGGCGTGCGCACGAACTTCCTGAGCTCGCGCTCGATGATCGCGCCGACGCGCTGCGCGTTCATCGTGACGCTCCCGGCCGCGCCGCCCCGGCGCCGCCCTCCAGCGCGTGGCCGGCGTAGTGGGTGAACACGTCGTCCAGCGTCGTCGACGTCACCGTCAGCGACCGGAGCCCCACCCCGCGCGCCTGCGCGAGCGACACGAGCGCCGTTGCCGCGCGGCCGGCGTCGTCGGCGACGAGCCGCCAGCTGTCCCCGCCGAGCGCGTGCGCGGAGGCGACGCCGTCGAGCCCGACGAGCTCGGACTCCCAGTCGGCGGGCGCATCCTCGAGCTGCGCCTCGATCGCGCTCGTGCCGGGCACCGACGCCTTGAGCGCGCGCGGCGTGTCGAGCGCGACGAGCCGCCCCTTGTCGACGATCGCGATCCGGTCGCACAAGCGGTCCGCCTCGTCCATGTAGTGCGTCGTGATCAGGACGGTGAGCCGGCGCGCCTCGCGGAGCCTCGTGATCATCTCCCACACGTCGGCGCGCGACACGGGATCGAGGCCGGTCGTCGGCTCGTCGAGAAAGAGAATCGCCGGATGATGCACGAGCCCGCGCGCGAGCTCGACGCGCCGCCGCATCCCGCCCGACAGCGTGCCGACGAGCGACTTCCGCCTGTCCGACAGGTGCACGAGCTCGAGCAGCTCGGTGATCGCCCGCTGCCGCTCGTCCTTGCCGACGCCGTACAGCTTCGCGTAGATGTCGAGGTTCTCCTCGACGGAGAGATCGGTGTCCGTCGTCATCGCCTGCGGGATGACGCCGATCGAGAGCCGCGCGCTGTCCGGATCCCGCGCGACGTCGTGTCCGCCGACGAGCACGCGGCCGCTCGTGATCGGCACGAGCGTCGTCATCATCCGGATCAACGTGCTCTTCCCCGCGCCGTTCGGGCCGAGCAGGCCGAGCGTCTCCCCCTGCGCCACGGTGAAGGAGACGTCGTCCACCGCGGTGAGCGCGCCGTACTGCTTCACCGCGTTTTCGACCACGATCGCAGGCTCGGCGTCGGGTTCACCCGAC
>Ga0310810_10002922_pt1 | contig 18526 bp, 14 predicted proteins | sample NCmetagenome_FD_207641 | JGI IMG/M metagenome (GOLD analysis project Ga0310810, IMG submission 207641) | Soil microbial communities from experimental microcosm in Duke University, North Carolina, United States - NC | ecosystem: Engineered > Artificial ecosystem > Soil microcosm > Unclassified ...
ACTTTTTAAATCCTCCCGTTGCTTTCGTGGCTGCTGCGGGCCGGGACGTCCCGCGCTCCGGTCACTGTTGTCGAGTTGCCGCTCGCTCATTGCACCTGGTTCTCGCGAGGTGTAAAGTTTGATCGAACCTGTCGCGATATGACCAACTGCACACGATATCGCCGCGCCTGCGCGACTTCGCTGAAACTGATCTAAACGCAGAGACGCCGAGATGCGCAGAGGAAATCTGAAGGAAGCGGTTTAAGAGTGATGGCCTCTTATCTCTCTGCGAGCCTCTGCGGGCTCGGCGTCACTGCGTTAAAGGCTTCAAGCGATGTGCCTGTCCAAGAGCAACATCTTTTCTATTCGCAAAATTCAGCATGATACCTGGTGAAACGGCGAAAGGTTATTTCGAATAGACTGCGAATAGATTTCGAATAGGAGGATTGAAGGCGAGAAGAGATACATCGACCAAACAAGCGACGCGGACTTTTCTCATTCGGAACAACTCACGCACCATCAAAGACTTTCAACAAACAAAGCGTTAGTTTCGCCGCAATTCCGCCCCCGTTTCAGCGTTCCGCACGCCTGTGATTTTAGGTCTGGCATTTCCCGTGCTGAGACGCTGGAAACACTGTTCCGTTGCCCATAGCAATGTTAATTCATATGGAACGAATTCCTGGCTATACCGCGTTCTATTACTGGTTCGGCATTGTGATGCTATGGCAGGCAAGGCGGCTCAAGTATGCGGAGTCGGGCGAGAAAAGGTCGATTCGGTTTTGGGACTTTTTCTGGTTTTTCGTGGTATCGGTGGCAGTGGGCACGGGTCTATCGTTCGAGCATATCTGGTTGAATCGAGTGCTCTTCATGCTCACGGGAACCTTGTTCCTGGGTTTGTGGCTGGATGCCATCGTGATGAACCAGTTTGCGATTCAGATCAATCCGCACGTCCTGAGGATTTACCTTTCCAACGCCGCCCACATGAGCAAGGAAGCCTGCTGGGCCTGGCGTAAAGTGGCGCGGAAACCGTTGCTCGCTTTTTTTCCGCTGGCCAGCCTCACCTTCTACTTTCTTTTTATATTCAGGTATCATTCGGGACTCTGCTGGGCCTTCCCGCTGCCGGCGATTTATTGTCTGGGCGGGTTGCGATCCGCAAAGGGACAAGTTTCGTCACTGGCCGCCTCAGCCGCGGCGGGGTTGGGAATGCTTGCAGTGGCGCTTTTCCTTGGCTCAGTTGAAAAGCCGGTCATGCTGGTTCAGGGTCCCCTACCGAATTGGATTGCTGTCGGCACTACGGGGGTGTTGCTGGCACTCCTGGCGCGTCGGAACATAACAGGTCGTACCACCTGCGTTGCGGCGCGCCAGTTTAATTTTATTCCGGAGGCGCGGGTCAGGAGTGGTCGATACTTGCCGGGCGCCAGTGTTCGATTGCCCGATCTGGTTCCGATTCCGCTGCAGCGCCAGCAGCGGTCGGATTGGTTTCATCAATACGGGGATTCAAACGTCATTCTCGTAACTCTCGAATCCATTTCCCGATCCCAGGTTTCATTCCTATCGGGGCAAGGTGCCCGCATGCCGGTATTCGAAACCTTGGCGCGACGCGGGTTGAGTTCGCAGCGGCATTTTTGCGTCTCGCCCAACACGAACAATGCGGTGAGCGCGCTTTACAATGGCAATTACCGCAACGAGCTCACGTTTCCGCATCTGAGAACCTTGCACGAAAACGGTTATAAATCGGTGTTCATCGTGCCTCAGGACAGCGCGGGGTTTGGCCTGGATCAACTGCTTCGGCAGATGGGCTTCCAGCATGTCATCGATCTGAATACTTTTCCGGAATACCCGCGCGTGAAAGAGGCTGACCGGAGAGGCAGCTTCTGTCTCTTGGAGGATGAACTCCTGTTTTATCAGAAGGCGCTCGAGAAGCTAACTCAGATTGTCAAACCAACCGACAAGGTGTTTTTGCACGTGATGAACTCGCAGACTCACTTTCCTTACCTGGCGCGCGACCAAACGGCTCCGGAGGGTTCCCGCGAGCGTTACGTCGCGGCGGTGGAGGAAGCGGACACCTGCCTGGGTCAGTTTCTACTGCAGCTCGATCAGTTGGTTCCGCTCCACCGGACCTTGCTGGCCTACACCGCCGATCATGGTGAATCGCTCGGAGAACGCGGCTACCGGGCCCATTCGACTGCCGTCACCAAGGAACAAGTGGATGTTCCCTTCACGATTCATCACCCTGGGATGCCTCACGTCGAAGTACCGTTTTCGACGCATTTCGACGTACTGCCAACGATCTTTGATTTGTTGGGAGTGCGTTACGATTATCCGGCCATCGGCAGCACCATGATGGCAGGAGACAGGGAACTGAACACGGTGCTTTTTTCCGAAACACGTCATGGTCGCACGCCGTCTTGTTACGGGCACGTCGGGTTGTCGACCAAGATCTTCTTTGACGTAGCGCTTGACCGTTACTTCCTGATGGATCTAGACGATAACATCATTAAGAACCTTTCCAGCGGCGAAAGAGAGCAATACGAGGCAGTGTTGTTTTCCGCGTTGCAGACCAGGGGCCTGGTAGGGAGCTGAGCGGCCTGCAGTTGGCCATTTTTGCCGCATCGCGCGCGCGCCGCCTCCGATCTATTAGCTTATTTGTCCCCTCTGTCGCGCACTCTGGCACGGTATACAAAGTCCCACTTTGCGGTCGCTTTGACGTGGCATTCAGCGCACGCCCCCGATTTTTCAGGGGCGGTGATGTAACCCCCGTCGGCCCTGTATTCCGCGAATTCCCACTCGCCCGCCCGGTTCTCTCCGTACGCTTGCCCGAAATCCTTCTCCCGGCGCATTACATGAAGGCCCGCCACTTTGTCCTTTTCCGGATTCCCTTGCGCATCGATCACCGGTTTTCCTTGGGCGTCCTTCAAAACGTTCGCGGTCTCCATCACGATGACCGACCCGTAAGGATAGGGCAACTGAACCGCATTGATGACGGATGCGGCTGCCTTATTCCCATAAATCGTCACCACCTTTTGTTCGTTGGTCTTGGCAACCGTGCGCAGAACCTGGAATGCCTGAGCGTAGCCCTTCGGGAACCCAACCCGATCCACTGTAGGCGCCGGCAAAGATGGCTTCTCCGCTTCGGCGGCCAGAAGCGACGAGGTTACGATGTATAACAACAATCGGGGATTTGGTTTCATACACTTGTGTATTCCTCGAAACACTTGGCTCGTTTGTAGCAGCCAGCCAGATATCAGCTGGGGAAAAAGTCGGGTGTTCATGACGATTAATGAAGAGTGGCCGTAAGAAGGTAGCAAGACAATTACGCTGTCGCAGTGGGGCAGCTTTTAGGGCCCGCAAAGGACTCGATAGAAGCGCTGTGGTGCGTCTATGGAAGCGGCGTCGAAGAAGGTGAAAGCTGAGGGTCCGGCAGTGAAGGTTTTGCCGGGATTCCAGCCGGTCAGCGGGCCCAAGGCAGCTGTCGATTCGATCTGACATTTGGTTCCGCGAGGCGCGGTGACGACAAGTTCAGAAAACGCGTTGCGCGCCAGGGAGAGTGTTACCGGGCCAATCGGAACCGAACTCACAGTTAGTGCTGCCGGTGGACTGATCGCGGCGCCGACGGCGTTGGTGACCGCCAGGGAGTACTCCCCAGCGTCCTGAGGCGTGACGGCTTGGAGAGTTAGCACGACGTTCGTCGCGTTGGGTATAGGCTTTCCGTTCTTAAGCCACTGAAACTGAAGTGGGGGCGTGCCTTGCGCGAGGGCGATCAGACTGGTGGATTCGTCGATTATGACGTCGGGTTCGCTAAAGCTGAGAACGGCTGTAGGCGGCGTGTTTGTGAGGGGGACGGATTGCAGGATCAAGCCTGAGGTCCCCACGCCGATGATCGTGTTTTCGTGCGCGGTGAAAGCAGTGAAGGTTGCTGAACCCATCCAGAGGCCCGAAAGCGAGACTGGCTCCTGAGTCCAGTTCACGCCCTCGGCTGACCGGTACAGACCGTAATTGTCCGTCGCGAAGAACTGGCTATTGCCGTAGCCCAGGCCGGTCGACCAAGCGGCTTGCGGCAGGGATTCTCTGAGGTAGTGGACGCTCCAGTCCATGCCGTTCGTCGAGGTGAGCGTCTGGTCTCCAGCGACAATCAAGAAGAGACCGTTACCGCTCGCGACGCGGTTGAAGTACCCGCCAGCCGGGGCGGGGCAGATCGTCCAATCGGAGCCGTTAGTGGAACAGACGATACGGCTTTCAAAGGATGTAGCCACGAAACGCCCATTAGCATAGGCGATGCTTTGCAAGCCAATGGTTTCCGGGAGCGATTGCCTGGCCCAGTTAAACCCATCCGACGACGTTAGAACGGTTCCCTGGTCGCCTACGGCAACAAAAAACCCATTGCCCCAACAGACGTCGTTAGGCCACCAGCCCTCCAACACCAAGCATAGATCCCAACCGAGTCCATCGTTAGAAGACAACACCACGCCGTAGTTCGTGACGGTATCCCATGTCCTGCCCACGGCAATAAACGTCCCGTTGCCAAAAGTCACGCCCACGAGAGGAATTTCAATCGGTGAAAGGGCTCGGGTCCACTGCAGCCCGTCGGTCGACCGTAGAATAGTAGCGCGGGGACGGCTATCCAGGCCCTCCCAACTCATGTCGCCCACCGCTACCGCGACGCCATTGCCGCTGGCGATGGCACGTAGTCCAGCGTGTGTACTGGAGTAATTGCTTTCCCAATGAACGCCGTCGTTCGAGTGCAGGGTGGTGCCAAGAGCGCCGACCGCGACATAGCTTCCGTTCGCGTATGTCACAGCGTTCAATAAGGGGTTGTCATTGTAATTCGAGTGGCGGTCGGTCCAGTGGATCCCATCGGGTGAGTTCAGGACGGTTTGCGAATTCCTACCAAAAATGGAAAATCCTCCGACGGCAACAAACAAATTGTCTCCGTGCACGATCCCGTAGAGATAGCCATAACCATTTGGTTCTTGAGGTGTCCAGTGAACGCCATCCGGTGAAGTGGCAATCGCGCTGGAGAAATCGTATCTTGCCCGACTCAGCCCGCCCACCGCGACGAATTGTCCCTGGCCGAAGGCCACCGCGGAGTAACTTCCGCCAAATTCCCACATCTGCGCTTCCCAATTGGTGCCGTCGGACGACGTTAAGCAGCCAGGGAACGTGCCGACGGCGACGAAGGTATTGTTGCCGTAAGTGACGGCCCTCAAACTGTTCCAGTTCGTGCTGGTGTTTACGGTCCAATGTTGCGCGTCTGGCGAAGTGGCGATCGTCTCCAGATCCCCCACGGCGACGAACTGGCCCGCGCCAAAAACGATCGCGTTTAGCCGGTTGGTCGTCGGTGATTCGTTCGCGGTCCAGTCGCGGCCGTTGGAGGAAAGCAGAATTGAGCTGCCCACGGCGACAAACCGTCCTTGGGCAAAGACGACACCTGCCAGATAGGCGTTGGTGGGCAGGTCGCGGGCAACCCACCCCGCGCCATCGGTCGAGGTGAGGAGAGTGCCGGCGTAGCTAACGGTGACAAATGTGCCGTTGCCGTAAGCCACACTCGCAAACGTGTTAGCCTCAGGCTGGGGGTTGCGCCAATGCCAGCGCCCCGGCGTCTCAGCCGACGCCGAAAAGAGGCTCATGACAACGAAACCGGCCAGCCACTTTACGGCAAAATCGATCGCAAGCCGTGGAGTTGGTCTTGTTACGTCGAATGCTCCCTGAGCCATGATTTAGCTTCAGCAATGCTTGTACCAGCCGTATTTTCCGAGGAATTGACGACTCCAGGTGCATACGGTGCACGCAAATTGACCCTAAGCCCGATCCTACTATCAGAGGTTTTCTCGAATAGAGTTCGAATAGAATTCGAATAGAACAGGCAAGGGGAACCCTGCATTGACGAGACAGAGGGCTGCGGTCATGTGGTGTGGCAGCGAAGCGATACGCGGCCAAACAATTCACAGGAGTTTTCCCATCACAAGATCGGCTTTCAGTAAAATTATCGATTTCTGAAGCACTGAAGATGGGAATGAAAGAAATGCTGCGGAAGGCAGCTTCTGGCCTGCTGTTCTAACGGCTGAAAAGCCGACATTAGTCGGGCTCCTCACTGATCGAAGCAACAAATCCACACCGGGAATTCAAGATGGTGCCCGCGACAGGACTTGAACCTGTACGATGTTACTCACTAGAACCTGAATCTAGCGCGTCTGCCAATTCCGCCACGCGGGCTTGATAGTCAATGGTTTAGAACGAAAAAAACGGCTAATCAGAGTTTTGTACACTGGCTTTGCATACTGCAGCCATTTTTTCGCTGAAACCGGCCTTCAATTTGCCCGGAAAAAGGCCCCTGGCAAGCTGAATTCTAGAGCGAAATCCAGGGCGTTATACTTGACAATTTCGCCTTATTAAAATCTATGAGTCATGCTACTGACGTAGTGTTCTAAGATAATCTATGATTTGCCAGCACTGTTCGTCGGTTAGTGCTGCTCTCCAAGAAGGCATTGGACTTCGACCTTCTTTGATTTTCCAAAAAAACGAACCGTCACTCTGACTTTGAATTTCTGGGCTGCCTAGATTTGCCGGTAATAAAGGCTTATTGTCTCTTTGAAGAGACGGAGCCGCAACACCATCTCCCTTGCCCTTTTCGCCGTGACACGGCACACAACCGAAAGTAAAGAATGATTTACCTTTTGCTATGACATCTTCGTTGGGTGGGATGGGGTTATGTATATTGGATGCTTCTAAAGGAGCCACCCATCCAGTATTAGTGCTACCAACACTGACAGGAGTAACATCCACGCCATAAGGCGCACCCAATTCTACCCATTTTTTAATAGTTTCACGTTCTGCTAACGTGACGGCTAATCCTTCAGCCCCATAACCAGCAGGCATTGGCTGCTTGTAATAGTGCCGAAGTGCATCCTCACTCCAACTATCCCAAATCCTCCTCTTGACCTCCACCTTCTTCCTAAACATTGTTTTGTAATCTGTCCAGTTCGGAAGCCTGCTTGCCGGGTTATGACAAGTAAAACATCTTGTCATAACAATAGGAAAAACGTCACGAACGTATGTCACTGAGTTGGTGTCGGCTGAAACAGCATTGTAGCAGAATGTCAACATCAGTATGGCTTGTGTGAGTATTTTATTCATAAGCTAACGTCATTCTGAATGCGTCGCGCAGCTCTGCAGCCGGGTCCTGGGCAAAGGCCTTCCAGGCTGCGTTGCGAACGGCTTCCGGCAAACCTGCCCGCGGCCACCTCGGCCTCGAGCAGTTGAGCGATTTGCGGCGTGAGGGTGATGTGAATTGTTTTCAGTTTGCCGCTCATGGCGCCAATCTGCCATAAAATGCTTCGCAGGTGAAGCGCTCGGCTTTGTATACTAATTTCTATACTCGGAGTCCGACAGAGAGGCCAAACGAGTTCCGGAGGGTCCACCTTTTCCAAAATGGTCGGTCGCAGAGTCCCGTCAGTCCAAGTAGTTCCGCGTGAGTCCCCGATAGCCAAGAAAAACCTTGACTTCGATTGACGTCAACCCTCCACCTTTGCTTGAATACCTCGCACGCAGCTGTCTCGAAAATAGCCGGACAATCGCTTTCAATCCGCCAGGATCGGCACGACGCTATGACGGAAGAGCCAGCCAATTATGACGCCCAAGTGGGAATCGAACAGCGCTTCAACACCACGCACTGGAGCGTCGTGCTTGCCGCTGGCAACCAGAATACCGCGCAAGGCCAGGAGGCGCTTGCCCGGCTATGCCAGACGTAATGGCTTCCCGTCTATGCCTTAGTGCGCAAGCGCGGTTATGTCCCGGAACAAGCGAAGGATTTGACGCAGGGCTTTTTCGAATCGTTCCTGGAAAGGAATTCCGTGGCTCGCGCGGTCCGGGATCGAGGCCGGTTTCGGTCGTTCCTGATGACGTCGGTGGAGAATTTTCTTCGCAACGCCCATGAACGGAGCCAGGCTCGAAAACGGGGCGGGGGACAGTCATTCGTCTCGCTCGATGACCTGGATTTTGAAAAGGCGTACGAGTCTCAGGAGATCGCCAGCGGCAGTGATCCTGCGCGCGATTTCGAGGTGCGTTGGGCACTCACGATTCTGGACCGCGTGATGCAGCGTTTGCGTGAAGAGTTCCTCAAGGATGGGAGGGCCGAATTGTTCGATGGCCTTGAAGCGCACCTCCTGGGCGACGTCGATTCGGCGCCTTACTTGGCCGGCGGCCCGGCCCTGAAAACCTCAATGATCTCCATAGCGTAGACTGGTCCCCGCCCGGCGATACTCGCCAGCCCGCAGCGACAAGAGTGTTCGTATCAACGATAATGGTGGCTGATTACCGCCCTTGCCGGAATCCCGGAGATCCCGGAACACGACCTGGTGCACCCCATCGTGGGCGCAATCCTGGTTTTAACACCTCGGTGCAGTCCGAAAACCCCGAACAACGCAGGCTCGCTGCAATCAGGGATCGACCGTGATCGCGATTATGAAAGGTGCGGAGAGGTTCATGTGGGAAACGAGACTAATGCTGATGACCTCGACGTCGGGCAGAGGATTTTCCCAACTCATCTGGTAGACGCGGATCGATTTCCCGTACGCCTTGACCGCCTCGTTGAATCCCTCCCATGCGACGTGGGCATTTTTCGGCACGAACGGCTTCTTAGGATCGAACCACCAATCGGCAATGTTTTGCCCGTAAACGATGGGGATTTCATTTGTCTGGCCGGCGGCATAATGAAGGACATAACTGCCAAGGCAAGTTTGGCTTTCGGGAGGAAAAGTCGCGGCGTCCAAAACGTTGCGCTGCTCGAAGGGAGGAAAAGTCGCGGCGTGCAAAACGTTGAGCCGCTTGAAGCGCTGATGGACGGGAATGCTATCGATTTCATTAGTGAAGACGATGGCGGCTTCGTCTCCTCCCAATTGAATGATCCCCCGAACGTCAAAAGGCACGCCGCCGAACTCCTGGAGGCCTGAGGGGATGTTGCCCAGATGGTTGCCGGGAAATCCCTGCCAATCATCTGAAAGCTGGGCGTTGTAATACGGCGTCAGGTCGAGCAGTCTGCGGGAAGCGCGGGGATCTTGCGGTGGAAAATCTCGTGGTGCCAAGTTCCGCGGCTTAGTCCGATCGACGAAAAGCCGCACCGGGAGCAATAGAACCTCCAACTCCTTGCCCTTCGCGAACATTTTTTCCCAAAATAATCCACCCGGATAAACGCGGCCGTTGTAGCCCAGGTTAACCTCGTGTTTATGGCAGCGCACGATAGGCACCAGCCCGCCCGGTTGCCCGATTCGTTCCAGTTGAGCCATCTGCGCGTGTTTAAAATCACGCCATGTCTTCTTAGGTAAGCCTCGCCATTGGTTATCCGGTAATTCAGTCGTATTGAACTCGTAGGTATAAGAAGTATGCGGGTCAAAGGCTGGATCCAGGATGGGTTTCCAGGATCTCAGGGTCCAGGTTCTTCGCTCGATGGGGCAGACCAGAGTTTTCGGATCGTCAATGAATTCAGGGACCAGGTCCCACAGTTTGGCGGGGAGGGAACCATGGCGTTTGCTGCGATACTGCTGAATTGCGTCGAAAATCAGTTTGAGGTTAGTCTCACAGGCTTGCCTCTCATCAGTTACGTTTTCTACGGCCGCGGCGGAGACGGATTGCGCGCCGGAACCGGGTTTGGCGAGGGTTTTAAGCAGCATTAGCAACGCGAGGCCGAGCAGGACTTTGTGAGGGTCAAAATGGAGCCTCATAATTGTCCGCCTTCAGTTCGGAGAAAGCTCCAGCAGCGCCTCGGCGTGGCTCGGTATCGATGGCCACGCCCGGCCCGTCGATATTCTGCAGACGCCATCCGTTCTGCCGAATCGCTTCGCCCAGGAAGACATCATCGCCTAATTTTTCCAGGCGCCTATCCGGCCAGTCCAGCGCCCGAATCACGCGGGTTCGGATCATCCAGCAACCGCCCAGGACAAAGAACCAACGGCCATCACCGGTGCCATGGCCCGCATAATCAAATTCGCCCCGGCCCCCGAGTTTCCAGGAAGGTGGTGTCAGGCCGCGGTACCAATCCGCGGAGCGCACGAAGGCGACGGCGTCTGGCAAGCCAGGGGCGAAAGCCGATGGGTGGTCACAAACGGCCACCTTTCCCCACATGACAGTCTCGGAGGAGGCTTGCCCAACGCAACGACGCCAATGATCAAAGGCTGCAGGATCGACAATGTAAGAATCATCATCGAACCACCAGACCAGGTTGGTTCCCACTCGCTCGAACATCCGGCGCATCATCGGGCACTTATTCAGATTCTCTTCGTGAACGATGAGGTCATCAATGTCACCCCCCCTCTCCAGCGACTCCAGGAAGGAGAGGGTTGGGTTGCTAACCGCGTTGGCCCCCACAACCAAACGATACTCTGCGCGCGGACAGTGCCTTTGTATGGATTCGATAACGCGCGTTGCCATGCGGGGATAATCCCCGTAAGTCAAGACACAAAATGTGACCTTGTCCACAACTGGCGAGGCCATCCGCGCCTTACGGAATAGGAATGCCAGATGAACTCGTATGTGGGTTCCATTCCCCTTGAATCCTGGCACCTGTGATCACATTCACGCCGGACGGATCCGGTGGAATGCAAGCGTCGATGGAAGTCCACACGAAGTCTAGTCCGTAGCCAAAACCCTTCTTTGGGTCGATGTCCTGAGCCCCTGGCTTGGGGTTGGCGAGATTGTTAACAAAAGCCATATAGGCGTCCCACGCTAATCTGTAGGCAGGAACGTCATTGGCCTTCACGGCCTTATTGATATCCCCCATGAGCGCAGACGTTCTGCAGACGAGCCATTCGAAAGCCAACTTCAATCTCTGATATGCCTCTTGACCCTTAAGGTCCAGCCCTTTAACGAATGCTTGGTCAATCGCTTCTCGCTCTTTGAGGGGCAGCTTTTTATATTCGTCATCCTGTGGTGGCGGTTCGGGGTGGTGCTCGAAATTCGATCGAGGGTCCGGTATCTTGGTCAACTTCGGGTGCTTATCGTTTATGTGTTCAGTGCCCGGAGGCGACTCAGGTCCGGCGCCTGCCAGGAGGGAGCAGGCAGCGTCAATCTGCTTCAACGTCTTGTCAAACGTAGGGATCACCTCTGCCGTCGGCGGGAGCGTGGGCACCTGCTCATCGTTCGAGGCCACCGGTGGTTTCCACGCATAAGTCTTCCCGCTGTACTGTTGTTGATTCTGACTTGCTTGTTTCATAGTTTTATTGATTGAGGTTTTGGTTTTAGTTTTGTTGCTACGAAAACATCAATGATTGATCTCGGCAACTATTTGGTCTGCGCACTGGCGCGTTCACACGTCGCGAGATAAAAGCCGCTAGAGTTTGTGTTTGCCAGGCCGTGAGTTGACGCAGCCTTGCGGCCAACAAACAGAGTTCGATCCTGTTCGCCACGGTATCGGGGCTAATAAGGTCCATGCAGCGGGGCAAGTTCTCGACCACGTCCACGCAAAGGTGCTTTGGGCTGTCTTTTTCATCCCCGTCGCCCAAAGGTACGCTCCGGGATCGCCAACATCCGCCCTGAGCGCAGCAGGGCAGCAATCCGACGGTATGAATAAATTGATGGGTCGGATAAGCTTCCCAATGCGGCGGCTCACGACCGCCCGCTACAACCACGCAAGGGCGGCTTTTGAGCCCTCCCGGTTTACCCTCAACCGCAGCAGCCAAATGCATGACAAAGGTCACCGGGCACAAGACGCCGTCGGCATGGTAAACCAATTTAACGACGTCGCGCAGTGTCGTTCGGCCGCGGAAATCCAGAACCCCGTTCAGGGCGGGATGATAATGCTGCTTCTCGCCGAGTTGAACAAACAGTAGACGGCCCTGGAAGTGATCGACGACGGCTTGCCATCGGCGGAAATGCCACCACTTGATCGTGTAATCGTACTTCCCACCGGCCACAATGAGCCAGTAAGGCACATCCAGGCCGGTAATCTGGCTGACCAGGGAAGGGGTAGCCTTCTCGGCGTCGGACAGGTGTATGTCCCCCTTGAACTGGGTTGGAGCGATTCGCAAGCCAAGCTGTTGGTTGAGGTCTTCGATGAAGCCGTAGAGAAAATGCAAAGGCCGTTGGTTGGAGAATCCAATTAGCGGATACTGACAATCAAGGACCTTGACTTGTGGATCGGCTTGGTCGAGTGGCGTGAGGTACGGGTTATTCAGCCACAGCTCAGGCCAGCGGGTGCGGACGTCGGTGAGGAACTGGTCGTGGTAGCAGGCGTGCAGGTCGCGAATCGCGGCGGTCAGGGCGATGGAATCTCCCGGAGCTTGTAGGTTCCTGATGATCAGCTTTTGCATGGGGTTTCCAGTCAAGTTAAACGTTCTGAAGGAAAGCCGGGTCCTTCGATTTTGACGGGCAGATCCCGTAATTGCGTTCCGGGAGGCAAAGGGATAGGAACGTACGCTGTAACCGAAAGGCACTCCGAGCGGGGCAGCCCTCTGGCATCGACGTTACCGAAACTGAAGATGACATCGATAGTGAAACCTTTTTCGATGATGGGCTCGGCTATCACGCCATAGGGTGCATAGCGATCCTCCAATCGGTCGCGCGCTATGAGAGTTCTTTCGATGGCCCGGAGAAGTTCTAATTCTCTTCGAGTTTGAGCCGATGCTCTGGAGTTTTTCCGCTCCTCGAGCAAGGCGGCGTATTGGCAGTTAAGCTCGTAATAGACGGCAAGAAACTCGAGCATGACACGTTCGTTGCGTGCGGAGGCATCGGGCGGCGGGCCCTCTCGAGCGTTAGCCCTGGGATAGTACTTAGCCCGAAAATCGGTTCGCGATCGCGGGTCCTCAAAAACCGGCGACACTTGCAGAGGCTGTTTTTGGTTCATAAGCAGGTGCTGGATCGGAGAAGCGCAAATTGCCCTTCAGGTTGAGGTTGGATAAACCTTCAGAAATTAGCGCCAGATCCCACACGAAAACCAGCTGGTCCGAGCTAATCGCGGCCAGTTTCCTGCCATCGTGGCTAAAAGCTAGACCGCGGACCTGTTTCCGATCGGGAATTTCCAACCGAAGGAGCGTTTCGTCAGGATCTCCCAAGGGCATACGCGATCCTGGCTTAGGTGAAAAACCCAGCACAATTTTATAGGGTGGCTCGGTCATGGCAAAAAGGCTTCCACCGCCCGAAAACGCTATTGGCCCACTGAATTTTTTCGCCGAATGCGGGCCAGGCTCCCAAGTGCCGACGCGCCAGAATTGGACGCCCGGGCCTTGGACACCCTTATCTGCAGTGGTAACAAACCAGTCGCCCAAGGGACTGAAAGCGAAGTCGGAGCCAGAATCGAATTGTGGTTTCGTTTTCACTCGAGTCCGTGTGGTCAAATCCCAAACGTGAATCGGATTTGTTTGGCCGCGAACCGCGGTGTCTCGCGCGGCGCTCGCCGCCAGGTACTTTCCGTCTGGGCTGAGCACCAGGGATTGGTAACCATTGGTCCCGATGTCGATCATGAATGAGGTTGAAGGCTGATTTTGGTCAAAAAGATATACTTGGTACGTCACTGAGTGATCGTGGTTTTGGGTCGAGTGAAGGACGGCCGCGCGTTCGCCACTCAGAGCCAGGGCGAAAGGCCCGAGGCCAATGCCGAGTCGACTTGAGAGGCTGGCGGGAAGGTCGATTGGTTTGAGAAGCAAGGGAGCGGCCAGTGAACCGGGTAACGGACGCCAACGCTGCAATCCCCTTAAGCTGCTGCTCGCCATCAAATCACCCGCCGGACAAAAAAAGGCCGAATGCGTCGACTCTTGGTCGGGCAGGTTGAGCAGTTTTCTTCCCAAGGCAGTGTCCCAAATAACAATACCGTCGTCGCCCGCGGCTGCGAGCCACCGACTATCCGGGCTAAAATCAACGGTCTCGATTTGTTCGGCCGGTGCAGCGTGCCCAAGAAGAACTCGATAAGCACGAGCGGGATCAACCTCCCAGAGCCGAATCTCCTCTCCCACTTTTCTTACACCGAGACGAGAGTCCTTCAAGCTGAAAACAAGGTTTTCGAGCTGTTCGCCGCTCGGCAGCTGGAGAGTCATTTCTCTGCCTGTGAATGGGATCCATAATCGAACGGTTCGATCCGACCCCGTGGAAGCCAGCAAGTCTCCTTGATGGCTGAAGGCCAGGCGATGGACCGCGCCATCGTGTTTTCCCAGGAGGCGATGAACGTTGGGATGCTCCAAGTCCCACAGATAGATTTCCCCACTCTGACATGCGGCGGCCAGGAATTCCCCGTCTGGGTGCCAGGCGAGATCCAACACCGGACCACGGTGGTAAAAGGTTTCGCGGACTTGCCTCGTATCCAAATCCCAAATCTGAACATTGAGACTCGAGTCAGAGGATTGAGCAAGTAGGTTGGTAGTGGGGTGGAACCGAAGGCAGTTGGCGGGGCTGGCCAAGGCATTCGTTAGAGTAAGCAGGGGCGCGAAGTCGGAACTGGCCTTTTCCAGAGAATACACCAAGAGCCTACCGTCTGGTTGGCCAAAGGCCAATCTGCGACTGTCCTGGCTGAACTCCAGGGCCCTGCCACTAACGAGGTTCGTCAGTCTAAGAAGTGGCTTTTGATTGCGCCAGTCCCATACGAAGAGTTCGGCCGCTCCATCTCGTTCGTGACGAGCCGCCAAATAGTGGCCGTTAGGACTGAAAACCAGCAGGAGGGCAGGTGAAACCGCCGCTCGCAAGTAAGCGAGTTCCTGGCCGTTAGTCGTTCTGCAGACGGTCACCAGACCATTCGAATTGCCTTGCGCACAAACTTCGAAATCCGGGCTCAGAGCGAACGGCCCGTCGCGGATCAGCCGAACGGAGACTTCAGGGTCGTCTTTCAGATCCATGAGAGCCAGGGACTTGGCGGCCAAATCCCGAAGCTGCGCCCTGTCGGCTTTTTTGGAGAATAACCAGTTGGCTTTGCCGATGGCTGAAAGGCTATCGAAGCGTTGACCGCGAGTGCCACTGGCGAGGATCGCCTTGGCCTGGGCGACGTACGCTTTTTTCGTCTCCGATATAGTAATCGCAAGCATGACCAGCAAGGCCAACACAACCGCAACCGCAATTCCGGACGTGCGCAGCACGCCCAACCTGAAGGCAGCCCGTTGCCGACGCACGTCGGCGTCAGGTAAGTTGGATTGCACCCACCGCCGGTCGAAGACTCGGTGATAAATCCGATTACGCTTGTGCAGTTGGCCATGATCCGACCGAACGACCCCCGACAATCTCAAAATGCTGACAAGAGGGTTGGATTCCTCATCCGCGACCAGGCCGCCACGCCAGACGCGAAGATAAAGCTCCAGGAGCCCGGTTAAATCGGCCTGGCTGCGCAAAAGACGCTCGCGCACGAAGATCAGGTTGTCGTCGCGCTGCCGCGCGTGACTAAGCAGAAAGAGCTCCTCACAACTGTGATCGACCCTTAAGCGCTGGCCCGCTTGGGCCAAGGTATCGCAAAGCCGCTGGGTTAGATAGGGATGTCCGCCCGTCCAATAGAGGACGCGCCGAAGCAGTTTTGCCGCTCGCGGAGGCTCGGCGTGCAATCCCTTGGCTAACGGCGCTGCTTCTTGAGGGGTGAAATCGTTGAGCTCGATTCTTCGTCCGATATTAAACGGCGTCATCCGCGTGTCGCGGATCAGATCGCTAGGCGTAGCCACTCCCAACAAGCAAAATACCAGGCGGTTCAACTCTAGGTCTTCAGAGCGCCGGTTGTAGCTCTGGCGAATCGCAGCAAAAAAATCATCGGTGGAAAATGGGAGACTCAGGACGCTATCGATCTCGTCCAAGAAAACCACCAAAGGACCTGGACGCGAATCGAGCACGACTTTGCGCAGGGCGGCAAACCATCGCTGGACCGGACCTAAAAGCAGGTTGGCATCCCAAAATCCCTTGAGCTGCTCTTCCAGCCCGAGTTGTTCGCCCATACTCACGAGCAGACCGATGTACCATTGCTCGGCAGTGAGGTTTTGTCCGATCGCCCCGAGATCAAGCACCAGAACATCCGTCCCCAGTTCGCGCAGCTTAGTTGCTGTGCGAACCATTAGGGAGGATTTACCCATCTGTCGGGAAGTCAGAACATAGCAAAACTCGCGGTTGAGCAACGCTCGGTAAAGATCGGTATCTGCATGGCGCTCGACATAGCAAGGGGCATCGGAGCGCAACGTCCCACCGGCCACATAGAAGCCCCGCGTGCTCATAACAGATGCTTACGAAAATAGTTGAGGTAGAGTTGGCAGCGAAGGGCCGGCCCCCGTTCAGACTCTCCGGCCAGGAGACCAGCGCTGCGCAGACGATAAAAGCTGGTGGCGCTTCGGACAACCTCCACGAGCGATTTGTCTCGGTTCAGCGACGCCAGGAGACGTCGCAAATGGTCCGCAAAGAGGCCATCATCCAGGTCGGCCTGAGCCTCCAATTCAGTAATCGAGATTTTGTGCGTGACCAATTCGTCGAGCGCTTTTCGGACCAGAAACGGTTGGCCGCCCACCAGGCGAGTCAATTGCCCAAGCTCCGCCTCCGTTTGCAGCGGGCGGCCATAGCGCCGATTCAACTCGGCCACCTCGTCTGTATTGAAATCGTGGAGGGTCAGGCGAGTGCCCACGTTGAATGGCGAGTTGTTCAGATCGGTGATAAACAAGGAAGCTTCAGTGGCATGCGCCACCGCCAGACTGAGGCGTGCCCAAGGGCCGTTTGGGTCCAGGGCTCGTTTATTGTGCCAGGACCTGAACAACCGGAATACCTCTTCGCCAAATGGGCAGGTGAACAGTCGGTCCACCTCGTCTAAGCCCCAAAACAGGTGAGTGGTCAATTTGCCCAGGGCCTGGCTTCGCAAATAACGATCGAAGTTCGTATTAGGACTGTAGCGATGGTCCCAAATATCACCTAGAAGCACGTCCAGGTTCAGTTGCGCAGGATCGGCTAATGAATTGGCCAGGGCGAGATAGAAGTTCTCCAAGGATCCAAACTCCGAGTCATTGAAGGCCTGGAGGTCAGTAGCGGCTGCATCAATCCCCTCTTCCCGCGCCTGTTCCAGGCCACGAGCCAGCAGTGAACTCTTGCCCATTTGGCGCGCCCCTTTGACCAGGATAATACTGTCGCGTCTCGCAATGGCGGCGTGAAATTCGTCATCTGTCGGGCGGCGGATGTAGAACTTCGAGCCTAAAGTTACAGCCCCACCCTCCGCTTCAATGCCACGGACTTGCTGCTCCGCGCGGTCAGGTTTGGGGCTGTCGGAGCAAGAGGCCAAGACCTGTTTTTTGAGCAACACTTGGCCCAACCGCTCACGCATCTCGCCGGCGTTCTGGAATCTCTTCGCGAACTCCGGGCTACAGGCCTGGTGAATGATCTTGTTGAGTTGCCTTAGCTGGTCAAGGTCCAGACGCTGGTCCAAGTCAGTGGGTAAATCCGGATAGGTTTGCCCCATAGCGGCTTCATAGAGCACCTTGCCCAAACTGTAGAGATCAGCACTCGGGCATGATGGAGCAGTTGGCGGCATGTAGACCTCGGTCCCGACATAGCTGCTCCCTCCATCAGCGGTGGTAACCAGCCCGATGTCTGCCAGTTTTGGAACATTCTGAAAGAAGATAATATTTGACGGCTTGATGTCGCGGTGGATGAAACCCAAATTATGCAACTCACCGAGGGCGTCAGCAAGCTCCAGCCCTAATTGCACGGTCTCTTCGGCGCCCAGCCGTCCTCGAGCCATTATTTCGGTTCTCAGGGTCTTAGGTTGGTACTTTTCAGGATCGAAGTTTTGTCCTGTCGCCACGTCGTCGGCCAATTCCATGAGATAGTAGAAATACTGGTCGTCCACGCTTTGGCCTACTTGAAGAATTCTCACCCAGTTGCGGTGACGGTGGGAGATCGGTTCGAACCTTTTCAGACCGGCAAATTCCCGGTCGTAAGGATGTTGGCTGGGAAACGTTCTACGGTGAACCACCTTCACTGCTCGAAACGATCCGGTTAGCGTTTGGGCGAGCCACACCTCACCGTAGCTTCCCATGCCAATGCGACGTAAGAGTTGATGATCTGCTATCTTAAACATTGGATTGCGCAGGACATCGGGCGTCGTCGTACCTTTACCAGCACGCCGACCAGCGACGAGCTTGCTTTGCGGACTCTTCCGACCGATTTGGATCCCATCTTTCTGCCGCATACACGGTAAACTCGGTTCCTCCAATTAACTCAGGCTTGCGGCCTCTACGGCATCTGCGATTTGCAACTTGCCGCGAAGCTCGGAGAATCTGCTGTTGCCTGCAGCAGCGCTGGGCGGCAATCCTTGGCCAATCGACAGTTTGGGGGAGGTCGCGTGCCAGTTTAGCCCCGCTGCCAACAACACTCTCAGAGTTTGTTTATGGCATGAAACCATAGGAAGCCTTACTCCGTTCTGCCTATGTGGACGGTTACGAACCTACCGAATCGGAGGATGGCTCTTCAAGCAAATACATTGCTAGCAAACCAAGCCCCAAGAATGGATACGGACGGCCCTGCGGTTTCTTACAAAAAATCTGTGTTTGAGTGGAAAACCGACCAACCGCCTTAGCGCGCTATAAATGGGCAACAGAAGTTCCAGTCATGTTGGAAATCAATT
>Ga0310810_10002923_pt1 | contig 18524 bp, 12 predicted proteins | sample NCmetagenome_FD_207641 | JGI IMG/M metagenome (GOLD analysis project Ga0310810, IMG submission 207641) | Soil microbial communities from experimental microcosm in Duke University, North Carolina, United States - NC | ecosystem: Engineered > Artificial ecosystem > Soil microcosm > Unclassified ...
GCCCGGGCAATAATCTGTTTGTCACGGGAAATATCACCACGAACAGTTCATTCGGGCTTGCGTGCACGTCCCGGCTTAACCGCTCCATCACACTGGGTCCTTTTTATCGAAGGGACAGGTTCGAAGGATTCATACTGGGTGATGGCGCAAAATGGTTGCGGGACAGCCGGTATTTTGCCGATACCTATGGTCTGAAAGGAAGTTTCATGTACTCGGCAGGTTCAGGGTACGCACGGATCATATTCCTGGCTGCGGGATATAATCCGGAGGTCGAATCCATTTTCATTTCAGTCGGAATGAATGGATTCAAGATACATTAATAAAAATCGTTGACCCAGCGTTGTTAAGAACATCTCACCGCAAATGATGAAGCGTCTTCATCAAATGGTAGGTTGAAACGATCACGAGCTCAACCAGCTTCTCCGTCGCCTGGTCGGGCCGGAGCTTCAGGTCGTTGAGCGCACAGAGCGTCTGAATATCCCGCAGATACTTCCCAACCGTTCTCCGTTTCGCTTTATCGATCCACGTGACAAGCTCTTCTTCCAGGTACTCCCAATAGCCCTGGATGAACCTGTCAGCGCGCATCGTGTTGCGCGTGCGGGGGCCGATGTCCGGGAAGATTTCCCGAAGGTCCTGCATGTACTCCCGAAGCCTGGGATCGACCTTTCGTTCGATTTCAAAATATTCCGCGACTGAGAGGGGGATGTGCCTGTAGGTTTGTGACTCGTCGTACCGGACCTTCAGCGGCCGCCGGACCGCGACGCGTTCCTTCCGGAACAACCGGTCGACGTACTGAAGCTTTTCCGTCGCCTTCCTCCACTTCCGGTAATTCCACTGCCATTTTGAAGCCGGGTCGAGCCACACGGCGAATGTCTCGGCGAAATCCTCGTCGGGATGCTTTTGAGCGTAATGGGGATTGCCGATGTAATGAAGGTACCTGACGTACGCTGTGCTGTTCGTGTCGTAGTCATACAAGTTTGGATAGCGCCGTTTGAAATTCCCGAACAGCCGCCTCCAGTCGTCACGCTTCCAAAGCCGGTACACGTAGTTCAGGGCATGGCCCGTCTCGTGACGAAGCATCATCATCATTTCCTGTTTCGTATACGACATGTAGTATTGTTCTGCGACCCGGCGGAGAGGGGTCTCACTGAGATAGAATGGAATCTCGATGGAACCGGTTCCGTCGATGCAGCCCCACGGCTCTTCTCCGAAATAAAACTTCGGAAAGAAGGAGATGTGCTTTCGCTTCAACTCCCGGCGAAGCTGAATAAGCGAGGCGCGCAGCGTGTCGGCGGGGCGGAGATCGAGCTTCGCGATCTTCTGGTTAAGAAGCCGCTGGAAGGATAACTCTTTGGTCCGGGGATGTTTCGTTGAAAACGTCATCGCATAGATTGTTGGCTGCTGAGTCGTTAGCTGTACAACAAAAAACCCTTGCCTTCGATTCCGGAGACAAGGGTTTTTATAGACGCTTTGTTCACGCGATCATGGCACGTTTGCGCTCTGCGGGGCTTCGGGAGTGACATCGCCCTTTTTGCGCTTGCGGCTTTCGGTAAACTTCAGAGACTCAGTCTTTGGGTTGAACTTTACCTTGATCTGGCTTCCCTGGCCGAATTTGTTCTTCAGGATCTCTTCGGCGATGGGATCTTCAATATACTTCTGAAGCGCGCGCTTCAGGGGCCGTGCACCGAACGCGGGATCGTAGCCTTTGTCCACAAGAAATTCTCTCGCCTGTTTGTTCAGGGATATCGAAATTTCCATGCTGGCCATGCGTTTCACAAGTTCCCGCATCTGGATGTCGATGATCTTGTCGATATGCACCCGCTCGAGGCTGTGGAACACGATCGTATCGTCGATGCGGTTGAGGAATTCAGGATTGAACACTCTCTTGACGGCGTCTTCGATCGTGACCTTCATCGTCTTGTAGAAATCTTTCGGGGCATCGGAAGAACCGAATCCGAACGATCCGCTAGCTTTGATGTCACGTGCGCCGATGTTCGACGTCATGATGAGGATCGCGTTCTTGAAGTCCACTTTCCGTCCCAGACTGTCGGTAAGAATACCGTCGTCGAGGACCTGCAGCAATATATTGAACACGTCCGGATGGGCCTTCTCGATTTCGTCAAGAAGAACGACCGAGTACGGTTTGCGCCGTACTTTCTCGGTAAGCTGGCCGCCTTCCTCGTAACCGACATATCCGGGGGGCGCACCCACGAGACGGGAGACGCTGAACTTCTCCATGTATTCGCTCATGTCGATGCGGATCAACGCTTCTTCCGAGTCGAAGAGATAGCGCGCGAGGGCCTTCGCCATTTCGGTCTTGCCGACGCCGGTCGGTCCCAGGAAAATAAACGAACCGATCGGGCGCTTCGGATCTTTCAGCCCGGCGCGCGTCCGGCGGATCGCCTTCGAGAGCTTTTCGATCGCTTCGTCCTGCCCGACGAGAGAGCTCTTGAGAGCCGATTCCATCTTGAGGAGTTTCTCGGATTCCGACTGGGCGATCTTGTTGACCGGAATGCTCGTCATCATCGAGACGACGTCTGCCATCGTGTCTTCATTGACTTCGTAAACGGTTTCCTGCGACTTCAGCTCCCATTCGCGCTTTGCGATCTCGAGATCATTGAGATACTTTTTCTCAAGGTCGCGCAGCCTGGCGGCTTCTTCAAAGTTCTGGCTCTTGACGACATGGTTTTTCGACTGGCGTATTTTCTCTACCTCTCCTTCGAGGTCCAGAATCTCTTTCGGGACGTGGATATTGGAAAGGTGGACGCGGGAACCCGCTTCGTCCATCACATCGATCGCCTTGTCGGGCAGGAACCGGTCGGTAATGTAGCGGTCGCTTAAGCGTACTGCCGCTTCCAAAGCCTTGTCGGAATACCGGATGTTATGGTGCTCTTCGTACTTGTGCTTGATGTTCTTGAGAATCTGGATTGTCTCATCGACCGATGTGGGATCGACCATGATCTTCTGGAATCGGCGATCCAACGCGCCGTCTTTTTCAATATACTGACGGTACTCGTCAAGTGTCGTCGCGCCGATGCACTGGAGATCGCCGCGCGAAAGGGCCGGCTTGAACATGTTGGACGCGTCGAGCGAGCCGGACGCTCCTCCGGCACCGACGATTGTATGCAGTTCGTCGATGAAAAGAATGACGTCTTTCGCCTTTTCCAGCTCGTTCATCACGGCTTTCATGCGCTCTTCAAACTGCCCGCGATACTTCGTTCCTGCCACGAGGGCGGCGAGATCGAGCGTGATCACGCGTTTGTCATGGAGCACGCGCGAAACTTTCTTCTGGACGATCCGCAGCGCGAGCCCTTCGGCGATCGCCGTCTTGCCGACGCCGGGTTCACCGATAAGGACCGGATTGTTCTTTTTGCGGCGGCTCAGGACCTGGGCGACGCGTTCGATTTCTTTTTCACGGCCGACGATCGGATCGAGCTTGTCTTCCATCGCGAGCTTCGTGAGGTCGCGTCCGAAGTTGTCGAGCACCGGTGTCTTCGATTTCTCCGTCCTGCTCCGTTCTGATGTGGACGCGGGGGGCGGGTTCGAAGGCTTGCCGCTGATAATGTTGTCGAGTTCATTACGCACAACGTCGTAATGAACGTTAAACTGATGGAGTATTTGCGCCGCGATGTTATCATCGTCGCGCAGGAGCGAGAGCAGCAAGTGCTCCGTGCCGATGACGTCGGACTTATAGAGTTTCGCTTCGAGGTAGGTGATCTTCAAAACTTTTTCTGCCTGCTTCGTAAGCGGAATATTTCCGATCGTCAGAGTACCGCCGGAGGTCCTCACCGTGTCTTCGATTGCTTTTTTCAATTTGTAGAGATCGACGCCGAGATTGCGGAGAATCTTTACAGCAATCCCTTCGCCTTCACGGATCACACCAAGGAGGAGATGCTCCGTCCCGATGTAGTCGTGCCCGAGCCGCAATGCTTCTTCGCGGCTGAGACGAATAACGTCCTGAACTCTGTTCGAAAAATTACCTTCCATATTGTACCTCAATTAGTGTCATATTCGTTCAATAAAAAAATCATCGTTTCTGCGCTTACTAGAGCAATATACTGAAACGCAGAAGATTAGTCAAGAATCGGATGATTGACTTTCATGCCGTTTTTTGATATATTTTGAAGGAACATGAGCTTAGGTGTTCCTACTTTTCGCTCTAATCCAATCGTTAATATTCCACAGTAGCTCAATGGTAGAGCATCCGGCTGTTAACCGGAGGGTTGCAGGTTCGAGCCCTGCCTGTGGAGCAAAGCCCCGATCATTACATTGGCCGGGGCTTTAGTTTTTCATGAAGCCACGCGACTAAGTGTGTAGATTTGAGTCACTTATATTTGACATTCCGTAGCTTTTTGTGTATACTTACGGCGCTAATGCTGATTACGGTACATAAAGCAATCTCCACGCTCAAGCTCATTCGGTGAGTAAGGAGAAGTTAGTGCCGCCACCCCCCCAAAGCCCCAAATCTGTCCTGACACCGGTTTCCAATCCGGCAAGAGAGCAAGCCCAGGAACAATTCCGTCAGTACCTTCGCCAGGCCGACAAGTTTATCAAGGACAAAAATTTTGATCTCGCGAAGAAAGAACTTCAGGAAGCCAAAAACCTTGATCCTTCGAATCCCTTTATCGTCGCGTTTGAGGAACGTATCACGATGTTCGAGAAAGGGCTGCCTCCGAAAGTAGCGCCATTGATTCCTCCCAAAATCGAACCGAAGGCGCCGCCTCCTCCCGAATCGAAGCAGCCAGAGCCTGACGCTCCTGCCGCCCCGGAAGTCCAGCCGGAACATCAGAAAGCCGCGCTCGAACGGAAGATCCGGGAATCTGTCGAAGAGGAATATAAAGTACGATTCACCAAGGAGCTGAAGAGAGCAGAAGAGCACGCGGCAAAGATTCTCGAAGAAGAGCGCATGAAGATCGAAGCGCAGCGGCACGCCCTGAAAATCAAGCACGATCAGCAGCTTGACGAGGCGCGGCAGCGCGCCGAGAACGAATACCAGGCAAAGCTCGCCGCCGACGTGAGCCGCTCCGAAGAGCGCCTGAAAGACCAGTACGAATCAAAGCTCCGGCTGATGGAGGAGGAGCTCAAAGCTCAGCTTTCGCTGACCCACGCGACGGAAATCCGGGAGCTCGAAGGCCGCCTTCGCCGCGAACACGACGCGTTGCTCGAACGCGAGCGGGCCGCATTCCAGGAAAACGAGCGTGCGCTGCAGGAAAAATTTGATCGTGAGCGCCAGGATTCCGCAAGCAGCTCCCAGGCATTGGCGCGCGAACAGGCGCATCTGCTTCAGGAGGAGCAGGAGAAGCTTCGCAAGCAGATGAACGACGAACTGCAGGCTGCGCTGCAGGCGGAACGCGAGGCTTCGCGCGCCGAGTTCGAAGCACTGAAGAAAAAAGTGGAAGAATCGTACCACGCGGAACAGGAAAAGCTCACCGGAGAACATCGCCGCCAGCTTGAAGAAGAGCTCCAGACAATGCGCCACCGCGAAAAGGAAGAATTTGAGCGGAAGAACGCTTCAATGCGCCAGAACATCGAGCAGGAACTGCGCGCCGCGTTCGAGGAACAGCTGGAACAGGAACGCCGCCGCCTGCAAAAAGAGTCGGACGCCGCCGTAGAAAACGAAAAGAAGCGCCTCCACGACGAATATTCCGGCCAGATGGAAGAGCAGGAAGAAAAAATCAAAGCTATGCGGGCGGGCCTTCAGCGGGAAATGGAGTCGACATTCCTCAAACGCATGGAGCAGATCGCCGACCAGTACGATTACAAGATGGAGCTTCTCGGCGCGAAGATTCCGGACTCGGTGGATGAAAAGAAAGAATTGTACCGCGCGAGGATGCGCGAGGTGTACGGCGACGGCATGCCGACGGTGGAAGGGGCGAAAAACATCATGGCGCTCAAGGAACTGCTGGAGCTCACGTTCGACGACCATCTTGCTCTCGAAGCCGATGTCCGCCTCGATCTCTACGTCGAGCATGTCGAACGCCTGATTCTCGCCAACGAACTCGACATCAAAGGGTCGGATACCCTGGAAAAGCTCAAGCAGCAGTACCGTATCTCAGGAGAGGAATCGGCACGGCTCGAGCCGTATATTCTTTCAAGCCTGCAGCGTCTGGCCGTCAAAGGACGAATTCTCGTCGCCGACGACGAGCTCCTGCTTCTGCAATCGCTCGATAACCTCCTGACGGACAGCGGCTTCCAGGTCCTCCCGGCAGAGAGCGTCGAAAAGGCGCTTGAGATCCTCGGCTCGACATCCGTCGATCTCATCCTGAGCGACATTAAGTTCAAAGAGAACGACATGGACGGCTTTCAATTCTTCCTCAACATTCAGACTCAGCCGCAGCTCCGGAAGATCCCGTTCGTCTTCATGAGTTCATTAAAGGACGGGATTATCATCCGGTCCGGCATTCAGCTTGGAGCAGACGATTACCTGACAAAACCGGTGGAACCCGATCTTCTTCTCGCTGTCGTGGAGGGAAAGCTCAAACGGTTCCGCACGTTTCAGGGAAATTAGCAGCGAGAGGTAGAAAAGAAACGAGAGGCAGAGGTAACAGGCGACTGTACAGATGTGAGCCAGGGAGAGGAGAGAGGCCACGGGGAACGGTACAGGAGTGAGGCAAGGGGAGAGGGTTTGAGGAGGCGGGAGTAGATCAAATGTTCGGGGGAACAGGATAGGGGCCTATGTTGTATCTGATCGTTGCCGGTGTATATTCGGTCGTCAATCTTACCTTCGCCTTCATCATCGTCGCGAAGGCGCACAAAACAGCCCTCAGCAGATTCTATCTCTTTTGCGTCAGCTGTCTCATCAGCATGAGCCTCGCCGCCTACGCGCTCACGCTCTCGCCCGACCCGCTTATCTCCCAGGTTCTCAGGCTCTTCGTGGAATTCTTCTACTCGCTGTTCCCGTTCTTCTTCCTTCATTTTGTGGCGATGTTCGTCCGCCGCTTCGATATTCTCCGGTCGAAGCACATTCCCGCGGCAATTTACTCCGTCGGTTTGTTCAGCTACGCCATGGTCCTCCTGCGGCTCATCCCGGAGCCCATCCAGGCGAGCGGAGCAATTTCGCAAAGCGGCTACATCTTCTATCTCACCTGGATGACGGTCCTTTTCGCGATCGGCGTAGCGATGCTGTACGAGATCTCCCGCAAGTTTTATGAAAAACCCGGCAAGAGCAATATCCTCTTCGCATGTTTCGCGCTCCTCCTCCTCGTTCTCCCGGGACCGTTCACCGAATCCGTGTTTTTCCGCATCCTCGGCATCAAAGCCGATTGGTACTATTTCATTTCGACATTCGCGGTGCTCATCGCCGTGTACTTCGTCTTTCGCCACAAAATCATCGTCAACACGTTTTATGATTCGCTCAAATCGGCACTCGCGGTCATGAACGACGTGTTCATCACGACAGACGCGCAGTTCAATATTGAGATGGCAAAGGGAACGGCGATCACGTCGCTCCTCGGGTACGAGGAAGGCGAGCTCCTCGGCGCTCCGTTCGTCTCGCTCCTCGGCAATAAAGATTTTCTCGAGGAGTACAAATTCTTCCTCTCGCAGAGAAAGATGAAGGAATGTTTCTTCGACGCCGACATGGTCTGCAAGAACGGCGAGCGCCTCCAGATGAATATCTCGCTTACGCCGATGGTGGTCAACGAACAGGTGACCGGCTTCCTGAGCGTCTGCCGGGACATCCGTGACCGGAAGCGGCTTGAAGACGAGTTGCGCCATGCCCAGAAAATGAAAAGCCTCGGCACACTTGCCGGAGGGATCGCGCACGATTTCAATAACATTCTCCAGATCATACTGCTGAACACAGCCTCTCTCGAACAAAAAAACAACCTCACCGAGAGCAAAATCGCCCGCACGATCGATATCAATCGGGAAGCCGTCGAGCGCGGGACCGGCCTCGTCCGTCAGATCCTGACGTTCGCCCGGAAAACAGATGTGAAATTCACCGTCTTTTCTCTCCAGGACTTTCTGGCGAGGAGCTTTACCATGATGAAGGAAACATTCCCGCGGACAATAAGCTTTACATTTGATTACGATCCGACGCTCCCGCCGATTTTCGCCGATCAAAATCAAATCCACCAGGTACTGCTGAATCTGTGCGTGAATGCGCGCGACGCCATGCCGAACGGCGGAACGATGAGCGTTGCCACGCGCCAGGTGAACGGGGAGACGATCCGGAAGCAGTTTGCCTCCGCGACGCATCCGTCGTATGCCTGCATCTCGCTCTCGGATTCGGGGGCAGGGATGGAACCGGCAACGCTACAGCGAATCTATGAGCCGTTCTTCACTACCAAGGAACAGGGAAAAGGAACCGGGCTCGGATTGTCCGTCGTCCACTCTATTGTAGAAGGACACCGTGGATTTATAGACGTCACGAGCGCGCCCGGAGTTGGGACGACCTTTCATGTCTATATCCCGTTCGCCCAGCTTCATACGCTCACGCCGTCGCAAGGCGGCGCCATCATGCGGAAAGATACGCGGGGCTCGGAGACCATTCTCATCGTTGAAGACGAGCAGTATCTTCTGCAAACCATGTGCACGCTCCTCGGCAACCAGGGGTACTATGTGCTTACCGCGGTTGACGGTTACGAAGCGGTTGAAGTGTACCGGAACCACTACCGGGAGATCGATCTTGTCATCACCGATCTTGGCCTTCCGAAACTCAGCGGTTGGGACGTCTTTCTTCAGATGAAAGAGCTCAATCCCCAGGTGCGGGTGATCATCGCTACCGGTTATCTCGATCCTCAGACAAAAGAAGGCAAGTTCGAGGTGGGCATCATGGAGATCATCAAAAAACCATTCGACAGCGAAACCCTTCTCACTTCCGTGCGGCACGCAATCGACGGGGTCCATCCGGAGCCCGGACGGACTCCCGGCCGCGCCGCTGCGGCGTAGTCTGATTCATCGCAAGAATTTTTCTCGCTATAGGCACCCAAGTCTTCGCTGCATCGGGCTGGTCAGCGCAGTTCCTCTCTGAATCGCCCCACCGTCTTGTTTTTCCAAACCGAATGTCCTATTTTAGATGATGATAAGTCTGCTTTTCGCACGCTGGTAAAGTTCATGCCCACGATCATTCACGGGGGGACGGTTGTCACCGGTAACCCCCGCGGAGACATTTTGCAAAACGCTTCCATCGTTGTCGATAACGGTATAATTTCCAAAATTCACCGGCATGGCGAGGCGCGAAAACCCGAAGGCGATTCGGTCGACGCGCAGGGGCTCGTGCTGATTCCCGGATTTATCCAGACGCATGTGCACCTTTGCCAGACACTGTTTCGGGGATTGGCGGACGACCTTCCGCTTCTCGACTGGCTGCAAAAACGCATTTTTCCCTTCGAGGCTGCTCACACAGAGTCTTCCATGCACGCTTCCGCTATGCTCGGGATAGCGGAGCTCCTGCGCTCCGGAACCACGACGATCCTCGATATGGGGAGCGTCCACCACGAAGAAGAGCTCATTCGGGCCATCGGTGAATCCGGTATGCGCGCCTTCGCCGGCAAAGCGATGATGGATGTGAACGATCTTTACCCGAAATTAAAGGAGCCGGCGAAAGAAGCAATTTCATCCACACGGTCGCTCATTGAAGGCTGGCATAATTCGTTCGACGGACGAGTTCGCTACGCGGTGGCGCCCCGGTTCGTCCTCTCGTGTTCCGACGGCCTGCTTCACGCCGCGAATGAAATGCTCGCCTCATATGAAGGAGTGCTGTTTCATACCCACGCATCGGAGAATGTCACCGAAGTCGAAGAGGTCCGCAAGCGCTGCGGGATGGAGAATATCGAATTTCTCCATCACCTCGGTCTGCTTTCCGGCCGAGCATGCCTCGCGCACTGCATCCATCTCTCGGAGGCGGAAGTCGGAATTCTGGCAAAGGACAACGTCAGCATTACCCATTGCCCTTCGTCAAACCTTAAGCTGGGATCAGGGATCGCGAAGGTTCCGGGTCTCATGAACCGCGGCATCAACGTCTCTCTTGGAGCCGACGGGGCGCCGTGCAACAACGCGCTGGATATGTTCCGGGAGATGCGCCTTGCGTCGCTTTTGCAAAAACCTTACCATGGTTCAACCGCTATGCCCGCGAAGCTTGTGTTTGAAATGGCGACCCGCGCCGGCGCGAAGTCCCTGGGAATGGAAGACGAACTGGGAAGCCTCGAAGAGGGAAAACACGCGGATCTGGTCATGCTGAACCTGAACAATGTCTGGGATCCGGCGACGAGTGAAAACCTGTACTCTTCCATCGTGTATTCCGCCGGCCCCGAAAATGTCGATTCCGTGATGATCAGCGGCGAGTGGGTATACCGAAAAAAAGCGTTTGAGAAATTGGACGAAGAAAACATTGTCGCCACTGCGCAGAAAGAGTTGAAACAGCTCCTTACGCGCGCGGAGGTGCGGTAACCATCATGCAAAAAGAAATTTCATTCATACTGGACGGCGCTGTCAGGAAACTGGATTTCCGGGACGATGGCCTCATAACACCGACAACAACACTTCTAAATTACCTTCGCAGTTTACCCACGCATAAAGGCGTAAAAGAGGGCTGCGCGGAAGGCGACTGCGGCGCATGCACGGTCGTCATCGCCGAGCCGAACGGGGAAGGCCGGATGAAGTATAAAGCCGTCGATTCCTGCCTCGTTTTCCTTCCGATGCTTCATGGGAAACAGGTGATCACCGTCGAAAATCTTAAGGACGATCAGCTTCATCCTGTTCAGCAGGCAATGGTCGATACGAACGGAAGCCAGTGCGGCTTTTGCACTCCCGGCTTTATCATGTCGCTTCTTTCGTTATACAAAAATACACAAACACCCTCGAGAGCGGAGATCGACGACGCGTTGACCGGGAATCTCTGCCGGTGTACCGGATACAAACCTATCGTCGAAGCGGCCGCCAGCTCATGCGCTCATTCCGGAATGGACAGGTTCACGAGGGAAGAGCCAGTCACTGTAAATCTCATTAATTCAATATCGCCGGCATCAGTTCATGTCCAGACCGGCCGCCAGGAATACTTCCGTCCGGCCAGCCTGGGCGAAGCGATCACGCTAAAGCACGGTCACGCCGATGCCGTGGTAATCAACGGCGCAACCGATGTAGCTTTGCGCGTTACGAAGAGGCACGAACTCATCGGAAAAATAATCGACCTTTCGGCCGTGGAAGAATTGCAGATGCTTCGCCGTGACGGGGATGCGATTTCGATCGGGGCCGGAGTAACGCTCAGCCGGCTCATGCCCGAGATCCGGGCGGATTATCCGGCGCTTCACGACATGCTTTCGGTATTCGGATCGCTGCAGATCCGCAACCTCGCCACGCTCGGCGGAAACCTCGGAACCGCTTCACCCATAGGGGACATGCTTCCGGCCCTCATGGCATACGAAGGACGCCTCGTCCTTGAAGGCATCAACGGAAAGCGGGAGATCCCTCTTCACGCGTACGTTACCGGATACCGCACGACAGTCCGGAAGCCCGACGAGCTGATTACAGAAATTATCATTCCGAAACCACAGCCCGGCACGGTTGTCCGGTCGTACAAAATTTCAAAACGGAAAGACCTCGACATTTCAACCGTCAGCGCGGGATTCAGCAGAAGACTTGATGACCAGGGTAATGCCGCCTCTGTGATCCTCGCGTACGGCGGGATGGCTGGAAAAACCGCAAGAGCTTCGGCGACGGAGAAGTTTCTTCTTGGTAAGCGCTGGGAGCGGCAGGTGGTTGAGGAAGCGGGAACATATCTCGAAAACGATTTCCGTCCGATCTCCGATGCGCGCGGCGGCGCCGAAATGCGCCGGGTTGCCGCAAAAAATCTGCTCCTGAAATTTTGGACTATGTCACGCGGGTAAAATATAATTTTACAATCATACGATAGATGAAATACGTCTCGTTGTTTTTTTTAGCGCTTATCCTGCTCAGGCCATTATCCCATTCCCAGGAGAAAGCCCAAAAACCCTCGGAAAAGTTCGTCGCTGAAATCGATACCGCCGCTGTTATCCAGCAGACACTTATCGAGAGCCCCGATGCCAGGACGATCGCCTATGTCGGACGCAAAGAGCACCGGCAATATGTCGTCCTCCAGGGGAAAAAACAGAAAGGATACGAGGGAATCGGGACAACCGGCATCGTGTTCAGCCCCAACAGCAAGCGAACGGCATATCTCGCCCGAAACGGGTCACAATTTTTCATAGTGGTTGACGGCGCCGAGCAGGAACGTTATGAGGGCCTCGGCACCGATCCCGTCTTCAGCCCGGACAGCCGGCATGTGGCCGTCGTGGCGTTAGGGGAAAACGATCAGTTTGTCGTTGCCGACAACAAAGAGCAAAAACACTACGAAGGCATCGGCGGGCGCGGGCCGATTTACAGCCCGGACAGCAAACACATGGGCTATGTCGTGGTCGAAAAAGACAAATACTTCTTCGTTCTCGACGGCAGGGAAGGGAAAAAATACGAAGGGCTCCCCATGAACACCGTCGCCTTCAGTCCCAATGGAGCGCGGTACGCGTACGCTGCCACGGAGAAAGGGAAGACATTCATCGTTCTCAACGGAAAGGAACAAAAATCGTTCGCGGCAGGAGTCGACGTTCTGCCGGTCTTCAGCCCCGACAGCAAGCACTTCGCCTTTCTCGCGAGCGAGCCGAACGGGATCTCCGCGGTGCTGGACGGCAAAGCGGGGAAACGGTATGACCGCATTGCAGGCGAATCTCTCACGTTCAGCGATGGAGGCAGGTTCGCGTACATCGCACAGTCCGGAGAACGATGGTTCGTGGTTGTCGACGGAAAAGAGCAGCCGTATTATGATAATATCGGCGTGAACACATTCCGTTTTGGCACCGGCGGAAAGAGCTTCACGTACGTGGCTATTAAAGACAACAAACGTACTGTGGTCGTCAACGGAGTTGAAGGAAAATTGTATGACGCGGTGCCGGAAGGCAATCCCGTCATGAGTCCCGACGGAAAACATGTCGCCTACCTGGCGCAGTCCGCCGGCAAGTGGTACCTTGTCGTGGATGGCAAAGAGAGCACCGGATATCCGAATGTCCGCGGCGGAACATTGAAGTTCAGCCCTGACAACAGGCACGTCGTCTACGTCGGAGCGATTAACGGGAACATCGTTCTTGTCGTCGACGACAAGCCGGGGACCGCATACGACGAGATCTTTACGCGGGGAACAGGGAAAATTGTCTTCGACGGGCCGTCGCGTGTTCATTATCTCGCGGCTAAACAGAGCAAAGTGGTTCTTGTTGAGGAGCAGCTGAAGTGAACCGGGCCGTTCCACACGAATCTGCGGCAAAACATGTCACCGGTGAGGCGGTCTACATCGACGACATGCTCGTCAACGAGCAGCTGCTTGTCGGAAAAGTTGTCTACAGTCCTCACGCCCACGCGCGGATAGTCTCCTTCGACCTGGAGGAGGCCCGCAACACTCCCGGCGTTCATGCCGTTCTTTCTTATAGAGACATTCCCGGCCACAATCAGATGGGCCCGGTCGTCAAAGACGAAGTCTGTCTCGCCGAACACGAGGTCGTCTGTGTCGGACAGGCGGTTGTTCTCATCGCAGCCGAAACAGACGAGCAATGCCGCGAAGCGGAGCGGAAGATAAAAGTTCAGTACGAAGTTCTCGAGCCGATCCTGACGATCGAACAGGCGATCTCCGCCGCAAGCCTTCTCGGCCCCCCGGCGAATATGAAGCGCGGAGAACCGGACTCTTCGATCCGAACATCACCGCATACAATAAAAGGCGAGCTGCACACCGGCGCACAAGAGCACTGGTATCTCGAATCGCAGGTCTGTCTCTGCGTGCCGGGCGAGCACAAGGAAATGAACGTCTTCAGCTCGACCCAGCATCCCTCCGAAACGCAGTCTCTTATCGCCGAGGTCCTCGGAGTCGGGAAGAACGAAGTAGTTGTGGAAGTACGGCGCATGGGCGGGGCATTCGGCGGAAAAGAGACGCAGGGAAATCACACCGCGTGCTGGGCGGCGCTCTTATGCAACGCCACGAACCGTCCGGTGAAAATCCGCCTGTTCCGCGATGACGATATGATCATGACCGGAAAGCGCCACAGGTTTTTGTCGAACTATGAAGTGGGATACGACGACGAAGGAAGAATTCTTGCGGCGAACTTCGATCTCCACAGCGACGGGGGATGCGCAACCGATCTGTCGTTTGCCATCATGCAGCGCGCGATGCTTCATGTCGATAATGCGTATTACATCCCTGATTGTTCGGTCAGCGGCACAGTCTACAAGACGAATCTTCCCTCCAACACGGCCTTCAGAGGATTCGGAGGGCCGCAGGGAATGGCAGTCATCGAGCAGGTGATCGACCGGATCGCCAGGGCGCTGCACAAAGACCCGGCCGAAGTGCGGCACACAAATTTCTACGGCATGAAGGACCGGAACGTCACGCACTACGGACAGGAAGTCGAGAACAACCGGCTCTTCATGATGTACGACCAGATCATGAAATCGTCTGAATACCTGCAGCGTTGTAAAGCGATCGCCGCGTTCAATCAGGAAAGCGAATTCTTCAAAAAGGGGATCGCCCTGACTCCGGTAAAGTTTGGGATTTCATTTACAACGTCGTTTTTGAATCAGGCCGGCGCTCTGGTGCTTATCTATAAAGACGGCACCATCCTCGTGAATCACGGCGGCACGGAGATGGGCCAGGGCCTGCACACGAAGATGCAGCAGGTGGCGGCGTCAGAGTTCGGCGTAAGCCTCGATCGGGTGAAGGTGAACGCGACAAATACCTCGAAAGTACCGAACACGTCGGCGACAGCGGCCTCCGCCGGCGCGGATCTTAACGGGATGGCAGTGAAAAACGCGGTCGATATTCTCAAAGGGAGGATCGCCGAGAACCTTGCGCAGTACTGGAATGAGCGCGACCGCCTTGTCACTACCCGGAGAGACGATATCGTGTTCGAGAACAATACGATCACCGATTCGCATTATCCGAAAAGGAACATCAGCTTTGCGGATGCGATCCCGCTGTTATATTTGCGTCAGGTGCAGCTCAGCGCATCAGGGTTCTATAAGACTCCGAACATCGGATGGGACAAGGATAAAGGGTGGGGCAAACCGTTCCATTATTTCGCGTTCGGCATGGCGGTGACCGAGGTGAATCTCGACATCCTCACCGGCCACCACAATATCATCCGGACCGATATCCTCCATGACGTCGGCGATTCTCTGAATGCCGGCATCGATATCGGGCAGGTGGAGGGCGGATACATTCAGGGGCTTGGCTGGGTGACCACAGAGGAAGTGAAATGGGATGGCGAGGGAAATCTCATGACGCACTCTCCGGACACCTACAAAATTCCCGGCGTTCAGGATATTCCAAAAGATTTCAGGACGGAGCTGCTTCAGAACGCACCGAATCCCAACACGATCCGCAGAAGCAAAGCGGTAGCAGAACCTCCGCTCATGCTCGCGTTGTCGGCCTGGCTCGCTATCAAGGATGCGGTATCAGCAGTTGGGAATCACGAGCTTGAGCCGGAGTTCTCCTTGCCGGCGACAAACGAGGTCATACTCTTGTCGATTGAGGATTTGAAACGAAGGAAAGCCGAGAAGACGCCGGCAGCTACGACACCGGAGTTCGCGAAATAATTTGCAGCGCCACGACAAACAGTACCCTGCATCGCGGGGCGTAATGTCGATTGTCAGGCCTTTCGAATAATCTTCGCAGCACCCCAGCCCACCAGAATCAGCAGCGAAAGAATCACCCAGTTCCATTCGTCACCGTAGGAGGTGACAGGGTAATGATTGCTGATCATGATAAACACAACCGGCACCGCCATGAACGTGTTATGCTTGGAACGTGATTTTGCGCGTTCTCCGAGCGTAAGATCGGGTTCCTTTCCCTCGCTCAACGACTTTACCATCTTCCGTTGCGCCGGAAGGATGCGCATCCAGACGTTCAGCATCATGAGGGTTCCCATCGTCGCGCCGACGTGCATGTACGCCGCTCGTCCATCCATGAGGTGCGTGAGCCCGTAGATCATGCCGACAAGGAGAATGTACGAAATGAATACTCCCACAGTATCGTTCTTCACGAGCTTCCACAGCGTATCGTAGACCGGCCAGGCGAGGAGAATGGTGCAGATTCCGACGATGATTGGGACGGTAGCATCCATATTCTCGTCGACCATCAGCCCGCCCATATAATAGACGATTACCAGAAGCGAGACGCCGCTGATCCATGTGATCATCGCTTCCCACTTGAACCAATGGAGCTTACTCGGGATGACTTTCGGGTTTTTCTGTTTGTCCACCTGGTAGAAACCGCCGCTGTGGACCATGTAGATGTACTCTCCCGCGGGCAGTTCGTGGAAGCGTCCGTCGAGCCACGTGAAGAAATATGTCGCGCCGACCCACATAATCCCGGCAAACACGTGGATCCAACGCGCCGCAATGTTCAGCCATTCCCAGAAGTCGAAGGTCATAGGGGCGAAAAGAAGTTTGGTTTAATGTTTATGTTGTTTCGAGCGATTGCGCGGTTCATTTTCCTCTGTCGTATAGATCCAGTTCCTGACATTCCTGCCTGGTCTTGCGGCTTTGATCTTAGCAATGAGCGCAGATACTCCTCCGGCGTTACTTGCAGTGGGGGCAAGCTTTAGATATTTCTCGAAGGTGTCCAACATCCACGAGACTTCTTCGTAATCGAGGCCGGTGGCTTTAAGTCTGCGAAGATAGCAATCGCCCATAAACCAGAACGCTACGGCATATTGCGCTGTCGTGGGGTTAAGGTAATGAGTTGCCCGGTCGAAGTACGCTACAGCCTTCCGAAGATCGCCTTTCGGATTAAGATAATTGCTCATGGCGCCATACCACAGAGCAGTGCTGCTGATGGAATCTTTCAAAATTAGAGATTCGATGATCTTGTCGGCCTCCCGGTATCTTTTTTGACCTATCAACGCCTGGGCAAGCTGAGCATGATAGACGGCCTTGGTGCCGTCGTAACGTATCGCCTCCCGAAAGACGGACTCTGCATCGGTGTAACGTTTTTCGTTCAGGTAGTGATTGCCTTTCTCAAGATAATTCTGCTTTTGCCGGGCAGATGTGGCATTGCACAAGACAAACAAGACGGAGATGAGAATAATAGTTCTCATCGGTAATATTCTCTATGAAACACTCTAAGCATTGAACCGCATCTCTTAACTGCCTCTATAGGTCGAGTACCCGAACGGGCTCAACAGGAGCGGCACGTGATAGTGTGAGACCGGCTCTTTCAGTTCGAAGACAACCGGCACGTAAGGATAGAATCCCTCCACCCCGATAGACTTAAAATATGCAGCCGTCAGGAATGTCATCCGGTAGTTTCCCGCCCCAAGCTTTGTGTCGTTGTGGAGAAGATCGGTAATGCGTCCGTCGGTGTTGGTTTCACCTCTTCCGAGCTCTTTCCATTCTTTTGCCGCGGTAAAGACTTCGAGGACAACCTTCACCCCGACGGCAGGTTTGCCGCGGGTGGTATCGAGAACATGAGAGGTAATCGGGCTTGCCATAGTAGTAATTGTTAGTTGACGGAAGGAATTGTGACCCGGACTTCGCTGCCGTTCCCCACGTACTCGACGCTGAGGAACGTGCGGGCTATCGCGATGCCGCGCCCGTGATTGTCGAACACACGGGCCTCGTCGAAATTCAAGTATTTATTGAACTCGAATCCCGTGCCCTGGTCTTTGATCGTCATCGTTGTCTTATCATGATGTTTGTTCAACCTGAGCTCGACGAACTTTCGGGAAAACTCGGGAAGCGCCAGCCGTTCATTGATGGTTTGAAATAATAGTCCCTGCGTGACGAGATCAGACTTTTCCTGATATGTAATATTGAGATTGCCGTGTTCGACTGCGTTGGCGATCAATTCTGATATGCCGACGACCGCATCCGGGATGGCACAGAACTTCGCGATTCGCAGGGCGAGGTATTCTCCTTCTTCAAGCGTCCTGAACCGGAACGTCCCTTCGACAAGAAGGTGGTACGGGTTTCCCTCTTCTTCGATCTTGTGGAGCAGTGAATTCTTGTACTTAAACTCAGAAACGGCGGTTCGCACGACCGAAACGAGGAGATCCTGCTTCCCCGACTTCATGAGATAATAGAATGCGCCGGCTTCAATCCCTTCGCGCACATGGTGCGCTTCTTCCATCCCGGTGTGCATGATAACAGGGATCTGGTCATATGCCGCGTGATCTTTGATCCAGCGCAGGACATCGATTCCGTCGAGCTTCGGCATTTTCCAATCGAGGATTGCCGCGGAGATATCCTTGTGGCGCTCCTTGATAATCTCCTGGGCCATGACGCCGTCATGCGCTTCGAGGAACTCATACCCTTCCTGCTTCAGATGCTCGCGAATAAGCAACCTGGTATCTTCCTCATCGTCGACAATGAGAATCGTTTCCATGCTGATCTCCTATCGGATGTTTCTAGACGCTCCGCCGCATATTAAGAATCTTTACAAATGATCTGGATCTGATTTCTTCAAGTGAAAGGCCCGTCGCCTGCGCCTCCTTCTCCGTGATGGCGCCGCAGCTGATGCCCCTCAGAAA
>Ga0310810_10002926_pt1 | contig 18518 bp, 18 predicted proteins | sample NCmetagenome_FD_207641 | JGI IMG/M metagenome (GOLD analysis project Ga0310810, IMG submission 207641) | Soil microbial communities from experimental microcosm in Duke University, North Carolina, United States - NC | ecosystem: Engineered > Artificial ecosystem > Soil microcosm > Unclassified ...
CCGCCGATGAGCGGTACCCGACCGTGATGGCGCGGCTGCGCCGCATCATCGCCGACATCCCGGACGGCCCGCTCGAGCAGCAAGTCGGAGTATTGCTCGAGCGCATCGCGCTATCGAAGTGGGACGGTGAGGACGTGGAATGCGGCCGGGTGAATCTGCTCACGCTGCACTCGACCAAGGGCTTGGAATTCTCGCGCGTGTATATCGTCGGCGCCGAAGACAGCGAGCTGCCGGGCGGCACGTCCGCCAAAGCCGCCACGGACGAAGAGATCCAGGAGGCACGTCGCGTGCTCTACGTGGGCATGACACGAACCATCGATCGGCTCGTGCTCACGCGCGTCCAGACGCGCGGCGAGAAGCCGACGGGCGGCCATCGGTTCCTCGATGAGATCGGCCTCGCTCCGAGAGCGCCCGCATGAGCCAGTCGTGGACGGTGGCCGTTGGGCCCGACACGACCTCGGTCGTCTACGACCCGGCGTTAGGCGGCGCGGATGTCGCGGTGTTCGTGTGCGCGCACGGCGCCGGCGGCAGCATGGCCGATCGAAGCGTCGCTGCAACTGCCAAGGCGCTCACCGCGCGCGGCATCGGCGTCGTGCGATTCAATTTTCTGTACAGGGAGAAGAAGCGCGGCCGACCCGATCAGATGCCCGTGCTCCAGGACACCTTGGCCGCGGTCGTCGAGCGCACCCGCGCGGAGTTACGACCGAAGCGGCTCATCATTGGCGGCCGGTCGATGGGCGGGCGGGCGGCGTCGATGCTTGCGGCCGGGGGATACGCCGCCGAAGGCCTACTCCTTTTTGCGTATCCGCTGCACCCGCCTGGAAAGCCTAACCAACTGCGCGACGCGCATCTGCCCAAGATCACGATGCCAGTCTGCTGCTTCTGTGGCACTCGCGATCCGTTCGTCACCCGCGAGCTCATGGAGCGGGTGCTCGAGACGGTGCCTGCGCCGTGGGAGATGCACTGGGTGGACGGTGCAGACCACAGCTTTCACGTGCTCAAGTCATCGGGGCGAACGGACGCAGCGGTGATGGACGACATCGCGGACACGAGCCGACGCTGGATCGACAGCGCGTGGCTCGTGCCTCAGTGATCGCGCCACCTGTCGAAATGCGGGCGCGCTCGCCGTCATATTCTCATTGACGAGCCCCGAACTTCCGCTTTCACAGGAGACCTCCATGCAATTCGCGCTGCTGATCTACGAATCGCCCCGCGCCTTTGCCGCGCGCAAGAACGACGACCCCGATCCGTACATCGGTGCCTGGCGCGCGTACTATAAGGCGATCGTCGACGCCGGCGTGTATGTCGGCGGGGATGCCCTCGAGGTTCCGGAGGCCGCGACCACCGTGCGTCTCACCAACGGAACGCGCCACGTGCAGGATGGTCCATGCGCCGAGACGAAGGAACAGCTCGCGGGCATCTGTGTGTTGGAGCTGCCGTCGCTCGACGCCGCCCTCGACTGGGCGGCGCGTTGCCCGGCGTCCTCGTTAGGCGCGGTCGAGGTTCGGCCGCTCGCTCCCGACGCGAAACACCGGATCACGGGATGACCGTCGCCGGCGCGGACGACACGCATCGCACGATCGAGCGCGTCGCCCGCGAGTCGTACGGCAAGCTGCTGGCCCGCCTCGTCGCGCACACGCGCGATGTGGTCAGTGCCGAAGATGTGTTAGGCGACGCGTTGGTGGCGGCGCTCACCGCCTGGCCGCGCGACGGTGTGCCGACAAGCCCGGAAGCCTGGTTGGTGACGACGGCGCGAAACTTCTACATCGATCGCGTGCGTCACGAACAGGTCGTGCGCGCACACCAAACGCTCCTGATGGCGGCGGAAGCAGCGCCGAACGATGTGAGCTTGCCGGCAGACTTCCCGGATGAACGCCTCAAGCTGCTGTTCGTGTGCGCGCATCCGGCCATCGACCCGGCTATGCACACGCCGCTCATGCTCCAGACCGTACTCGGCCTCGATGCGGCGCGCATTGCGCAAGCGTTCCTGATTTCGCCGGCGACGATGGGTCAGCGCCTGGTACGTGTCAAAACAAAGATCCGCGTTGCCGGCATTCCGTTCGAGGTGCCTCAGCCGAGCGAGTTGCGTGAACGGCTCGACGCCGTGCTCGAGGCCATCTACGCGGCCTTCGGAATCGGCTGGAGCGCAATGCCGGGTGTCGATGAGCGCGGGCGCGATCTGGCCGACGAGGCGATTTGGCTCGCACGCGTACTCCTCGAGTTGATGCCCGAGAACGCGGAAGTGTTGGGTCTTCTGTCGCTCATGCTCCACTGCGAAGCGCGACGACCAGCACGCCGTGAAGCCGACGGCGGGTACGTTCCGCTATCCGAGCAGGACCCGAGGCGTTGGTCGTTAGGCGCGATCGAGGAAGCCGAGCGCTACCTCGCGCGAGCGTCGGCGTGCGGTCGTCCCGGCCGCTTTCAGCTCGAGGCCGCGATACAGTCCGTCCACAGCGAGCGTGTGCGTCACGGCCAGACCAACTGGGCCGCGATCGTGTTGTTCTACGAACATCTCGTCGCGTTGTCGCCGACGTTGGGAACGCGTACCGGGTACGCAGCCGCGGTGGCCGAGGCGACCAGCCCTGTGGCTGGACTCGCTGCGCTCGATACGATCGCTCGCGACAGCGTCTTGACCTACCAACCGTACTGGGCCGTTCGCGCGCATCTCCTCCAGCGTCTGGGAAGATCGTGTGATGCCCGGGATGCCTTCGATCGGGCCATCGGGCTCACGGAGGACCCCGCCGTGAGAGCATTCTTGCTGGAACGGCGGGGCTGATTTTCCCTCAGGTCCGCCTGTCGAATTCGCTGCCCCTTGCCCGTCACTCTCCAAGAGGACGTGGCGGTCGCCACGGCCCATTCACACCCGGTCGTCGGGAGGGAACTCGCATGCGCCTAACCAACGTCAGAATGATCAGTTTGGGAGCCGTTGCGCTGGTGGTCGTGCCATGCGCGGCGTGCAGCGCGCAGGCTCGCGATGCAAAGGGCAAGTATCCGCGCATGGCCCCGGTCGAGCAGTACCTGATGTCCAATCGCGCCGAGGAGATCGCGCTGGCGCGCACCGCTGCTCCGGCGTCGATTTCAGGCAACGCCGAGGTGCTCGTGCTCGGCCGTCACGGGTACGAAACGGCGGTCAAGGGCACGAACGGCTTCGGATGCCTCGTGGACCGCGCCTGGGATGCCGGTTTCGAGTCCGACCAGTTTTGGAATCCAAAGATTCGGGGCCCGGTGTGCTTCAATCCGCCCGCGGCGCGAAGCATTCTGCCGCTGGTGCTCGAGCGGGCGAGGCTTGCGTTAGACGGGCTGACCATGTCGCAGATCATGGACAGCACCAACGCGGCCACGACGAGAAAGGGCAACCCGACGCTGCAGCCCGGTGCGATCTGCTACATGATGTCCAAGGAGGCGTACCTGACGGATGACGGCGGCCACAACATGGCGCACCTGATGCTGTATTCGCTGCAGGTGGATGGCGCGACGTTAGGCGCGGACGCTCGCGGCTCGCCGGTCATCATGGGACAACGCAGTGTGCCGGGTGCGCCGGTGCCGATCACCGAGTTCTACGTTGCGGTGCCCATGTGGTCGGACGGCACGCCGGCGACGGGACACTAGGCGCGGGAGCGGCTCACGTGTCGGCGGTGTGAACCACCGTTAGGAGCAGCACGCATCCATGCGCAGAATGCGCCGCGTGCACGACTCCCGCGCCGAACACGATGATATCCCCGACTGCCAGCGCGTACTCTCGACCGCCGGCACTGAATACCGCATCGCCCTCGACGACGTGAACGCTTACCGGCCCATCGGCATTGTGGGCCGGTATGTCGCCGGCGGGCGCGACCGCCAGCAGCGTCAGGCGCAACGGGCCTTCCTTCACCAACGTGCGCGCCGTGCGCCCGTGTTTGGCGAGGAGCGCGGTGTCGATGGTCTGTTCGTCGCGCGGCAGGTGATGAACGAGAACGTCGCCTTCCAGCGTGCGGTTGAGTGAAGACATGGTGAAATCGCCTATGGTGTCGGAGTCTGTGCAACGAATAAATATCCGTCGCACCGAATCGATGACGGGACACGTATGCGAACAAGGTACCGTGTCGCATGCCGAGTTGCGCCACCCGTCTTTCGCCGAGCAGATTATGGGAATGCCAGCCGCTCAGAGCCACCGCTGGACCCGGGACGACGTCGCGCGTCTTGTCGAGGAGCGCGACGGGTATACGCCGCGCTACGAGCTGGTCGACGGCGAGCTGCTCGTGACGCCGGCGCCCAGCGGTCGCCATCAACGCATCACGTTCAGGCTCGCAGTGCTGCTGGACGAGTATGTTCGACGCCAGCACCTTGGTGAAGTGCGTTTGGGCCCGGGCGAGGTCGCGCTCGAGAGTGAAAACCGTTTCGAACCTGACATCTTTGTCGCGCCAGCGGTCCACGGTGTGCGGGCACCAGCCAACGACCCGGTGACGAACCCGTTGCTCATTTGCGAGATATTGTCTCCGGGATCGGTGCGCCACGATCGCATCACGAAGCGTCGGGCCTTTCAACGTCGCGGTGTTCCTGACTATTGGGTTGTGGACGGAAACGCCGAAGCCATCGAAGTCTGGCGCCCGGCTGACGAACGCGCGATGCTAATCGACGACGTACTGACCTGGCGCCCCACGGGCTGCGACACACCGTTTGTCCTGGATGTCAAGGCGTTCTTCGCCGAGCAGGCTGACGAGGCGCCTCTTGCCTAACGTCTGTGTCCGGTCTTGTCCGCTCAATGAAAGGCCCGTCGAAACGCGTCCACCGCCGGCGGCCCGGACCCGACCCCTTCGTCGTGCTTGAAGTACACGTACGCCTCGCTCCACGGCAGCGCACCGAGTTTCTCCGCCCAGCCGCCTAACGCAGCCTCGTCGTAATCCAGCCGGTGCAGCCGCGCGTACCCCCACGGCGCCGTCGCCACCACCGGCGACGCGAACTCGGGCTGCTCCGTGATGCACATCGCGATGTTCCGCCCGCGCAGCACCTCGTACACGTCGTCCTCGAACCACGTCGGGTTCCGGAACTCGATCGTAAATCTGCGCTCGTTAGGCAACGTATCCACAAACGCCTGGAGCCGAGGAATGTCTTTCTTCAGGTTGGGCGGAAGCTGGAAGAGCACCGGGCCCAACCGATCGCCCAAGACCGACGTGTTCGTGAGCAGGAACTCCACTGCGCTCGCACACTCCGGCTTGAGCCGCGCATGGTGCGTGATCCGCTGGCTCGCCTTGATCGCGAACGTGAACGCGTCCGGTACCTGCGCCGCCCACTCGCGCAGCACATGCTCCTTGGGCAGCCGGTAGAACGTGTTGTTGATCTCGACACTCGGAAACTTGCCCGCGTAGAAGCCGAGCATCCCGTCGTCCTTCAGATCCTCGGGGTAGAACGAGCCCTTCCATTCCTTGAACGCGTACCCGCTCGTCCCCGCGATCAACCTCACGACGCCTTTCTCCCCTTCTTTTGCGGCTTCTCCGACGCCTCGGCGGGCGCCGCCGATAGACTCGCCTTGAGCGCTTCCATGAGGTCGATGATCTTTCCGCCCGTCTCCGGCGCCGCCTCGGACGTGATCTCCTGGCCCGCCACCTTGCGTTCGATGGTCTCGAGCACGCGCTCGCGCACCGTGTCCTTGTACTTGGTCGGCTCGAACACCTCGGTCGACGTCTGCTCGATCAACTGCTTCGCCAACGCCAACTCGGCCGGCTTCACGTCGCCTTCGGGGACCGTCACTTCGGTGGTCGGCCTAACTTCGTCCGCATAGTGCAGCTGCTCCATGACGAGCACGCCATTGAGCGGACGAAGAAGCACGAGATACTGCTGCCCGCGCGCCGCATACTGGCCGAGTGCAGCGCGCCCCGTGTCCGTCAGCGCCGCGACGAGGAGACGGTACGCACGGTCGCCACCTTTGTCGGGACCCAGATAGTACACCTTCTCGAGATACTCGCGGTCCACCTTGGCCAACGGAACGAACTCGGCCACATCGATGGTCGCGGTTGCCTTTTCCTCGAGCGCCTTGAGCTCTTCCGGCGACAGGATCACGTACTGATCCTTCGCGAACTCGTAGCCTTTCACCGTGTCGTCGCGCGGGACGATGTCGCCGTCCTTGGAGCAGACGTACTGTTGCTTGAGGCGCGACCCACACTTCTTGTGCAGCATATTGAACGAAACGCTGGCCTTGGACTCCGATGACGAATACAAATTCACCGGGACCGAGACGAGGCCAAACGAGATCGTAGCAGCCGCAATTGGACGAGCAGGCATAAGAACGAGGGAATGGGGAATAGGGAATAGGGAATAGTCCCTAGAGCAAAGTTCCGTTGCCCGGGGTCGACATGGCAAGTGGTGACGACAGCCCGCAGGCTGACAATCTCCGCACCTACCGCTCCAAGCGGTCCACGGACAGGACGCCGGAGCCGTTTGGCACCGTGTCAGCCGCACCCGGACATCTGTTCGTGGTGCACAAGCACGCGGCGCGACAGCTGCACTTCGACCTTCGCCTCGAGATGGACGGCGTCCTGCGCTCGTGGGCGGTACCGAAGGGTCCGTCGTACGACACCAACGACAAGCGGTTGGCGGTCAAAGTCGAGGACCACCCGCTCGAGTACGGCGACTTCGAGGGGATCATCCCGGCCGGCAACTACGGCGCGGGCGGTGTGATCGTGTGGGACCGCGGCGAATGGGTGCCGCTCGAGGACTGGCGCGAGGGACTCGAGAAGGGCAAGCTGCTGTTCGAGCTCAAGGGCTACAAGCTGCACGGCAAATGGACGCTCGTGAAGATCAAGAAGAGCGAGCGCGATTGGCTGTTCATCAAGGAGCGCGACGCGTGGGTGAAGCAGCCGGGGGACGAATTTCCGGAGCAGTCGGTGCTCTCCGGCCTAACGGTCGAAGAAGTGAAGGCCGGCGGACTCAAGACCAAGTCCGAGTCGGTGCGCGTCGAGCTCGACGACACCGAGGCCAAGCGCGGACGCGTCGATCCGCGCAAGGTCGAGGTGATGCTCGCCGAGCCGTCGGACACGATCTTCACGCGCGACGGGTGGATCTTCGAGCTCAAGCTCGATGGCTACCGGCTGCTCGCGAGCAAGCAGCACGGCGAGGCGCTGCTCCTCACGCGCAACGGTAACGACTACACGGCGGTGTTTCCCGAGGTCGCGCGCGCGATCGCCGCGCTTCCGTTAGACAGCTGCATCGTGGACGGTGAGGTCGTGGTGCTCGACGCGCAGGGGAAGCCGAGTTTCGCCCGGCTCCAGCAGCGCGGCCGGTTGACGTCGCCGCTCGACATCAGGCGCGCGGCGGTGGAGCTGCCGGCGACGTTCTACGTGTTCGACTTTCTGGCGTTCGACGACTTCGACCTGCGGTCGCTGCCGCTCGTCAAGCGCAAGGCGCTGCTCGTCGAAACGATGCCAAAGTTAGGCGCGGTGCGCGTGCTCGATCACATCGAGCGCGAGGGCCAGCGATTCCTGGAGCAGGTCACAGCACTCGGCTTGGAAGGGGTGATCGCGAAGCGCGCCGATGCGAGGTATCGCGGCGGGCGCAGCGACGCGTGGCTCAAGGTCAAAGCGGAGAAGACGGGCGATTTCGTGATCGTCGGGTACACCGCGCCGAAGGGCGGTCGCGGCCACTTCGGCGCGCTGCAACTGGCCGACCTGGTGAACGGCACGCTCACGTATGCCGGCCGCGCCGGGACGGGGTTCAACGATGATTTGTTAGGCGAAATCGGCCGGATGCTCTTGCCCCTCGTGCGGCGCGATCCACCGTGCGCGGGGCCGGCGATCGAGCCCGGTGCCGAGCCGCGCCCGTCGAGCGAGATTCCCGACACGAAGACCACGACGTGGGTCGAGCCCAAGTACGTGTGTGAGGTGCGCTTTCGCGAATGGACGCCGGACGGCGTGATGCGGCATCCCGCGTTTCTGCACCTACGGCCGGACAAGAATCCCGAGGACTGCGACCGTCAGGGCTGGAGCGTGGCGCCGAGCATCAGCGCGACGAGCGAAGCACCCGCGAACGACCATGGCAATGGCGATGCGGCACCGCCGCCGGTCGCGCCGCAGCCCGAAGAAAAGACGTTCAATTTTTCCAATCTCAAGAAGGTGTATTGGCCGGCCGAGCGATACACGAAGGGCGATCTGATCGAGTATTATCGCGCGGTTTCAGGGTGGCTCTTGCCGTATCTGCGCAACCGGCCGGTTGTGATGACGCGCTACCCGGACGGCATCGATGGCAAGATGTTCTACCAGAAGGACGCACCCGAGTTCGCACCGCGCTGGATCCGCACCATTCCCATCTGGAGCGAGGACACACAGCGCGAAATTCGCTACTTCGTGTGCGACGACGAGGAGTCGCTGCTCTACATCGCGAACCTGGGGTCTATTCCACTGCACATCTGGGCGAGCCGCGTGGGTTCGCTCGAGCAGCCCGACTGGTGCGTGATCGACCTCGATCCGAAAGAAGCGCCGTTCTCCGACGTGGTGCGGGCGGCGATCGTGCTGCGCCGGCTCTGCGAGTCGATCGAGCTGCCGAGCTACGTGAAGACCACGGGCAAGACGGGCCTGCACATCATGCTTCCGTTAGGCCGCCAGGTGACCTACGCGCAGTCGCGTACGTTGGGCGAGCTGCTGGCGCGGGTGGTGCTCCGCGAGAGTCACGACTACGCGACCATCATCCGGCACGTGACCAAGCGCGGCGACAAAGTGTATCTCGACTACCTGCAGAACCGGCACGGCCAGACGATCGTGGCGCCGTTCAGCGTCAGGCCGCTGCCGGGTGCCACGGTGTCGATGCCGCTCGAGTGGGATGAGGTGAACGACACGCTCGACCCGAAGACGTTCACGATTCGAAACGCGCTCGAGCGGATGGAGCGCATGGGCGCGGATCCGTGCGCGCCGGTGTTGGAGCAGAAGCCGGATCTCGGCGCCATTCTGCAGCGCTTAGCGGTTGTCCTGGCCGAAGGCCAGGATCCGGTGGAGGAGTCCTAGCGAACTGCGTCTGAGTTTGGGATCGCAGGGGGCAGAGACAACTGGGAATGGGGAAGCGCTCGCTCACGCTTCCCTGTTCCCCGTTGGCTGCGAGCACAACTCAGACTCCGTCTACGGGCATCAGCACTTGGTGACGGCAGCCCCTTAAATATGTCTGATAAATAGATATATTTATGGCTATGACGCTCGGAGAATTCGCCTATGTGATCGATGCGGAACCCAAGTGGGTTCAGAATGTGGCGGCCGCGCTCGACAGGCCGCTCCCGTACACGCTGGCTTCGGCGCGCCAGCTCGTCGTCGCCCGTGCGCTGAACGCGGAAGCAGGGATGCCTGTCGGCCGGGCCTACCGCGTGGCCGAACGTGCACTCGATGGGTATGACGGATCGCGGAAACCGGTCGCTGTCTCGAGCGATGACGGTTCGGTGACGGTCAGGGTCGATCTGTATCGACTCCTCGCATCGGTGAGCGCAGGGATGTCGCGGCTCGCAGTGCTATACGCGCCCAAACAGCGTGGTCGTCCGGCGCGGCATCGCAACGCCATTCGCGCTGCGCGGGACTATGGGCTCGACCTGACGCTCCTCCAGGCAAATCTGCGCCGATCGCCAGCCGAGCGCTTGCGGTTGCTGGATCAGATGGTCGAGTTTCGACAGAGAGTCCGACGTGCGGGACACGCGACCGCGATCACGCGAACGCGACGACAGTCGCCGCGCGCGTCCTGACGGCTGATGTTCGAGGACATCATTCGGGAGCTGGTCTCCGCGCACCTGCGGTTCGTCGTGGTCGGCGGCGTCGCGGCAGCAATCCAAGGTTCCGTTCGCCTGACCAACGACATCGACATCTGCTACGACACCGAGCACGGCAACATCGCCGCGATGGTCGCGGTGCTGCAGCGGTGGCACGCATACCTTCGGGGCGTCGAGCGGGGCCTGCCCTTCATCCTGGACGCGCGCGCAGTGGAAACCTCGCCGATTATGACACTGACCACCGATATGGGCGACATCGACATTCTCGATCGAGTGCCGGGCGTTGGCGACTACGGCGACGTGCATGCAGCGTCCGAGCTCGTAACCATCGGGCGGACGCGATTCCGATCCCTCACGCTGCCGGGGTTGATCGCGGCCAAGCGGGCCACGGGCCGTCCGAAGGACCGGGAGCACCTGATCGAGCTCGAGGCGCTGCTCGCGCTGAGGCAGAAGCACCGCGGCCGGTCGCGCGCCTAACGCAGACCGGCCGCGGAGTTGCCGTTCGTTAGGCGGGCGACGTCACTTTCTCGCCGCGCTTGGGCAGCACCCACCCGGGCCGCACGAAATGACACGTATACCCGTTGGGGATGCGCTCCAGGTAGTCCTGGTGCTCGGGCTCCGCTTCCCAGAACGGCCCCGCCGGCACCACCTCGGTGACGACCTTGCCCGGCCAGAGACCCGATGCGTCGACGTCGGCGATCGTGTCGCGCGCGATGCGCTCCTGCTCGGGAGTCGTGTAGAAGATCGCCGAGCGATAGCTCGTCCCGATGTCGTTACCCTGGCGGTTGCGCGTTGTGGGATCGTGAAGCTGGAAGAAGAACTCGAGCAGCTTGCGATAGGTGGTCTTGCTGGGATCGAACACGATCTCGACCGCTTCGGCGTGCTTGCCGTGGTTGCGATAGGTGGCGTTGGGCAAGTCGTCACCGGTGTAGCCGACGCGTGTCGATATGACGCCCGGCTGACGACGGATGAGTTGCTGCACACCCCAGAAGCAGCCCCCGGCGAGGACTGCGCGCTCGGTCTTGCGTGTATCGGCCGCGTTTGTCATGGTTGTTTCCCTCCTCTGCTCACCGTAACTCGGCCGCAGGGCCAGTTCAAGCGCACGGAGACGAGAAATGACCACGCGTGAGACAATCGAGCGCTACTTCGAGCTTTTAAAGGCCCGTGGCGATTGGCCGTCGCTCTTTTCGGAGAGCGCGACCTTCACGAGCTTCGCGAGCCCGCCGCGGCAGATCGCCGGGCGCGACGCGTTCGTGAAAGCCACGGGCGGATTTTACGGGATGATTCTCGCCGTCGAGGTGCGCGACCTGCTCGTGGATGACGAGCGCGCGTGCGCGCTCACGCACTATCGGCTCCAGCCGCCAGGTGGCCGGCCGGTGTTCGAGAGCGACGTCGCCGAAGTGTTCCTGGTGCGCCGCGGGGCGATCGAATCGTTCGGGATTTACTTCGACACCGCGCCCTATCCCAAGTAGCGTGCGCCGCGTGTTAGTCCGCGCGAAGCGCGACGTTCGGATCGACGCGCGCTGCGCGCGCCGCCGGCATTGCGCTAGCCAGACACGTCACGCCCACGAGTACACCGGCCACCACCAACACGACGGCTGGATCACGCGGTGACACGTCGAACAGGAGTGGCGACAACCACCGGCTCGCAACGAGCGCGAGCACGATCCCGATGCCCATCCCGATCACACCCAGCCGCAACCCGTCGCGCAGCACGAGTCCAGTGAGATTGGCCACCCGGGCGCCGAGTGCGATACGGACGCCGATCTCGTGCGTGCGTTGGGTGACGTTGTACGCGATCACGCTATAGATGCCGATCGCCGCCAGCACGAGCGCCAATATGCCTAACGCAGTGAACATCGTGGCGCCGATTTGCCACGACTGCTCGGCGCTGCCGACCATATTCGCGAACGGCATGACTCTGACGTAGGAGACGCCGGGCATTACCGACTGCAGTTGGCGGCGCACCGGCTCCACGTAGTCGGCGCCGCGGCCCACGACGCGCACGTAGAGACCGTATGTTGGACGATCGACCTGGTCGGCGGCCAGATAATAGTTGGCCTCGGCGTCGTGCGAAATCCCGCGCGTGATCGTGTTTTCCGCCACGCCGACGACGGTCGAGCACGGCGTCGACGCCTCGCCCACCTTGACGCACTTGCCTAACGCAGGCTGACCGGGCCACAGGCGACGTGCCATCTCGGCGCTCACCACGATCGAGAGCGGCGCGCCATGGCGGTCGGTCGAATCGATGGGCCGCCCGGCGAGTATGCGCGTCCCCACCGTGCGGAAGAACCCTGGCGACACGATCTGGAGCAGGAACGGCCCCAGGCGCTGCACCGAGTCGATGCCCGGGACCACGAGCCCCGTTCCCTCGAAGCTGGCGAACGGTATGCTCACCATTTGCGAGGCGCCCTGAACGCCGGGCACCGTCACGGCCTCGTCGGTGAGGCGTCGCATCAGCGTCTTCTGCTCGTCATTCGAGAGCCGCATGCCACGCAGGTTCACCTCGACCACGACCGTGTGGTCGACATCGTAGCCTAACGGCATGGCGCGGACGTTGGCGAAGCTGCGCACGAAGAGGCCGGCCGCGATGAGCAGCGCGGTAGACAACGCGCCCTGCACGATCACGAGCGCGGTACGCGCGCGCGATCGCTGGTACGTCCCTTCGCGCGCGCCGGCCTTGAGCGCCGCCGCCAGATCACCGCGCGCGCCGGCGAGCACCGGCGCCAGGCCGGTCGCGATGCCCACCAGCAGCGTGACCACGGCGCAGAACGCAATGGTGCGCCCGTCCACGAGCCCGCCGCCCAACGTCTCGCTCTGGTCATACAACCGCGAGAACCCGGAGGCCACGGCCCAGCCGATGCCCAACCCGGTCAGGCCGCCGGCGGAGGCCAGGAGCAGGCCTTCGGTGAGCAACTGGCCGACCAGCCGGCCGCGGCCGACGCCCAACGCCAGCCGGAGTGCGATCTCGCGCCGGCGCCGGAACGCGCGCGCCAGCATCAAGCCGGCCACGTTCGCACCGGCCACGATCAGCGTCACGAGCGCCACCGCTCCCACCCAGATCGGAATGCGCCCCGCCGCGCCGGCATCTGGCGATCTGCCTAACGGAGTGGGCGCGAGCAGCGCGGCCGGCCGCCCGACATCGAGCGGCGCCACCGACGGATCCATCGCCCGCTCGGCTTGCCAGCTGCGGCGATACGCCGTGGTCGCATCCGCGGTCGCCGATGCGACCGACACGCCCGGCTTGCGCCGCACGATCGTGTTCAGCCAGCCCCAGTTGTAGTTGTCGGCCCAGGTATGGTTTCGCAAACCGGCGTACGCGCTAACAGGAATCCATGCCACCGGCGTCTCCCCGATTTCCATTCCCGCGAACCCCTTGGGCGCCACACCGATGATCGTGTACGTCCCCGCCCCGATGTGTATGGTCGAGCCGAGGATGTCGCGACGGCCGCCATAGCGGGATTGCCAGTAGGGATAGCCCAGCACCGTGACGAACGCGCCCGTCGGCGGCGTGTCCTCGCTCGCCGAGTAGAACCGGCCGAGCGCGGGTCGCGCATCGAAGAACGAAAACAAGCTCGCCGTCGCGCGACCGACGAGCATCTCGCCCGCGTCCTGCCCAACGCCGACCGCGATCGATGCGTCCTGATATGCCGCCGCCTGCGAGAACGACGACGTCCACTGCGAGATGTCGAGGTACCGCCGGTATTCGAGCGAGCCGTCAATGCGCTCCCGGCCGCGGAAGTCGTACTGTTTGTAAATGCGGCTCACCGTGCCCGGATCGTGCAGCATTGCCGGCGGACGGAACATGAGCCGGTCGATGACGCTGAAGATCCCCGCCGTGGCGCCGATGCCGAGTCCGAGCGTGATGATCACGGCGAGGGTGAAACCCGGCGTGAGCCGCAGCGTGCGCACGGCGTAGCGGAGATCCTGCGCCAGCGCATCGAGGAACGCGACGCCGCGCGTGTCGCGGTCGTCGTCCTTGATCCGCTCCACGCCGCCTAACGCAATGCGCGCCCGCCGCTCGGCCTCGAGGCGCGGAGCGCCGGCGCGCATGTACTTCTCCGCTTCTTGCTCGAGGTGAAAGCGCAGCTCCTCATCCAGCTCGCGCTCGACGGCCTCGCGCCGCAGGATGGCGCGCATGCGATGCAGCAGCTCGCTGCGCGGTCGGCCGAGCATGGGTTACTGCATCTCGAGCACGAGCGACACGGCGGTGGTCAACTTCTGCCACGCATCCATCTCCGCGCCGAGTTGTTTGCGGCCGGCCCGCGTGAGCTCGTAGAACTTCGCGTGCCGGTTGTTGTCCGACGGGCCCCAGCTCGCTTTGATCCAACCGCGCCGCTCGAGCCGATGCAGCGCGGGATAGAGCGACCCTTGCGGGACGTCGAGCATGGCGCGTGAGACTTGCCGCAGGCGCTCGGAGATCGCCCAGCCGTGCTGCGGTTGGAGCGAGAGCGCCTTGAGGATCAGAAGATCGAGCGTACCTTGTGGAAGATCGAGACGGTCCATGGGTCCCCTTGTGCTTCTACAGGATAGCGAGGCTCCTGTAGAAGTGCAAGGGATGAGGGTGAGCACCCGGTGCGGCGCAGGTGTCGGCGGGACTCGGCGTGCTCTTGTCTGTGAATCCGCCTCCGGTGACGATGAACGTCTCACGACTGTGAGTGCGGACGAGGCCGGACACGAACGGACAAGGCAGGACCTGGTTGTTGGTTTCGAACGCTGGCATTTCAGAGCAATTACAAATTCCGCTTTGTCCGGCTTTGTCCGTGTCCGTTATCAACTCGTCGATGCTTGCCAGACAGCGGAGGCGGACACGCGAGCACGACCGAGCGCTCGCGAATCCGCCTCCGACGACGAGGATAGTCTCACGACTGTGAACGCGGACGAGGCCGGACACGAACGGACAAGGCAGAAGCCCTTTGTTGGTTTCGAACGCTCGCATCTCGAGCAATCAAAAACATTCCGCTTTGTCCGGCTTTGTTCGGGTGTGTCCGCTATCAACTCGTGGATGCTGGTCAGACAGCGGAGGCGGACACGCGCGCACAACGGAGCGTGTTGCCGGCACTCGCAGCAACGCTCGAGGCGGCCGTCCTGACGGTCATCACCATTCTGGTGTGGTTACCTGGCCTGTTCCATGCAGACTCGGGACGTCCGCAGTAGACTGCCCCGACCATGTCGGCCATGATCATCGCGGGAGCATGGGCCGCGGCCGCGGGCGTGGCGTCTCGACGCCGCGACCAACCAGCGGAGCCTGCGGCGTAGCGATCCCGACGGTGGCCGCGTTCTTGCGCGCGAGGTTTCGGCGGCGCGCGCGGGTCGCTATCCGCCTCATTCTCGGTATGAATGACCATATTCGGAGGGGTATCGGCGGCTGATGAAGGACAACCGGGGGTCCAGGAAGCCAAAGCGCGACGACGCGCCCGATGAGCCGGAGGTGCCCAATCATCAGGCGCGCGATCGGGACGCCGACCCATTGCTGACGCCGTTTCTTTCGGAGACGACCCTTTATCAGCGTCTCGTCGAGAGCGTCCGGGACTACGCCATCTTCGCGCTCGATACGCGCGGTTACATCCGCAGTTGGAACGCGGGCGCGCAGCGCTTCAAGGGCTACACGGCCGAAGAAGCGATCGGCAAGCACTTCTCGATCTTCTATCCCCGCGAGCTGGTCGCCGAGGGATTCCCCGAATTCGAGCTCCGCACGGCCGCGAACACGGGTCGCTTCGAGGATAATGGCTGGCGCCTCCGGAAGGATGGATCGCGCTTCTGGGCGAATGTCGTGATCACCGCGCTCCGCGATGCCGACGGCCAACTGCTCGGGTTCGCGAAGATCACGCGCGATCTGACGGAACGTCGCAACGCGGAAGAGGCCTTACGCATGAGCGAGCAGAACTTCCGCTTGCTCGTCGAGGGCGTGCGCGATGTCGCGATCTACATGCTCGATCCCGAAGGACGCGTGGCGACCTGGAACCGTGGCGCCGAGCGTATCAAAGGATACGTCGCGTCGGAGATCGTCGGACGGTCCTTCGCCACGTTCTATCCACCCGAGGACATCGCCGCGCGACTGCCCGAGCGCCACCTGGAGATCGCGGCGACGACCGGGAAGGTCGAGGAAGAGGGATGGCGCGTTAGGCACGACGGGACGCGGTTCTGGGCTGGCGTCCTGATCACATCGCTGCGCGACAAGTCGGGGCAGCTCGTCGGATTCGCGAAGATTACCCGCGACCTGACCGAGCGCCGCGCGTTGCAGGAGCAAGCCCTGGCGGACGCCCGTCGCGTTGCCGCCGAAGAGGCCAAGTTGGCCGAGGCCGCGGTGCGCGAACAGGAGTTGCGCCAGCTCGCGGCAAAACTGCGGCGCCAGACCGCGCAGCTCGAGACGCGCACGCGCGACGCGCGTGAAGCCCAGCGACGCGCCGACGCGGCGAACCGCGCCAAGAGCGAATTCCTGACCGCCATGTCGCACGAGCTGCGCACGCCGCTCAACGCCATCGGCGGCTACGCCGACCTGCTGCTGATGGGCCTCTCGGGCCCGGTGACGCCGCAGCAAACCGAGCAGTTAGGCCGCGTCAAGCGGAGCCAGGAGCATCTGTTAGGCATCATCAACGACATCCTCAACTTCAGCCGCGTCGAGGCGGGACAGCTCACGTACGACATCGACTCGGTCCCGGTCCACGAGGTGGTCGACGCGGTCGTCCGACTGTTGGCGCCGCAGGCGGCCGCGAAGGGCGTGCGGCTCGCGGCGACCGGTTGCGGAGCGGACCGGGTGGCGTGGGCCGATCGCATCAAGACCGAGCAGATCGTGCTGAACCTCGTCGCCAACGCGGTCAAGTTCACGAGCGCCGGTGGCTCGGTTGGCGTGTCGTGCGACCTGCTCGATGCCGATCGCATCGCGCTGCGCGTGGCGGACACGGGCTGCGGCATACCAGCCGATCAGCTCGAGGCGGTGTTCGAGCCCTTCGTGCAGGTGGGCCGCACGCTCACCAGCCAGCCCGAGGGCGCCGGGTTAGGCCTGGCGATCAGCCGCGACCTGGCGCGGGCAATGAAGGGAGACATTCAAGTGGAGAGCACGGTGGACGTGGGATCGACGTTCACGCTCACGCTGCCGGTTCGGAAGGATGATCGCGCCGTGGCGCGCTGAGCGCGCCACGCGTCCGTTAGGCTCTCCGCTCTCTGCGCCACTCCAACCGATACGCTAGCGCCGGACCTCGCGGCCCCTCGTAGGCGAGCTGTGCCATGAGCAGGGTGAACGGCTCGGTGTATCGCGCGATTTCGAGCTTCCCGGCGTCCACGGGATCGAACCCGACGTCGCGAATCAGCCGCGCCGCGGTCTTCTTTGCTCCCGTGTCGTCGCCGCAGTAGACCAGGTTCGGCCGTTTCTTGTTCGCGCGCGCCTTGAAGACGCTGAACAAGACCTCGCTCGGCACCGTGCTGAAGGCCGACACAACGTGCGCCGTCCGCACCTTCTTCTGCAATTGCTCCGCGCCCGACGACGTCTGCCCAACGACGAGCTTCGTATCGTCCTTGTTCATGGGCAGCGAACAACTCACGATGACGGTGCCGGACACGTCGCCGCCCTTCGCGAGGACGTCGTCGACCCGCGACCAATGCACGGCGAGGAGCAGGACGTCGGCAGACTCCGTCGCGTCGGCGGGCGTGCCGGCGCGTGCGCCATGGCCGGCGTCGCGCGCCAACCGCTCGAGCTTGCGCTCATCGTGCGAATAACTGAACACCACGTCGTGACCCGCACGCGCGAAGATGGTGCCCAGCTTTCCGCCCATCAAACCTGAGCCGAGTATGCCGATGCGCATTGTTTCTCCTTCGCTGGGGAAACGGAACGAATCTTCGACCGGCAAGCGCCGCGCCGCGGCGGTCTCCCAAGCGCAGCGCTTCCCTCGTCTATCGATAGGTCTTGACAAACCCGGCCGACCGCGCAATCCTTCCCATCGTCTATCGATAGGAAGCATGGACGCGCATGAAAACTGCCGCCGAGCTCCTGCCCGGAACATTGGATCTCATCGTGCTGCGTACGCTCGTACGCGGGCCTATGCACGGGTACGGCATCGCGCAGCGCGTCAAAGAAATCTCGAAGGACGTGCTCCAGGTGGGCGAGAGCTCCCTCTACCCTGCCCTGCAACGACTGCTGCTCGACGGCTACGTGACGGCGGAATGGGGCGCGTCCGAAAACAATAGGCGAGCGCGATTCTATACACTCACGGCGGCGGGACGGCGCCAGCTCGCCAGCGAGCGCGAAGAATTCGAGCGCATCGTCGGCGCCATTCACGCGGTGTTGCGGTTCGCCTGAGGTCGCCATGCGCATCCTCCGTCGCCTCGAGCACTGGATTCGGTCCCGCACCCATCGCGGCGAGTTGGAGGACGAGCTCGCGTTTCATCGGTCGATGATCGAGGGCAATCTCATCGCGCGCGGGTGGACTCCCGACGCGGCGCGCATCGCGGCGCGCCGCACGATGGGCAACGAGACGCTGAGTCGCGAGGATGCGCGGCACGTGTGGGTCTGGTGGTGGCTCGACGCGTTGCGTCAGGACGCGGCCTACACGGTGCGCAGCTTGCGCAAGAGTCCCGGCTTCACGGCGGCCGTGGTCGGCACACTCGCGTTAGGCCTCGGCGCCAATGCGGCGATGTTCGCGACGGTCGATCGCATTCTCTTTCGCGCACCGCCCCGCCTCATCGAGCCGGCCACCGTACACCGCGTGTACCTCTACCGCACGTCGGAGGGCGTCGAGGCCGAGCGCAGCGGACAGTACCTTCGGTACACGGATCTCGCGCGGTGGACCTCGTCCTTCGCGCAGATTGC
>Ga0310810_10002928_pt1 | contig 18516 bp, 11 predicted proteins | sample NCmetagenome_FD_207641 | JGI IMG/M metagenome (GOLD analysis project Ga0310810, IMG submission 207641) | Soil microbial communities from experimental microcosm in Duke University, North Carolina, United States - NC | ecosystem: Engineered > Artificial ecosystem > Soil microcosm > Unclassified ...
ACGAGTTGCGGCGTGCGTTTCGACCCGTTCAAACGCAAGACCACGGCCAGCCCTGCCAGATCCTCCATCACGCGTTCGAGCACGCCAGGTGAAAGGGCCACGGCATCTACGCCCGAGCGAGCGACGCAGCGGACGAGCGGAACCGGGTCGTCGGTTCGATGATCGAGAGGCACCACCAGCGCGCGGCCATTGGCAAAGATCCGGCGCAATCGAAGCGATTTGCCCAGAGTCATGTCTCTATAATAGTTGGTGATGCGCTACCGCAGGCTGGGTAAAACCGGATTTCAAGTGAGCGAGATGGGTTACGGGGCCTGGGGCATCGGCGGAAAATTGTGGTTGGGAGGCGACGACCGCGAGTCGTCCCAGGCCCTGCGACTGGGCATCGAGCGGGGTGTGAACTTCATTGATACCGCGCTGGCGTATGGCGATGGCCACAGCGAGCAGCTTGTCGGCCAGGTAGTGCGCGAGACCGGCCACAAGATTTATGTCGCCTCAAAGGTGCCGCCAAAGAACATGCTGTGGCCGGCGCGGCCGGGAGTTCCCATTTCCGAGGTTTTTCCATATGAATACATCATGGAATCGACCGGGCGCAGCCTGAAGAATCTCGGTATCGAAACCATCGACTTGCAGCAGTTGCACGTATGGAACCCGGAATGGCTCGTCCGCGACGAGTGGAAGCGGGCCTTCGAAGACCTAAAGCGCTCAGGAAAGGCGCAAGCCGTGGGCATTTCCATCAATGACCACCAGCCGGACAGCGCCATCGAGATCATCAGGACTGGATTGATCGACACCGTGCAGGTGATCTACAACATTTTCGATCAGACGCCGGAGAAGAATCTGTTTCCCTTGGCGATGGAGCGCGGCATCGGCGTGATTGCGCGAACCCCCCTGGATGAAGGCGCGCTCACCGGACGGATCAACCCGCACTCACAATTCGAGCCCACGGAATTTCGCGCACGCTATTTCAGGGGCGACCGAAAGCAGCAGGTGGCCGAGCGCGTCGCGGCTATTGAGCGCGACTTGGGCATTCAGGAAGGGGTGATGCCGGAGGTAGCGCTGCGCTTCTGTCTCTCGCATCCGGCGGTTTCGAGCGTGATTCCCGGCATGCGCACGCGCGCGAATGTCGAATTCAACTGCACCATACCCGGCAAGGGGGCGCTACCCGAGAAGGTGGTGGCGGTTCTAAGGCAGCACGCCTGGGAGAAAAATTTCTACGGCGGGTGAGAGGTGGCACCGGCATTCTTGACAGTGCGGTTTTCAATTGACAGGAGAAGCACAGGCGCGAACGCCCGCACCGCTTACTCCACCTTCACATCCAGCCGCAGCTCTTTCATGAGGCGCTCGCGCATGTCGCCCAGCCAGGTATCCACGTAGCGCCGGTTGAGGTCGATGGTGGCCGACGCGACCGTGCCTTGGTCGCGCGTGATAGCCAGCAATTCGCCGTTAGGATCGACGATAGAAGTTGGAAAGTCGTAGCCGGAGCTGACCAGAAACACCTGATTCTCAATGGCACGCGCCTTAGCCAGCGTTTCGTTGCCGCCCCAAATGGGCATCAGGATTATCTCCGCGCCGCGCAGCACGAGCGCACGCGCCGGATCAGCGTACTGCAAGTCCCAGCAGATCATCATGCCCACTTTGCCGAAATCGGTGCGGAAAACCGGATAGTCGTTGCCAGGCGTCAAGCCAGCTTCGATCTCTTCGCGCGGCAGGTACACCTTCCGATACTTGCCGATGAAACGGCCGGTGCGGTCGATGAGAACGGCAGTATTATAAATCGCGGCGCCCTCGCGCTCAAAGATGCCGGCCACGACATACGCATTCTTTTCGCGCGCAACTTTGGCCAGACGCTCCGTGGTCGGGCCGGGAATGGATTCCGCCACGTCGGAGTAATGTTTGCCCGTACCCACCACGGTAATCCCTTCGGGCAGCAGAATCACATCCGCACCCGAAACTGACTTGCGAATCACGTCAAGAAATTCATTCACGCTTTGCTCGGCCGAGTGCGTATCACGCGGCCGCAGATTGATGGAAGCCACGCGTACGGGACGGGCGCCAGGCGCCGCGATCTCCTCGAGCGAAATGTCATCCCACCAGATGGTGGCGTAGGGCGCGTTCTGCAAATAAAGTTGCAGCTTGACGGAAGCAGCGGCCTCCGGAGCGGGTGCGTCCATCGAAACACGCGTCCACTCTCCGGCCCGCTCGCCGCCGTAAACGTAATCCGGCTGCCCGGTGCGCGTTCCGTCGGTCTTCGCCCAGTCCAGTCGCGAGACCACTTGCCGCCGCTCATCCTGCACGCCCTCCGCGCGATAGTAAGCGACAAAGCGATACCACTTACCCGGTTGGACTCCGGGGGCCGCGTATTCCCATCCACCATACTCGGCGGCATTGGTGTTGCCGGAAATAGCGAGCGATCCAGCCGCATTGCGGTAATGCACGAGATCGACAAAAGTGCGCGGCGCAATTTCGGGACGAGCGGCCCAGGTCCGCCAGCCAGCAGGCAGGCCATTCGCAGCCGGTTTGAATCCCGCCTGTTGCACGTGCAGCGGCGCCGCCGAAACGAGGGCGGCGAAACATAGAGACAAAATCGTTCGAAGAAACATCACAGCACCTGAACTATCTTAACGCGCGCCGCGGAGTCGTAAGAGCTACTTTGCTGAAGGACCGGAGTGGGCGACGATGCCCCGGTCTTCAGCGATGGTGAGGAATTGATCGGCGGCAATATTGGTGAGCCGTTGCTTTGTGCCGCTGGGCCACTCGATTTCTAGCGCGGTGACGGCCGGATCTTTGCCGAGGCCGAAGGTCACAGCCAAATCGCTTTGCGAGCAGTAACTAGAGCCGCTATGCACCGCACGCCACTGCTTGCCGGAAGCACTTTCAATGCGTACGACAGCGCCGATGCCATCGCGATTGGACTTCGTCCCGACCAGCCGCACGCACAGAAACTTGTTGCGGTTACCGCCGTCGTTCCGGTAAAGATATGCGGGGCCGTGATTGGTCGCGATCAGAACGTCCAGATCGCCATCGCGGTCGAAATCGGCATATGCCGCGCCGCGTGCCACGATGGCGCGGTTAAACGCCGGGCCCATCAGCGCGGTGACATTCTCGAAGCGGCGCTTGCCGAGATTGCGCAACAGCAGCGGCGCTTCTTTGTATTGCACTTTGGGCTGCACGCGGCCGATTTCCTCCTCGATGTGTCCGTTGGCGGCGAAGATATCGGGATAACCGTCCAGATCGTAGTCGAAGAAGAACACACCGAAGGCCAGGCTGAGCAGGCTCGCGCGTCCAACGGTGGACGACGGCGCTTCATCCACAAACAAACCAGTGCCCTCGTTGTGATAGAGGCCGAGCATCTGGTTGGAAAAATTTCCCACCAGCAAGTCGGCGCGGCCAGAGCGATCGTAATCTGCCGCGTCCGTGCCCATGGCGCCCCGCGCCACGCCATCTTCGCCGAAGGCCACTCCAGCGGCCATGCCCTCTTCGGTAAACGTGCCGTTCTTGTTATTGCGATAGAGTTTGTTGGGTTGGGTATCGTTGGCCACGAAAATGTCGGGCCAGCCGTCGCTGTTGTAGTCGAACACGGTGATGCCGAGCGACTTGCTGGTGGGCTCAGCGATGCCCGCCTTCTGGCTGACGTCTTCGAACTTGCCGCCGCCCAGGTTGTGATAGAGCTTGCACGATGTGCCCTTGTAGGATTCCGGCGTGCAATACGATTTCGTCGCGCCATCGAGCGAACACCACAGGTCGCCTTTCGCCGTCCACTGCACGTAGTTGGCAACGAACAAGTCGAGCTTGCCATCGCGGTCGTAATCCAGCCAGGCGGCGCTGGTGCCGAAGTTAGCATTGCGGATGCCCGAGGCGGCAGTCACGTCACGGAATTTTCCGCTGCCTTCGTTGTGGAACACGTGATCACCGTCGAGCGCGGTGATATAGACGTCATCGCGGCCATCATTGTCGAAATCGCCGATGGCCACGCCCATTGCATACATCTCCACGTCCAGGCCGCTGCCGGCGGTGATGTCGGTGAATGTGCCGTTGTGATTGTTGCGGTAAAGCGCGCTGAGTGATTTGCGGCCGCGCGGCGCCCAGTCTTTGCCGTTGAGCAACAGAATATCAGGCCAGCCGTCGCCATCGGCATCGAAGAACGCGCAGCCGGAGCCCAGTGTTTCGGGAAGAAACTTCTTCCCCGCCCTGCCGCTGTTGTGAGTGAAGTGGATGCCAGCAGCGCTGGTAACGTCGGTCAGTTGAACCGATGGAACCGGCATTGCTGGCAGTTTGGTATCAGCCTTGGTATCGGCGTAAATAAAGACGGCACAGGTGAGAATGAATAATCCACAAAGGATTCTCATCGCCCGCCGCCCGTCAGCGACACGCTCTCGTGGTCATGGATCTGCTGGCGTTCGTTATTATCCTCGGGGCTGATCAGGCGGCGTATCGCGGTGATGGATTGCGACGCCTCCTCGGCCTTGAAGCGGCGGAATAGCTGTTCCTCGCGCCCGGCTTTCTCGCGGTCGCCCAGCCCGCGATAGCACAGCATCATGGTGTAATGCATCTGCAAATCTTCGGGATCCACGCGGCAGACGCGCTCCAACACTTGGATAGCCTCCGCGTACTGGCGCTTCAGAAACAGAATGCGCGCCATCTGGTTGAGCGCTACGCGGTCACGCGGATAGAGCGATTCCACCGTGCGGAGCGACGCCAGCGCGCCATCGTAATCGCCATCAGATTTTTGGGTCATCGCCTTGAAAAAGTAGATACGGCCCAGCTTGGGATTGATGGACATCGCCTTCTCAATATAGGGCTTGGCGGCGTCGGTTTGGCCTTCCTGGATGAGCGCGCGGGCGACATTCAACCAGCCGTCGGCGTATTCAGGCTCGGCTTCAGTGACCTTCTTGAACGCGTATTCGGCGCCCTTCAAATCGCCTTGCAACAGCAGCCCGATGCCCCAGTCGTTCCACCGTTCACGATCTTTTTTCTGCACCGCCGGCGTCCAACTCGTCTCGCCCAGGCCGACGGTTGCCTTCGCCTCGGCCAGCGTGACAATGGGCAGGTCCGGAACGCGATCTTTGATTTGACCAGACACATTCGACGGAATGTTGGCGCGATCAAACGAATACTCCAGGCTGTTTTGCGTGGCGTTTAGCAACGCCGAATCCTGGCCAGGTTTGGGTTGGCCGGCATACGCAAAATTTGTGTAATACCAGGAAAACTTGCGGTAGTTGAGCTTGGCCGTTAGCGTTACCGGACCCTTGGCGTCTTTCGGAATCTTCACGCGATAGTGTGCCACGTCGGCGGCGCCGGGCGGAATGAGACGCACGTACAGAACGCTGCGCGCCTGCCACGCGTTGCGCTTGTTGATCTGGTTACCGGCGCCATCGAGCTGGTACGACTTGTAGAAATGCGCACCGGGCTCGACCGGACCCTTGCCGTCGCCTTCGACACGCCCGCTCCAGAAAATCACGCGCCCATCGGCATCTTTACCTTGCAGCTCGAGCCAGACGTCAAACGAGTCCACGGTTCCAGCCGGGAAGAAGTGGCCAATCTTGCGCGTGCGCACGACCACGTCGACGCGCGCCGTCGAGCCTGTCGCCAGTTTCGCGCCGGCATGATCGATAGGCGCTGAAATTCGCCCCACTTCACGGATCACTCCGGTGGATGCGGACTCAGCTTCCTCGCCGACGGCAAAGCCGGTCATGGCCTGCGGGGCGTCGCTGGTCCGCCGTTTCATCTCCGTTCCTTTGTTCTCGACCGGCGAAACCGCGAAAATATCCACCGTGATAAAACCAGACTTAAGAAAATCCACCGTCGTCTTCATCTGCGCCTCGTCGCCATTGGCTTGGGCGACCGCCGTGTTGGCGGCGGGGAAGCGGTGGGAATGCACCATCCCGTCATGATTGCCGGGATCGCGCGAGGCCACCAGCGGCATGTGGCAATCGGCGCACACCTGACTCTTCGGCGGATAGTAGAACGACCGTGCGCCTTGCCCCGAAACACCGCTTGCTTGCCAGTTGTCGTAATCGTTGAAGCCGCGGAACCAGCGGTACTTGTTCACGGGCACGTCGAGGTGCACCTTGTGGCAGGCGGCGCAGAATTCAGCAGATTCCCCGCGCATGAAGGGCTTCAGAAATGACTTCTTGTGCGGCCCGGGATTGAGAAACGTGAGGAAGTAATCGAGCGCATGCACGTACTTGTTACGGCTGGTGGCCAACTCATGGAGCGGCGGGTACTCAATGGTGAAATCGGCGTTGCCCATGGTGCTATCCACATGCACGATGGAGTGACACGATGTGCACGCCAGGCCCGCGCGCGCTTCCGGCGTATCGATTTGCTCTTTGATGGGGCGTTCGAAACGGCCATTGAAGAAGACAGCGTGATCGTGGCAACCGGCGCACCATTTGCTCGGCTGCGTACCCACCACCGATTGCATATATTCGATTGACTTCCGGTAGAACTGGTTATTGAACGATGCGAAGTGGTGTACCGAGCTTTTCCACTGCTGGTAAATGTCCTTATGGCATTCGCCGCAACGTTCCGAATCCATGAAAAAGTTCGCGGGAATAATACCGCCGACGTTGGTCCGGGCCGATGACGGGAAGAAGGGCGACTTGGGCCCGCCGCCTTCGCCGTCCATCGATGTAGGAACCACTAGCGCATTACGGATGTGGGCGCTGGAATTGGGAAACGCCTTGCGATAGAGCATAGTGGACGAGGGGAGCACGACCAGGAACGCGAGCGAAAACTGGAAAGCTTTGCGGAAGCCGGGCGTCTGGCGCATGGCGAAGGGCATGAGCGCCGCGAGGCCAATGGCAGCCGCCACGATGTGCGCCATGAGGGCCCAACGATGGTCGCTTGTGTTTCCGCGCACTGCGAGGAACACTCCGAGTGCGGCGGCCGCCAGAAAAAATCCCGCGGCTGCCGGAAATTGGCGCAGCAGAAACAACAGCACCACGGTCAGCACGACGCCCAGCACCAGGTGCAGCAGGACGTTGCCCATGTAGAAAACTGTGGGCGAGTTGAAGGCTGCGATATAGGCCGTATTGATCAGCAGAACGAGGAACAGGACTGCGGTCCATTGCCGAAGCTTACGAGTGTTCATTTTTTGTTACCCCCTGCTGCGGCCGCGAGCGTGCGTATGAGCTGCAGCGCCGGTCTGGTGTTATAGCGCTCCAGGTATTCCCTGTGCGCTTCGTCGTCCGGAAATTTCTGTGATGCCGGATACGGATACGATGTCATGGCATGGAACGGCAGCGGCTCTACTGTCTGCGAGAATGCCGTGTTGTAGTCGCCGTCTTTGGCCCAGCCATCCACCCGCAGCAGAAAATCGCGCTTCCATCCGGGCTTGAGGGCCGGCAGATCGTGCGCGGGGAACAGGAGACGCAGTTCGTCGCCCGCTCCCATGATGACCAAGCGGTCATCGGCGGCCTGGAGAAGCAGGCGCACATCGCCGTAGCGCGTATACATGCCCGGTGTCGGGTTCCACATCGCGATCGGCATCCAGCTCTGGTAATCGAAGGCTTCGGGTTGCTGGCGCGCCGGATCGATCGTGGGTTTCGAAAAGCCGCGGAATTGCAGGTCGGCCGAAGCCGCGTCCACTGGCGTGAGTCGCACGTCTGGCGCAGTGGCGCTACCGGCGAGGAAAATTTCGTCCCAGTACACGCAGAGATTGGTGACGATGCGAACCTCGCGCGAAGACGTTAACCACTTGCCCGTGAGATCCACTGCGATGGTCTTCGGTTTTCCGGCGGGAATGCCCATGTCTTCGATGACGGTCTGCCACTCATCCTGTGCATTCTTCATTTGCAGATAAGGGAAAATAGGCCCGCCTTTCGATTCCTGCGACGCGCGTACGAAAGTGCTGCCGTCGGCCCAATCTACCCACCCGTTCAAGATGAGTATCGCGCGGCCGTCGCGCTCCGCGTCGTTGAAATCGAGGTCGAGATGGTGCAGTTCGGCCACGCCGCTGTAGTCGCGACGGAAACTATCGGGATAGGTGCGATCGCGCCTGAGTAGCCGCGCCAGAACGTCGTGGCCGGCCGAATCGCGCGCGCGCGTCGGATAAATCCGCCTCGTCACGCCGTACAGCCGGAAATCGGGGAATGGAGGCGATTTGAATTTCTCGTTGGTGAAGATTTCCGTGCGCGCGGGATGGTCCAAGGCGATCAACTGCACGCGATCCAGATACGAAATTTCGCGGAGTTCCTCGGTGATGCGGATCTCATAGGCGCCGGCGCGCTCCACCAGCGACTCGCCGGGTATCTGCACGTACTCCTGGTCCGCCACGGGAAAGTACTGGCCGTCGCCCGAGCTCGCGCCCAATGGCGCAACCCCGAGAACGTCGGTAATGAACTCGAACCGCTTCCCGTTCCACGCGAAAATCATGGGGCAGGAGCCGGAGAGCCTCTGGGCTTCCTGGAAGTTCAGCGCCGTGAGTACGGGCTGCTTGGGCTCGTTCTGGATGAGGCCGTTGGGCCAGGTAATGCGCACCGTGTCGACCTCTTTATAGCCGGCCAGACCGAACAGCAGCGGCACGCCATCGTAGATTTTCTTCTGATAGCTGGCGCCGGTCTTCACCTCGACGGTCGCGCCCGGCGCGAGCTTAAGATTCTTCACGCCGCCAATGGCGACGCGGAGCCAGTTGTTGTGGGTGGCGGTTTGATTTTCAAAGACGTGCAGGCTGCCGTCTTCGCTGACGGCGGCAATGTCCAAACGCCCGTCCTTATTGAAATCCGCGACGGCCAGGGCCACGCTCGATCCGAGCCCGGCCGGAACAGCGTCCTGGCGCTCCAGCTTGCCCTCTCCGCGGGCCCGATAGAGCGCGTTGCGCGCGACCAGGTCCGCGACACCACGGTTATCGAGATCGGCGAACAGCGCGGGCCCTTTGGCATTGAGGCTGCCCGCCGGCTCCAACTTGCCTGCGCGATTCTCAACGAGTACGATACCGGCCGGAGACTGCGCTCCGAGATCAGGAAACCCATCGTTATTAAAATCCTCGGCAAGCACCGCGCTGGCGCCCGCCGGGATCGCATCGAGTGGGATGGCCTCGTACCGTCCGTTCAACCGGTCGCGATAGAGCACCCCGGCGCGATCGCGGTACGACACTGCGAGATCGCTTGCGGCGGTGTCATGGCGGACGGAAAAGATTGCGGCGTTTGTCGGATGCCCCGCGACGAACGGGAATTCGACCGTCTGGTCAGTGAATCCGGCTGCGCCCTGGTTGCGAATGAGCGCGGACTTCTCCCCTAGAAGTAGCAGATCGAGATCGCCATCGTGGTCGTAATCGATCCACACAGCTTTTTCAAACCTACCGGCCGGCAGTTGCGCCGCGTGCTTCTCGAAAACGCCGTTGCGATTGTGGTAGAGCGCCGCGCCGGAATCGGTCAGCACAAACAGATCCGGAAAGCCATCGTTGTCGAAATCTCCGGGCGCGATGGACTTCACGTTTTTCAAACTTTCTAAACCGCTTTTGACGACTGGCGTCGCGCCGCTCTTGTAAACCTGTACACCGTCCGCCGACCACGCGATCAGGTCCGGGCTGCCGTCGCCATCGAAATCCAGCACCGCCAGGCCGGCCGTCGCCGCGTCGAAGTGACCCGCCAACTTGCGGTCCGCAAACTGCAACGGCGCCGGCGGAGCGCTGGCCGGCTGCGGCTCGACCGTCTCGTAGATCTCGGCGTAATAACTCCACTCCATGTCCTCGGGCACGGCGGCGCCCGCCTGGCGCTTCTTGATCTCCTGGAAAATTTTCAGCTCGCGCGCGGCCTCTTCACCGTGGCCCGCCTGCCGGTATTGATTGAACAGCTGGAAGTGCGGACCGGCCAGGTTGGGATTCAGCTTGGCCGCAATCTCCAGTTGCTTGAGACCTTCGGCCGGCTTCCCTGCCAGCTTGTACAACACGCCGAGGTTGTAATGCGTCACCGGCTCGTCGGGCACCAGTTTGGCCATCTGCTCAAGCTGCTGGATGGCGTGCTCGTAGTCGCCGTCTTTCTTGTAGACAATTCCCAGATTGAACCAGGTATGCGGGATTTTCGGATCCTGCTTCTGCGCTTTGAGCAACTCGGCCACGCCATCCTTGTTCTGGCCGGCGCGCAACAGGGCGATGCCATAGTTCACCCGCTCAGGAGCGGATTCGGGCGCTACATCGAGCGCCTTCCTGAACTCGACGACGGCTTCCTTTTGGGTTGTGGGGTTCTCGTAGAAGGCCTTGCCAAGATTGCGATGGCGCCAGAGAAGATCCTGCTGCTGGCGCGACGCGCTGGCGCCGTGCAACAACAATAGTAGGGCGGCCGGCAGTACGATGCCGGAAATATATCCGAGGACCCGCTGCATGGGAGTGATGTCCTCACATTATGCAACCGGTTGAAGCGGCGGCAAATAGTAGTTTTGTATTAGGAGAGCTTGGCTCGCTATGATTGTCTGCCTGGCCGCAACATCGATGGTAGAATAATGGTATGAGATGTACCATTGATCATGCCGGAAGGGTGGTAATTCCGAAGGCGGTGCGGGAATCGGCAGGACTCAAGCCGGGTTCGCCACTTGAGATCGCATATCGCGACGGCAAGGTGGAAATCGAAGCCGTTCGCAGGCCGGTCAAGCTCGTCCGCAGATCCGGATTATTGATAGCCGAGCCACCGCGGGGAACGCCCAAGGTTACAGGTGACCAGGTCCAACAAATGATCCGCAACCTTCGAGAAAGGCGGCTGGCCCGGTGAATATGAAGTTCGGGCTGGATACCAGTTGCGTCGTGCCGCTTCTGTCGGCGGGTCACTCGCAGCACGAGCCGACTCTGGAAGGGTACACGGTCCGTCGGCGGCGAGCCGAGCAGCCCGTGATACCCGTTCACGTACTGCTGGAATCCTTCTCAGTGTTGACGCGGAGTCCGGCTCCGCTGTTTATTTCACCGATGCAAGTCCGTAAGATGCTGGTCGAGAACTTTTCCGGGATTGCCGAGTTCCCTGGCCTTTCGCCGCATCACTGCTGGGCAGGATTGGACGAGCTCGCCGCGCGGTCGCTTGGCGGAGGCCTAGTCTACGATGCGATTATCGCCGATAGCTGCGTCCACGCTGGCGCGAAGGTGCTGTTGACCTGGAATGTTCGAGATTTCCTTCGGGTGGCACCCTCCGCCCTGGAAATTCGACAGCCTTAACGTATCCTTTATTACATGCTCACGCGCAGAAATCTGCTGGCTGCCGGCGCAGCGGCGCCCATGACTGCCGCAGGAAGCAGCAAGATGTTTCTCTGCATGCACCAGACCACGTCGGTGGCCGCGGGTTTTCGCGGCTCGCTCGAAGGCTACGCGCGCGCTGGCATCCGCTATGTGGAAGTGATCCCGCCACTGGTCGAAGAATTCAGCAAGCATGAAAGTGTCGCGGCCGCCAGGCGCCTCGTTTCCGATCTCGGGCTGAAGGCGGTCTCTTCGGGCGGAGTGCGCGGCTTGGCAGAGCCGCACGCGGGGCGCGCGCAGGCCATCGAAGATCTCAAGCGCACTGCCACGCTCGTGGCGGAGATGGGCATCGACCGCATGGTGTGCCCGTGCGGGACGGCCGAGAAGTTTACAAGTGATGACTATACGCGCGGCGTCGATAACCTGCGCGAAGCAGGCGACATCGTCAAACCGCTGGGTATCACGGCGATGCTCGAGTTCATGCGCGGGTCTACCTTCATCGGCACACTGCCCACGGCTCTCAACATGACGCGCCAGGCAGCGCACCCCAACGTGCGGCCCATGTTCGACGCCTATCACTTCTGGGCGGGCCTCAGCAAGTTCGAAGATCTCGATCTGATACACGACGGAGAGATACACCACGTTCATTTTCAGGATGTGCCTGGCATCCCGAGAGAGTTGCTGGATAACAGTACGCGCGCGATTCCGGGCGACGGCGTCTCGCCGCTAGTGGGTATCGTTCGGAAACTCGCGGAGAAAAATTATCGGGGTCCGCTCTCGGTCGAGCTCTTCTATCCGCATTTGCAGAATGGTGACCCGTTTGAAGTTGCATCGCGGATCCGGCGTAAAGCCGAACTCATTCTGCAGCAGGCGGGCGTCCTGTGAGCCTCAACGGCCAGCCTCCCGTCTTCCGCGCGGAGAACGTCACAAAGATTTTCCGCTCCGGCGAGAGCGATCTCGCCGTGCTGGATCATGTGAGCTTCGACGTGGCGGCGGGCGAGCGGCTGGCATTGGTTGGCGAGTCGGGCGCGGGCAAATCCACGCTGCTGCACTTACTCGGCGGTCTGGACAGGCCGACGAGCGGTACGATATACTACAAAGCGAAAGACATATCAGGACTCGGCGATTCGGATCTAGCGGATTTCCGAAATCGAGCAGTTGGGTTTGTCTGGCAGATTCACTATCTGTTGCCGGAATTTACGGCGCTGGAAAACGTGATGATGCCCCTGCTGATCCGCGGAAGGTCTCACGCGGAGGCAGCCTCGGCTTCACGAGCGAGGTTAGAGGAGGTAGGACTTGGAGCACGCACTGGGCATCGTGCGGGGGAATTGTCCGGTGGGGAACAGCAAAGGGTCGTTCTCGCACGGGCTTTGGTGGGCAATCCCTCGGTCCTGCTGGCCGACGAGCCCACTGGAAATCTGGATGTCAGGACCGGAGAGATGATTTTTAATCTCCTGACGTCCTTGCACCGGTCACATCAGCTCACATCGATTTTCGTTACTCACAATTTGTCGTTCGCGCGAAGATGCGACCGTATTCTGCGGCTGGAGGGAGGAGTTCTGGTCGGGAAATCACCTGATGACCCTGCAACCGAACCCGGGCAGGGAGTATCTTTGAAGTAGTGGGTTCTTTCACACACGGCGGGGGCGCTGCGCAGTATGTTTGAACGTTATACGGAAAAAGCCAGGAGAGTCATTTTTTTTGCACGCTACGAGGCCAGCCAGTTCGGCAGCCCGTTTATAGAAACCGAGCACCTGCTCCTGGGTCTGCTTCGGGAGGATAAGACGTTAGCGAACCGCTTCTTGCGTTCGCATGCGGCCGTCGAATCCATTCGTAAGCAGATCGAGGGCCACACTACCATTCGGGAAAAGGTATCGACCTCGGTCGATCTGCCGCTGAGCCACGAGTGCAAGCGCGTGCTGGCTTATGGCGCCGAAGAAGCCGAACGGCTGAGCCACAAGCACATTGGCACGGAGCATCTGCTGCTCGGTTTGTTGCGGGAAGAGAAATGCTTTGCCGCGGAGATCCTGCACGAGCGCGGGCTGCGTCTGTCGGCGATACGCGAGGAACTGGCGCGCGCGTCTTCGGAAAAGGTCACCTCGAACCGTCCCAAGGAAAGTTCTCTATTGGCCGAGTTCAGCCGCGATCTGACGCAGGCCGCCATCGACAACTCGCTCGATCCGCTGATCGGCCGCGATTACGAATTGGAGCGCGTGGTCCAGATCCTGTGCCGCCGCACCAAGAACAACCCCGTGCTGATCGGCGAGCCGGGCGTGGGCAAGACGGCCATCGTTGAGGGGCTCGCGCAACGCATCGCGGAAGGCGACGTACCGTCTTTTCTTGCGGAAAAACGCATTCTCGCGCTTGATCTTTCGCTCATCGTCGCCGGCACGAAGTATCGCGGCCAGTTTGAAGAACGGCTGAAGACCATCATGAAGGAGCTGATGGAGAACCAGAACGCCATCATCTTTATCGACGAGCTGCATACCCTGGTAGGCGCGGGATCGGCCGAGGGTTCGCTCGACGCCGCTAACATTTTGAAGCCGGCCCTTTCGCGGGGCGAGATTCAGTGCATTGGCGCCACCACGCCGGGCGAGTATCGCAAGTCGATCGAGAAAGACCGTTCGCTCGAGCGCCGATTTCAGGCCGTCAAAGTTCCGCCGCCCACCGAAGGTGACGCAATCAAGATTCTGTACGGCATCAAAGACCGCTACGAGAAATTCCACGCGGTGAGTTACACCGACGAAGCCATCGAGACCGCGGTCTACACCTCCAACCGCTATATCCCGGACCGCTTCCTGCCCGATAAAGCCATCGACCTCATCGACGAAGCGGGCGCGCGCGTGAAACTGCGCCAGACCACGCTCCCGGCGGATTTGGCCGACATTCAGAAGCGCATCAAGTTCATCGTGCACCGCATGGAGAACGCTATCGCGAACCACGAGTTCGAGAAAGCGCGTTTTTATTCAGATGAAGAGCGCAAAGAGCGCGAGAACATGCGCCAGTTGCGCGAGAAATACAATCTCGACGACACCTCGACCGGAATTGTCACGAAGGATGATATCGAGGACGTGGTCGCGCGCTGGACCGGCGTCCCGATGACCGCCATCAAGGAAGAAGAGATCGCCAAGCTTCTCCGCATCGAAGAAGAACTGCACAAGCGCATTATCAGCCAGGAAAAAGCTATTTCCGCGCTGTCGCGCGCCATCCGGCGTTCCCGTGCGGGCCTCAAAGCCTCGGCGCGGCCCGCGGGATCGTTCCTGTTCCTCGGACCGACCGGTGTGGGCAAGACCGAAGTCGCGCGCGCGCTTGCCTCGTTCCTGTTCGGCAGCGAAAAATCTCTCATCCGCTTCGATATGTCCGAGTTCATGGAGAAACACTCGGTTTCGAAGCTGATCGGTTCGCCTCCCGGATACGTGGGCTACGAAGAGGGCGGGCAGTTGACCGAGCGCGTGAAGCGGTCGCCCTACTCGATCATTTTGCTGGACGAGATCGAGAAGGCGCATCCGGATGTTTACAACATCCTGCTGCAGGTATTTGAGGACGGCCAGTTGACCGATGGCCTCGGCAACACGGTCGACTTCAAGAACACCATCATCATCATGACCTCGAACCTGGGCGCGCGTTTCCTCGAGAAACGCGGGCACCTGGGATTCTCGGCTCCGGCGGGAGAAGGATTTCCGTCGAAGATCGAAGACATGGTGCGCAGCGAAGTGAAGCGCGCGTTCAATCCCGAGTTTCTGAACCGGTTGGACGAAGTGATTCTGTTCACGTCGCTCAATGACGAGGACCTGCTGAAGATCATCGGCCTGCTGGTGGAGCAGATCAACGGCAACCTCGTGGCCAAGCAGATCAAGATCCGCCTGACCACCGACGCGGCCAAGTACATTCTGGAGAAGACCTGCGCCGATCGCAGCTATGGCGCGCGCCCGCTGCGACGCGCGCTGCAGAAGTACATCGAGGATCCGCTTTCGGAAGCGCTGATTCAGGGCGTGTTGCCGAAGCCATCGGATCTCGAGGTGTACCTAGGCGATACCGGCATCTACTACCGCCAACTCTCGGAAGCTCAGCCAGTGGCCGCCGGAGATGCGCCGCCCGAGCCAGTGGCGGGCACTCCGCTCTACACGTTTTGATTGGTGGCACAGGCATTCGTGCCTGTGCGCCGGTCAGCGGGGTTAATCCGCGGCCCTCGCTCTTAACGCGCGTTTTCAGCAGCCTGTTACGTTAAGCAAACGCACTGAATGCCTGCGCCGTGCTATGCCGCGGGCTGTTGCTGCGTCATGCAGTGCAGCGTTCCCAAACCCCACACCAGTTCCGTCGCGTGAATGCCCGTTACTTCGCGATCCGGGAACAGGCGGGCGAACGTCGCGAGCGCCACGCGATCACTCGGGTCGTTGAACGTGGGCACGAGCACCAGTTTGTTGGCGATATAAAAATTGGCGTAACTAGCGGGCAGGCGCTGACCAGCGAAGATCAGGGGCCGCGGCATGGGAAGCTTCGCCACGCGGACGGGTTCGGCGCGAAGGAGCCGCAGATTCTCACGCAGCGGCTCGTAATTCAGGTCGGATTTGTCTTCTTCCGCCGCAATCACGACGGTGTCCGGACCGACGAAGCGCGCCAGGTCATCGATGTGGCCGTGCGTATCGTCGCCGGCGATGCCGTTGCGCAGCCAGATCACCCGGCGTACTCCCAGATAATTGCGCAGCGCGCGCTCGATCTCGCGGCGGCCCAGCCCCGGATTACGCGCCTGCACCGGGCTGAGGAGGCATTCTTCGGTGGTCAGCAGCAGGCCACGGCCATTCACGTCGATGCTGCCGCCTTCAAGTACCAAGCCAGGCCGCCATGCGCGCACCTTGAAACGTCGCGTGATCTGCGCGGTGACTGCGTCATCCTTCTTCCAATTGTCGTACTTGGCCCAACCGCTAAACCGCCAGTTGGTGATGGCCACTTGCCCGCGCCTGTTGCGGACAAATATTGGGCCATAGTCGCGCGTCCATACGCGATCGGTAGCGCAAGCAAAGAATTCGACCGCGTCGAGATCTGCGCCTATCTTTCTCAAGATGCGCCGCGCGCCCTCGCGGTGATCGCCGTCCTCTACCAGAATGCGCACTTGCTCCACGCGAGCCAGTTTGCGCACGATTTCTCCATAGACCCACGGAATGGGCGCGAAGCGGCCGGGCCAGTCGTCACGATTGTGCGGCCAGGCGATCCAGGTGGCTTCATGCGGCTCCCACTCGGCGGGCATACGGAACCCCAGGGCGTGCGGAGTTTGCATTAATCGATCAACCGGTTCAGGATGCCCGCGTAGGCGTCGATGCGGCGGTCGCGCAGGAAGGGCCAGTTGCGGCGTACTTCGTCGATACGCCGCCGGTCGCACTCGACGATGAGGGTCTCTTCGCGCTCGTGCGCGGCTTCGGCCAACATCTGTCCGAACGGATCGGCGACGAACGATGCGCCCCAAAATTCGAGACCGTGATCCGGCGGCCCTTCGAATCCCACGCGATTCACAACGGCCACAAAAATACCGTTGGCGATGGCGTGCGAGCGCTGGATGGTGCGCCAGGCGTCGTGTTGCGCGGCGCCGTACAGCGCTTTCTCGGCGGGATGCCAGCCGATGGCCGTAGGATAAAATAGCACTTCTGCGCCACCCAGCGCGGCAATGCGAGCGGCTTCGGGATACCACTGGTCCCAGCAAACCAGCGTGGCGATGCGCCCGAATCGCGAATCGAAAGTGCGGAAGCCCAGGTCGCCGGGAGTGAAGTAAAACTTTTCGAAATAGAGGGGGTCGTCGGGGATGTGCATTTTGCGGTAGATCCCCAGGAGCGCACCATCGGCATCGATCACCGCCGCGGTGTTGTGATACACGCCCGCCGCGCGGCGCTCAAACAGGGATGCAATGATGACCACCTTCAGGTCGCGCGCCAAGCCGGCTAACGCCTCGGTGCTGGGGCCTGGTATGCACTCCGCAAGATCGAACAGGCGCGCGTCCTCTTCGCGGCAAAAATATTGCGAGCGGAACAGCTCCTGGAGGCAGATAATCTGCGCACCTTTCCCCGCTGCCTCGCGAATGCGCCACTCAGCCTTAGCGAGGTTCTCGCCGGGATCGCGAGAGCAGGCCATCTGGATCAAACCCACGCGCAATATCGGATCAGTCACAAGTTTTATTGTATGATCGTTCGTCTCTTGTGATGACGGCGCGTGCGTGTTTTTTTCTGTGTTTCCCTTTTCTGGGGCAGGTGCACGTTCCTGCCGGGCAACTCAACGCGATTGATCAGAGACGGGCGCAGCGATTATGAGATCCCGCGCATTAGTGCTATTCGACATCGATGGCACACTCGTCCGCCGTGCCGGCCCGCATCACCGGGAAGCGCTCGTCGAGGCTGTCCGCGCGGTGACCGGGTTGGACACCACGACCGAGAACATTCCCGTCCACGGGATGCTCGATCCCGACATTCTGGCGCGCATGTTGCGCGACGCGGGCGCGTCCGCGGAACTCATCCTGCGCCATCTCCCGGTCATCATGCGGCGCGCGCAGTCCATTTACGTCCGCCGCTGTCCCGATCTGCAAGACAAGACCTGCCCGGGGGTGCGACGCCTGCTCTATGCGCTCAAGCGGCGCGGCATCCCCACGGGTCTGGTGACCGGCAATCTGACGCGCATTGGCTGGAAGAAAATGGAGCGCGCCGGGCTGCGGCATTATTTCCATTTCGGCGTGTTCGCCGAGATGGCGCCCGACCGCACGGCTCTGGCGCGACTGGCCATCGAACGTGCCCGCCGGCGGGCGTGGATTCAGGATGGCGCGCTCGTTTCGCTCATTGGCGACGCACCGAGCGATATCATCGCAGCGCGCGAGAATGGCGCCCGCTCCATCGCCGTCCACACCGGCATTTCGACGCGCGAAGAACTCGCCGCGCTCTCACCGGATCTGCTGCTGGAGGATCTACGTGCGCTCAAGATCGGGATGCTGGTCTGACTTATGCAGCTTTGATTTACGCGGCTCTGATTTACACAGCCAGGCATAGCAATGGTTGCCGATCTGCCCCGCTCGCGGCGACCGCAACAGAATGAGATCGAGATAGCGCAGCGGGAACAGCAGCCAGCCCAGCACGCCGTGCGCGACTACCCGTGCAGGCCGCCATGGCAGCCAGACTTTCACATACTCGAGAAGAAAAACCAGCAGCGTGGCTGTCGGGCCGGTACGCCAGCCTTCGGACACCACCGTTAGGCCGCCCGCCAGCTGCCGCAGACCATCCGGAGTGAAGCGGCGGAAGTCCCGAGGGTATTCGTGAAAGGGATGGCAGAAGGGCACGACCAGGTGCGCCATCCCTCCGGGCGCGAGCACGCGCTCGATTTCCGCC
>Ga0310810_10002929_pt1 | contig 18513 bp, 18 predicted proteins | sample NCmetagenome_FD_207641 | JGI IMG/M metagenome (GOLD analysis project Ga0310810, IMG submission 207641) | Soil microbial communities from experimental microcosm in Duke University, North Carolina, United States - NC | ecosystem: Engineered > Artificial ecosystem > Soil microcosm > Unclassified ...
GCCGACTGGCGACTGGCGACTGGCGACTGGATACTGGCAACTGTCAGCGCAGGAACCGCCACGCAGCGGGAAGCACGGCCGCCGCTACGAAGACCTTGAGCACGTCCGCCGGCAGAAACGGATAGAGGCCGCTCGAAAGCGCGAGCGAGAGGCCTGCGTGCGGAGCGCCCCACGCGATCCAGGCGACTCCGAACGCGAACACGATCGCGAGGCCGGCTCCCATAGCGACGACAGACGTCAGGTATTTGCGATCGAACCGCCGCTCGGCCAGGTATCCGGCAGCGAAGGCCGCGAACGGATAGCTCATGAGATAGCCGCCCGTCGGCCCGAGCAAACGTCCGAGGCCCTGCGGCAGAATCGGCGATGCCGCGAACACCGGCAGCCCGGCAAGACCGACGGCCAGATACAGCACCTGCGCCGAGGCGCCGAGGCGCGCGCCCAGCGCGGCGCCGCCGAGCAACACGATCATGGGCTGCAGCGTAAACGGTACTGGTGTGAACGCCAGCGGAACGCTGACCTGAGCGGCCACAATCGTGAGAACCGTCACGAAGAGCACCGCGGCCCCGCGGATCGCGCCGGACAGGTCCGCGTGCGCGGTCATCGCGTGCAGCAGCGACGGTTGCGTGCGCTCGAGTCGAACGGTCATATGCGGCGGAATTGTACTTTATGGCTCTGGCACTGACAATCGCGGGCTCCGACTCGGGCGGCGGCGCGGGAATACAAGCCGATCTAAAGACCTTCGCAGCCTTCGGGGTTTACGGCACGTGTGCCGTGACCGCCGTCACGGCCCAGAACACGACAGGCGTTACGGCCTGGGCCGCGATTGATGCCGACCTCGTGGAAGCGCAAATCGAAGCGGTGGCTGGCGATTTCACCATCGGCGCCGTCAAAACCGGCATGCTGGCGACCAGCGCCATCGTCGAGGCCGTGTCGGCCACCATCGCCGCGCTGGAACTCCCAAACGTCGTTGTCGATCCGGTCATGATCGCCAAGGGAGGACACCGTCTGCTCGAGGAAGACGCGGCCCGGACGCTTCGCTCCGAACTGCTGCCCCGCGCCATGATTGTGACTCCTAACATACCGGAAGCCGAGGTGCTCGCCGGCATTCCCATCCGATCGCTCGATGACATGCGCCACGCCGCGCGCGCGATTCGTCGTCTCGGACCCAGCGTGGTGGTGGTCAAAGGCGGGCACCTCGATGGGGACCTCTCTATCGATGTGGTGTGCGCTGAGGACGAGGAATTCGAGTTGTCGGGTCCGCGCATCCGGAGCCGCCATACGCACGGCACCGGTTGTACGTTTTCTGCGGCCATAACCGCAGGGCTCGCGCTGGGCCGCCCGGTGGCGCAGGCACTGCGCGAGGCGCGCGCGTTCCTGCAGGGCGCGATTGAGCATGCTCCCGGAATAGGCGCAGGCCACGGCCCGCTGAATCATTTCTGGCGGTTATACTGAATGAATGGCCTCATATGAGGTCGGCCCGGCTCCGCTCGACGCGGCCCGGGTCGCCTCCATGGTCGCCCGTCCGGAAGACGGCGCGGTAACGACGTTTCTGGGCATCGTGCGCGACCATAATGCCGGCCGGGTGGTGTTGTGGCTCGAGTACGAGTCGTACGAGCCGCTCGCCGTCAAAAGCTTCGAGCAGATCGCAGGCGAGGCCGCGGAGCGCTGGCCGGGTGCGCGTCTGGCGATTCATCACCGGACGGGGCGGGTCGAAATAGGAGAGGCAAGCGTTGTCGTGGCCGCCGCCAGCGCGCATCGAGGCGACGCGTTCGCCGCGTGCCGGTATGCCATCGAACGGCTGAAGCAGATCGCCCCGATCTGGAAGCACGAATACTTCGAGGGCGGCGAGAGCTGGATCGAAGGCGCGACAGCAGATCCCGAGGACAGCGCCGCTCGCGAGGCGGCGTTCGCGAGGGCATGCACGTAACGGTCAGATTGTTTGCGCGGCTCCACGAGCTCGCGGGCCAGGCCGAGTTCGCGCGCGATCTCCCGGCGGGTTCGACGGCGGAGGACGCCTGGAGAGCGATCGTGACCGACCACCCCGAGATGGCGTCCTATACGCGCGCGATCTCGTGCGCGGTGAACGCGTCCTACGTGAAGCTGAATCGGCCACTTGCCGAGGGGGATGAGGTGGTGTTCATGCCGCCGGTGTCGGGCGGGTAGAGGACAACGAGTGAGCCACGTGAGCGGCGCGGGGATCATGGGGTCCCCGCCAGCGAGCGTGCAGGGGGGTCCGGCGGAGCGAAGCCCCCCGGAATCTAATCGAGTGCGAACGAGTACAACGAGTGAGCCACGCGAGCGGCGCGGGGATCATGGGGTCCCCGCCAGCGAGCGTGCAGGGGGGTCCGGCGGGGCGAAGCCCCCCGGAATCTATCGAGTGCGAACGAGTACAACGAGTGAGCCACGCGAGCGGCGCGGGGATCATGGGGTCCCCGCAAGCGAGCGTGCAGGGGGGTCCGGCGGGGCGAAGCCCCCCGGAATCTAAACGATGTTCCAGGCGAAACTCGCCGCGGTCGAATCGAAATACGAGCAGTTGACGGCTGAAATGGCGGACCCCGCCGTGCAGGCCGACGCGGCAAAGTTCCGCGCGCACTCGAAAGCGGTCGCGGAGATGCAGCCGCTCATCGAGAAGTACCGCGAGTACAAGGACGTCGCGGCAGAACTCGCGGCCACGCAGGAATTGCTGAACGATCCCGACATGCGCGATCTCGCGTTGGAGGAGCTGCCGAAGCTGCAGCAGCGCAGCGACAGCCTCGTCGCGGACATCAAGGTCCTGCTCGTCCCCAAAGATCCCAACGACGCCAAGAACGTCATCCTCGAAATTCGCGCCGGCACGGGCGGCGACGAGGCCGCGCTGTTCGCGGCGGATCTCTTCCGCATGTACTCGCGGTACGCGGAGCGTCAGGGGTGGAAGATCGACGTGATGTCGCAGAGCGACACCGGCGTCGGCGGCCTCAAGGAGATCATCGCCGTCATCGAAGGGCGAAACGTCTACAGCCGCCTGAAGTACGAGAGCGGCGTGCATCGGGTGCAGCGTGTCCCGGCGACCGAAGCGAGCGGCCGTATTCATACGTCGACCTCGACCGTCGCGGTACTGCCCGAGGCGGAAGAAGTCGACGTGCAGATCAATGACAAGGACCTGCGGATCGACACGTTCTGCTCGAGCGGCCCCGGCGGACAAAGTGTGAATACGACCTACTCGGCTGTCCGGATCACACATATTCCAACCGGCCTGGTCGTCTCGCAGCAGGACGAGAAGTCCCAGATCAAGAACAAGGCGAAAGCGCTGAAGGTCCTCCGTTCGCGCCTCTACGAGATCGAAATGCAGAAGCAGCAGGATGCGATTGCCAAGGACCGTCGATCGCAGGTGGGCACAGGCGAGCGCTCCGAGAAGATCCGCACCTACAACTTCAAGGAAAACCGCATCACCGACCACCGCATCGGCTTCACGATGCACCAGCTCGACCAGGCGCTCGAAGGCGAGCTGAACGAACTCATCGACGCCGCGGTCACGCATTTCAATGCGGAAAAACTGAAGGACGCCACCGAAGGCGAAACTGCTGCGTGACGAGAGAGCAGCCCAAACCAACGCCCAAGGCCCAACGTTCAACTCCCAAGCCACCCAGACTTGGGAATTGGGAGTTGGGAATTGGGAGTTGCCGCGATCACTCCTGATGACGCTTGCAGAGCGTCTCGCGAACGCGCGCGCTAGGCTCACGGCGGCCGGGATCTCATCCAAGGAAGCGGCGAACGACGCCGAACTACTCGCCCGCCACGCGCTCGGTTGGGATCGCGCACGGTTGATTACTTCGCTCCGGGATTCCGCCCCGCCGCAACTCGATCCCGCATATGACGCGCTGATCGCCCGCCGCGCCGCCCGCGAGCCGTCCTCGCAGATCATCGGTATCCGCGAGTTCTGGGGGCTTGATTTCGAGGTCTCGCCCGACGTGCTGACACCCCGGCCGGAGACCGAACTGATCGTGGAAGAGGCGCTGCAGCAATTCCCCGATACGACCTCCACGCTCAGGATCGTCGACGTCGGCACCGGCAGCGGCTGCCTCGCCGTGGCGCTCGCCCGTGAATACCCCAACGCGCAGATCGTCGCAACGGACGTTTCTGGCCCGGCGCTCGAGGTGGCTCGCCGCAACGCGGCGCGGAACGGTGCGGCGGAGCGCATCGCCTTCCACCGTGTGCCCACTGGTTCCGTGACGATCGCGGAACCCTTCAGGCCCGCCGATCTCATCGTCTCCAATCCCCCATACGTGCGGTCAACCGCCGCTCCAGGGCTTCCGCCGGAGGTCCGCGACCACGAGCCTCACGTCGCGCTCTTTGGAGGGATCGAGGGCCTCGACGTGTACGAACTGCTGCTCGAGGCAGGCGCGGAGGCGGTCTCGCCGACCGGCCGCCTGATCGTGGAGCTGGGGTACGATCAGCTCGAGCGCGTCAGTGAATCGTCGCAACGGCACGGGTGGCGAGTGGTCTCGTCCCGCAACGATTTGCAGGACATCCCCCGCGTTCTGACACTCGCTGCTGCACGGAGCGTGTGATGGCCGACTGCCTCTTCTGCCGCATCGTCAACCGCGAGATCCCCGCCTCGATCGTCTATGAAGACGAGCGGGTGCTCGCCTTCAACGACATCAACCCGCAGGCGCCGCTGCATGCGCTGGTGATCCCCAAGCGCCACATCGAGCGGCTGACCGATCTCACGCCTGACGACGACGCGATCGTGGGCGAGCTGGCCCGCCGCGCCGCCGCGATCGCAAGCGCGAAAGGCTATGCCGACGGCGGCTTCCGCACCGTCTTCAACACGAACGCGGACGCCGGCCAGACGGTGTTTCACGTGCATCTCCACCTGCTCGCGGGACGACGGCTGGGGTGGCCGCCGGGATAGACGCGGCGGGCGGAGTGCGGCGGGCGGCGCGCGGAGGGCGGCGGGCGGAGTGCGGCGCCGGCGGAGCGCGGAGTGCGGAGTGCGGAGGGCGGAGTGCGGAATGCGGCGGGCGGAGTGCGGAAGGTTGAATGCTGATACGGCCCCTGACCACAATTGACGAGTGCCGGCGCGTGGCCGCGCTCGAGCGCGAGATCTGGCGTTACGCAGACGCCGAGGACGTCGTCCCGCCCCCGGTGCTCATCGTCTCGATACGCCGCGGCGGTATCCTGCTCGGCGCGTTCGACGACGCAGGCGAGATGGAAGGATTCGTTTACTCCATACCTGCGGTGAAAGACGGGCAACTCACGCAGTGGTCGCACATGCTGGGGGTGCGCGAGGGAGCGCGCGACGCGGGCCTCGGCGTTCGGCTCAAGGTTGCGCAGCGCGAAGCGGCGCTCGCCGCCGGCATCACGCTCATCGAGTGGACGTTCGATCCGCTGCAGGCGCTGAACGCGTATTTCAATTTCACCCGTCTCGGGGTCGTGGTCGAAGAGTACGAAGAGAATATCTACGGCGACTCGAGCAGCCCGCTCCACCATGGCTCGCCGACCGATCGGTTCGTCGCCGAGTGGAAATTGCGTGAACCACACGTCGAACGGCGGATCGGCGCGCGCGCGATGCCGCTCATGCGCGACGCCGGGGTTGCGTCCGCTCCGCTCGCCAATCCATCAACGGTCCGCGACGGGTGGCTCGCTCCTGGTGCGGCAGCCCTCGACCTCACCGATCGGCGGCTGCTCGTGGAAATTCCCGGAAACTACGACGAGATCCAGCAGCAGGACGACGCCCTCGCACTGGAGTGGCGCCTTTTTTCGCGAGCCATCTTCCAGACTTATCTCTCACGCGGTTATCGCGTCGTCGACTTCTTCCTCTCGCGTGAGCAGCAGCGCGGACAGTATCTGCTGGCGCTTCGGGACTGAGAGCGCGGTGAGGCAGGCCTGAAGGCCTGCGCTACGAATGCGGGCTGAGGCAGGCGCCCGCAACCCGCTCTGCGCGCGACCCATTCCGCACGCCGCACGCCGCACACCGCACCCGCACGCCGCACTACAGCAGCGCGGGCAGTTCTCGCAGGTTCTGAATGACCGGAATGTCGGGCGGACAGTCCACCGACAGGCGCGAGCGCGCGACCAGCACGCCCCGCATGCCGAGCCGACGCGCGCCTTCGATGTCGTGCGGGACGCTGTCGCCGACCATCATCGCGTCGGCCGCCGTCACGCCCGCCTGCCGCAGAGCCGCCTCGAAAATGCTCGGATGCGGCTTCATGTAGCCGTGGTCAGACGAGGAGAGCGCGACGGCGAACAAGCCTTCGAGGGCAAAGTGGCGCTCGAACTCCGTCAGCGAGCGCTGCGTGTTCGAGATCAGGCCGATCGTGTACCCGTCGCTGTGCAGACCTCGGAGCACCTCCGGGACTTCTTCGTACAACGTGAAGTGGTGGCAGGCCGCCCATTCGTCGTAAATCGCGCGCGCGGCGTCCTCGACGTTGGGGCCCGTGCCGCCCATTCCGGTGATGATGCGGGCCGTGTATTCGACGAACACCTGCGGATCGTAAGGCCGCCCCTCGGCGTCGAGCAGCGACGAGGCGGCCGCGACCGCCGCATCGAATCGATCCGCCCGTACGTCGACACCGTATCGCGCGCAGAAGTCGCGGTATCCATGGCCCTGAAACGCCGGGCCCGGATGAATCAGCGTGAAGTCGACGTCGAAAAATACGGCCCTGGTCACGCGTGCGCGACCGGTCCGGCGACGGCGAGCGCGGCCCGCTCGGGGTGCAGGACCGCCGCGGCCGCGGCGCGCACCTGCTCGATCGACACGGAGTCGATCAAGGCGGGCAGGCGGCGATCGTAGTCGAGTCCGAGGCCAAAGAACTCGGACAACTGCAGGAACGCGGCGATGCCCGGATTCGTCTCCAGCAGGCGCGGGATCGATCCGATCAGGTACTGGCGCGTCTCGGCCATCTCGCGCTCCGTGGGGCCGGCGGAGCCGAGCGCGGCGACTTCGGCGTCAATCGCCGCAATCGCTCGATCGACATTGCGCGGATCGACCCCTGCGCGGATCACGAGCGGGCCCGGACCGAGACTCGGATCGAAGCCGCTGAACGCGTAGTACGCCATCCCCTGCCGCTCGCGGATATTCTCGGCCAGCCGACCGCCGAGCCCGAACTGGCCGAGGATGTTGTTCATCACCCAATACGCGTAATAGGCGGGATCGAGACGGCTGATTGTGACGAAGCCGTACGCCACGTCGCTTTGCGGCTTCTCCGGCATCTCGATCCGGATCTCCCGGCGTCGCTGTTCGACTGAAATCGGAGGGACGGTTGCGTCCGCCGTCGCGGTGGCGTTCCACGCGCCGAACGCGCTGGCGACGTCATCGAGCGCGCCGGTGGTTCGCACGTCGCCCACGACGACGACCGAAACGCACGATGGCGCGAAGGTCTTCCCGTGCAATGCCAGCAAATCGCCGCGGGTGAACCGTTCGACGCTCTCGACCGATCCTTTCGCCGGTTGCCCGTATGGATGATCGGCGCCGTAGAGCAGGGCCTGCAGCGCCTCGGCTGCGCGCACGCCCGGATTGTCGAGGTCCTGACGGATGGAGGTGATCGTTTCTGCCCGCCGCTTGTCGACTTCATCCTGCGGAAACGCGGGCTCGCGGACGATCTCCGCGATAAGTGCCAGCATCTCCCCGAAGTCCTCCGCCAGGCAGGTGCAGGAGATCGTCTGCACGTGTCGATTCGTCGAGGCGCGGAGGACAACCCCCCGATCGTCGAGCGCCTCAGCGATCGTCTCTGCGCTCCGCCGGCTCGTCCCGCGGTCTATGACGCGGCCGAGAAATGCCGCGAGGCCCGGGTGCGATGGCGGTTCGTACACGCTGCCGGCGCGTACGGCGACCGAGATGGTGACCGCCGGTGAAAACGCGGTCTCCTGCACGATAGCGACGACCCCGTTGTCGAGCGTCTGGCGGACCGGCGTCAAGCCCGCGGTCGACACGCCCGCCCTCATCGCGTCACCGGCTGAAACCAGCCAACGGTCTGGGTGTCGCGGCCAAGCCGACGGCGCGCCACATCGGCGACCTGCTCCGGGGTCACCGCTTCGACGCACGGCCTCAGCGTCTCGAAGAAGCCGCTGCCGACGGTCGTCTCGAAGTATCCGAGCTGGTGCGCAAGGCTCGTCACGCTGTCCACCTCGAAGACGAGCCTCGCCTTCAACTGCCGCTTCGCGCGCGAGACCTCGTCCGGCGTCAGCCCATCACGGCGGACGGCGTCGATCGCTTCGAGCGCCGCGCCTTCGAGCGTTGCAAGCGAGACGTCGCGCATGGCGGTGAGCGAGAGGCTGTACAGGAACGGATCGGCCGTGGCGATCAGCGCACCGGAGACCATCGAGGCCAATCCACGTTCGACCAGCGCGACGTACAGGCGAGATCGTCGCTGCGGCGGCGTACCGCGAAAGCTGCTCCAGAGATTCGTCCCTTTCGCGCCGGTCAATGCCGCATCGAGCACGAGCATCGGAAAGAAATCGGGGTCGCGGGCGGCGGGAGCGTGCCACGCGAACTTCAGATACGCGGTCGTGCCTTCGCGCTCCAGGTTGACCCGGCGTTCGCCGATCTGCGCCGGCTCCGCCGGCCGCCGCCGCTCCGGCGCCGGTCCCGACGGGATGCGGCCGAAGTGCCGCTCCGCGCGCCTCAGCACGTCGTCGGCGTCCACGTTGCCGACGACGACAAGGGTTGCGTTATCCGGAACGTAGTGGGAGCGGTAGTAGCCGTAGAGGTCGTCGCGCGTCATCGTGCGCAGATCGTCGAGCCATCCAATCGTGGGATGCCGGTACGGATGCTGGCGAAACGCCGTCGCGGTCACTTCGGTATCGAGCAGTTGATCGGGATCGTTCTCGCCGCCCTGCAGCTCGGAGATGATGACGGTCCTTTCCGATTCGCACTCGGCGGGTTCGTAGAGGCCGGAGGCCATGCGCTCCGCTTCGATGAAAAGGAGTGTGTCGAGAGCGTCCGTGCCTGCCGTCTCGAGGTACGTTGTCTGATCGATCCAGGTATAGCCGTTCCAACTGCCGCCGAAGCGTTCGACGATGCCTTTCATGTCGTCGCGGGGAATGTTGCGGGTCCCCTTGAAATTCATGTGCTCGACCCAGTGCGAGACACCGGTGCGGCCAGGGTGTTCATCGCCGGATCCCACGCGATACCAGCACCACACGGACACGAGCGGCGCCGTGTGCACCTCCTGGATGAGGAGGTTCAATCCGTTATCGAGGCGGGCGGTTCGCGTGGCGGCGTGCGTAGTAACAGCACCGGACGAGAGCATGATTGCTCATTATACGGGGCGACGAAGTGCGAAAAGTGGCCTGAAATCGGCCATTTTCGCTGGATCGCGCTTTGCACCGCAAGGCCGTGACAAAAAGGGTATGAAGGGAACGGAGGAGATAACGATGGTGAAACGGACAGTCCTGGGCCTGGTTTGTGCCGCGGCGCTTGCGGTGGCCGCTCCGGTTCAGGCACAAGAAAACGCAACAGTTACGCTTACGTCCGGCGAACAGGTGTCCGGCCAGCTCGTCGATTTGAACGCCTCGGGCTACACGGTGCGCGTGAACGGCCAGGACCGCCAGATACCGCCGAGCCAGGTCGCCGCGATCGACTTCGGCGGTGGCGTCGACTGGTCCAAGTACAACGGCAGCCCGGTCGTGGTGCTCCGGAACGGCCAGACGGTCAACGGCCAGCTCGACGATATCGGTGGGACGTCACCGCTCCGTCTGACGGTCAAGACCGCAAATGGCAACCAGGATTACACGTCCTCCGACGTGGCCGAGATCATCATGTCCAGGCCCGCGAACACCAATGCGGTCGCCACCACCGGTCAGGTTGCTCCCAACGGCAACACGTTTACCGTCAACGGCAATCAGGATTGGACCGCTACGGGGATCACGGTGACCAAAGGCCAGCGTCTGACGTTCAGCGCGTCGGGCCAGGTCCAGATCAGCCCTGACGCGAACGACACGGCTTCGGTGGACGGCGCGCGCAGCGGGCGGCTTGCGCCGCGGGCGGCGATGCCGCGTATCCCCGCCGGCGCGCTGATCGGCCGCATCGGCAACACGCCGTTCGCCATCGGCAGCCGCACGACCGTGACCGCCCCGGCAACGGGTCAGCTGTTCCTGGGGATCAACGACGACGGCTTCTCCGATAACCAGGGCTCGTTCCAGGTGACGGTCAACGTCGGAGGCCGGTAAGCGTCATCGGGTAACACAGATCGAAACGGGTTCTGAAAAGGCCGGTCTGGAGCAATCCAGCCGGCCTTTTTCGTCGAGAAATCCCCCTCGTCGCCGGCTGCTGTCTTCGCGCTCTTCCTTCTTTCTGTACAATTAAATGAGTGGCCGACTGGAAAGACACGCTGAACCTGCCGCATACCGACTTCCCCATGAAAGCCAACCTGCCGGCGACCGAGCCGGTGGCGTTGAAGCGCTGGGATGAGATGGATCTGTACCGGCGCATCCGAGAGCGCCGCGCGGGCGCACCGAAATTCGTTCTCCACGACGGGCCGCCCTACGCCAACGGTCAAATCCACCTCGGGACTGCCCTCAACAAAATCCTGAAGGACTTCGTCGTCAAATCGAAGACGATGGCGGGCTACGACTCCCCGTACGTCCCGGGCTACGACTGCCACGGACTGCCGATCGAACTGAAGGTCGACCGCGAACTGGGCGCAAAGAAGCGGGACATGAGCGCCGCCGATTTCCGGCGTGCCTGCCGCGCCTATGCCGAGCGGTTCATCGGCGTCATGACGGAAGAGTTCAAACGCCTCGGGATTTTCGGCGAGTGGGACGACCCGTATCTGACGATGAATTTCCGGTATCAGGCCGCGATCGCCCGCGCGCTGGGCCGGTTCGTCGAGCAGGGGCTCGTCTACAAGGGCAAGAAGCCCGTCCACTGGTGCATTCATTGCCGGACCGCGCTCGCCGAAGCGGAAGTCGAGTACGAGTCGCACACGTCGCCATCGATCTACGTCGAGTTCCCGCTGGCTCCTGAGAGCGTCGGAGAATTCGCCGCGCGTGTGCCCGCGCTCGCCGGCCGCAACGTCTCGGTGCTCATCTGGACGACGACGCCCTGGACGATCCCGTCGAACCTCGCCATCGCGTTTCACCCTGACTTCGACTACGGCGCCTACGACGTCGACGGACGCGGCGTCATCGTCGCTGAAGCGCTCGCTGACAAGGTGGCCGCGGCAGCGGGCCGCAGTTTCGGGCCGCCAATCGCACGGATGAAAGGCGCGGACCTGGAACGGATCCGTTTTCAGCACCCCCTCTATGCGAGGACGTCGCTGGGCGTGCTTGGCGATTACGTCACGTTGGAGGCAGGCACAGGCGCCGTCCACACGGCCCCTGGGCATGGCGCTGACGACTTCCACACCGGCGTGCGCTACGGACTCGATATCTATGCCCCTGTGGGGCCCGGCGGCCGATTCCTCGAGAGCGTCGAACTTTTCGGCGGGATGCGGGTGTTCGACGCGAACCCGACGATTGAAGCCGCGCTGGACGAGCGCGGACGCTTGTGGCATCGCGAGTCCTTCGAGCATCAGTATCCGCACTGCTGGCGGTGTCATAACCCGGTCATCTTTCTCGCGACGTCGCAGTGGTTCATCCGAATGGACGGCGATCCCGTCGTCGGCGGCAAGACGCTGCGCCAGGCGGGACTCGATGCGATCGACCGCGACGTCAGGTGGATTCCGGCGTGGGGGCGCGACCGCATCTACAACATGCTGGTCAATCGTCCCGACTGGTGCATCTCGCGCCAGCGCGCATGGGGTGTGCCGATTCCTGCGCTCGACTGTACGAGCTGCGGCGAGGCCCTTCTCACGGCGCCGCTCGTGGAGCGTGCCGCGTCCGTCTTCGACGAATACGGCGCGGATGCCTGGTACGAGCGGCCAATCGAAGAGTTCATCCCCGAGGGCCTGACGTGCCCGTCCTGCGGCGGCAGCTCGTTCGAGCGGGAACGCGACATTCTCGACGTCTGGTTCGACTCGGGTTCGAGCCATGAAGCCGTGCTGCCGTTCCGTCAGGAACTGACGTGGCCGGCAGACATGTACCTCGAGGGCAGCGATCAGCACCGCGGCTGGTTCCAGAGTTCGCTGCTCGTCGGACTCGGCACGCGCGGACGTCCCCCGTTTCGCGAGGTGCTGACGCACGGATTCCTGATCGACGTCGACGGACGCAAGATGTCGAAGTCGGTCGGCAACGTCATCGCGCCGCAGGAGGTGATCAGGGACAGCGGGGCGGAAACCCTGCGTCTGTGGGTCGCGATGAGCGATTTCCGCGAAGAGCTTCGTGTCGGGAAACAGATCCTCCAGCGTGTCACCGAGGCGTACCGCAAGATCCGCAACACGATGCGCTATCTCGTCTCGAACCTGTACGACTTCGATCCGAGCGTCGATCGTGTGCCGCTGGACGCGATGCAGGAAGTCGACCGCTACGCGCTCGACCGGTATGCCGCGGCGGCGTCAGCGTCGCTGCGCGCGTACGAAAGCTACGACTATCCATCGATCTTCCAGACCGTCAACCAGTTCGTCACCGTGGATCTCAGCGCGTTCTACGCGGACGTCTCGAAGGATTGTCTGTACACGTTGGGCGCCGCGTCGCTCGAACGGCGGTCCGCGCAGACGGCGATGTATGTGATCGCCGACGGCCTGGCGCGGCTGCTCGCGCCGATCCTGCCGGTGACCTGCGACGAGCTGTGGCGCCATCTTCCCGGTCCTCGCGCGGAGAGCGTGCATCTCGCGGAGTTCCCGAGCGATGTCGATCGTCTGATGGATTCGGAGTTGAGCAGCCGATGGCAGCAGCTCATCGCGGTACGCGACGAGGTCAACCGCGTGCTGGAAACGGCACGGCAGGCGAAGGAGATCGGCACGTCGCTCGCGGCGCGGGTGTCGCTCACCGCAGGCGGCGAAGCCGGACGGCTGCTCCAGCGTTCGGAAGCGGACCTGCCGATGCTGTTCATCGTGTCGCAGGTGTCGCTCGACGTCAGCGGATCTGATGGCGTGAGCGTGTCCGTCACGCGCGCTGAAGGGCATAAATGCGAGCGCTGCTGGCGAGTGCTGCCGGCGCTCGCCGGCGATCCCGACTCCCCGGGTCTGTGCGCACGATGCGTCTCGGCGCTTGCGGCCCAGGCCCCGCAGGGAACCACGTAATCATGGACTCCACCGCGTTCGACGCCCATCCGCCGGATTCCCCGGTGCACCAGCATGCGGCGCGCGGTCCCATCGTGACCGCGCTCGAGCTGGTCATCATCGCCGGCGTCGTCGCCGTCGATCAGATCTCGAAACTTCTGGTCAAGCGGCTGCTGCCGCTGCAGGAGAGCCATTCGATCATCCCGAACCTCCTGGACTTCACCCACGTGCAGAACACGGGTGCGGCCTTCGGCCTGATGAACGCGGCAGACTTTCCCTACAAGTCGGCCGTGATGATCGTCATTGCCGGTGTGGCGCTGGTCGCGATCTCCCTCTACGCCCGTCAGCTCGGCTCGCACGAACGGCTGTCGCGAATCGGTCTGGCGCTCATCCTGGGCGGCGCCCTCGGCAATCTGATGGATCGCGCCATCTCCGGCTACGTCGTCGATTTCGTCGACGTCTACTGGGGCGACGCCCATTTCTGGGCCTTCAACCTCGCCGACGCGGCCATTTCGGTTGGCGCCGTGCTCGTGCTGCTCGATATGATCGGCCTCGGGCGACGACACCCGTCGCATGCCGGCTGAGCCCCAGCGGCGCTCCGTCCTCGTCGATGACGACCATGACGGCCTGCGCCTGGACGCCTTCCTCGCGGCCGTTCTGACGGGCTGCTCGCGTTCCCAGATTCAGCGCTTCATCAGGGACGGCCGCGTCACCGCCGACGCTGGCGCGCTCCGCCCGAGCACCCCGGTGAAGACGGGCCAGCAGTTCACGATCGATCTGCCCGCGCCCCTGGAGGCGACCGCGGCCCCGGAAGACATCCCGCTCGACATCGTCTTCGAGGACGCCGACATCGTCGTCATCGACAAGGCAGCGGGCATGGTGGTCCATCCCGCAGCGGGCCACCCGAGCGGGACGATGGTCAATGCCCTGCTGCACCATGTGGACGACCTGAGCGGTGTCGGCGGCGAGCTGCGGCCGGGGATCGTGCATCGCCTCGACCGTGGTACCTCCGGTCTCATGGTGGTCGCGAAGAACGATGCCGCGCACCACGCGCTCGCGCGGCAGTTCCACGACCGCGAAGTTGAAAAGGAGTACATCGCGCTCGTCTGGGGCGTCGTGCAGGCGGGACGCCGGATCGACGCGCCGATCGGACGCGATCCGAAGGATCGACAGAAGATGTCTACGCGCGCACGCCGGGCACGCAGCGCGGTGACCCGTGTCACGCGCGCCGAGCATCTGAAGGGTGTGTCGCTGCTGCGCCTGGCGATCGCCACGGGGCGCACGCATCAAATCCGCGTGCACCTCAACGCCATCGGTCATCCGATCGTCGGAGATCAGACCTACGGCGGCGTGCATCGGCACGTGCCCGGCGATGTTCGCGCCGTGCAGCGGCTCGAGCGCCCATTCCTTCACGCGACACGGCTGGCCTTCACCCATCCGACGGACGGCCGACAGCTCGAGTTCGAGTCGCCATTGCCAGACGACCTGCAGGCAGTGCTCGACGACATTCGCGAGAAGCAGGCCACGGGTGAAAACGACTAATTCCCAACTCCCAATTCCCAACCAATCATGTCGGATCAACCAGCTGAAAAACTCGCGTCTGAACGCGTGTTCACGGGAAAAGTCTTCAACGTCGATCGCGATCATGTGAAGCTGCCGAACGGGCGGGAGAGTACGCAGGATGTCGTACGCCATTCGAAATCCGTCGTCATTGCGCCCGTGCCGGAACCCGGACGCATCATCCTGATCCGCCAGTATCGGTATGCGGTGAACGCATGGCTCTGGGAGCTTCCGGCGGGCAGCGTGGACGAGGGGGAGACGCCCGAACACGCGGCTGCGCGGGAGTGCCATGAAGAAATCGGACAGGTACCCGGGACGGTCGTGCGCCTCTCGGCGCTGTATCCGACGCCCGGCTACTGCGACGAGGAGATGATCTTCTTCCGGGTATCGGGACTCGAGCAGGCGTCGGAGCCTGCGGCGGTCGACGAGGACGAAGACATCGAGGCGCGCGAGTTCGAGCTACGCGAGGCGCGCGACATGGTCCGGCGCGGCGAGATCGTGGACATGAAGACGATCGTCGGTCTCGCGCTGCTCTGATGGGGAAATGACCCCGCGCGTTGTGGCGGATCCGTTCGCCCTGAGCGAATCAGCCGCCGCCATCAGGTTCCCGTCGCGCGTTGACGATCGCGTCGAGCGCTTCAATCGTTGCGACATGGATGTCGACGATGTCGGTGATGTCAGGCGCGTAGCCGCCGGCGAGGACGACGGCAATCGGAATCCCCGCGTCGCAAACCGCACCGATCACCATCCGATCGCGCGCGGCGAGCCCCGCCTTCGTGAGCTTCAAACCGCCCAGCGCGTCGCCCTCGTACGGGTCGGCACCCGCCACGTATACGACCAGCTCCGGCCCGTGGGCAAGCACCGTCGGCAACGCGCCCGCGAGGGCCGCGAGGTACTCCTGATCGCCGGTCCCGTCTTCCAGGCCGACGTCGAGATCGCTGCGCGGCTTGAAGAGAGGATAGTTGTGCTGCTGGTGGATCGAGAACGTGAAGACCTCCGGATCGCGTTCGAAGATCATCGCCGTGCCGTTACCATGGTGGACGTCGCAGTCGATGACAGCGGCGCGGCGCGCACTGCTGCGGATCGCGACCGCGATGTCATTCAGCGGGCAGAACCCTTCGCCGTGGTTGGCAAACGCATGATGCAAACCGCCGCCGACGTGCGCGGCAGCGCCGTCCGCCAGCGCGGCGGCCGCGGTCTGACAGGTGCCGCCGACCATCAGGCGGAAGCGATCGGCCAGCCCGGGCCGCCACGGCACCTCGAGCGTGGCGATCTCGTTCGCCGTCAGCGTGTTGAGCCGCAGCTTGTGCAGATATTCGCGCGTGTGCACCAGCGCCAGGTCCTCCCACGACGCGGCGGCCGGCTCCTCGATGACGAATGCCGAGCGTTGCGCCAACCGCTCGATCGCCAGCCGGTATTTGGCCGTCGGCCACACGTGACCAGGAAGCGACAGCTCGTATTGCGGCGAGTAGAAGAGACGCATGCGAAGAAAACTGTAGCGCGGTCCCGCGCCGGTTGCTGCGGTATACGACCGCTGCTGGCCATTTCCTGCCTCGTACCCATTCGAAACTTCCTCGCGCGCGCAGCGCGGCTGGTGGGGTCGGCATGAAGGGAGCCGCGAGCGCGACGGCCGCGCTGTCGATGGTTCTGGCGGTGCTCGCAGCGGTGGCACTCAGCGGGGCGTACGTCAATCATGACGCCGCCTGGTATCTGTATATGTCGGGACGGTGGCTCGACGGCGCCACGTTGTACCGGGACGTGGTCGACACGAACCCGCCCCTGATTGTGTGGTTGTCGACGCCGCCCGTGGCCGTCGCGCGCGCGCTCGGCACACCGGCGCCGGCTCTCTTCAAGGTCTGGGTCTTCATGGTCGCGCTGGCGGCACTCGCCGTGTGCTGGCGGTCCATTCGGAGGCAGTCGCAGTCGCTCGCATTCGCAACCACGGCAGGCCTCGTGTTCTTATGTCTCTTGTACCCGAAGGGAGATTTTGGGCAGCGCGAGCACGTCGCGGTGCTCCTGGCGCTGCCGTATGTTGTGACGACTGCTGATAGGGCGGCAAGCCGGAGCCGCGCGGCCGCCGTCGCGATCGGCATAGCCGGCGGACTCGGGTTCGCGATCAAGCCGCATTTCGTGCTCGCCTGGGTTGCAGTCGAGGCTGCCGCGCTCTTCTGGTTCCGGCTGGGATTCAGGCGGCCACAACTGATCGCGGCGGCAGTCACAATCGTGACTTACGCAGCGCTGGTGCTGACGCTCACGCCGGCATACCTGCACGTCCTTCAACAGGTGCGCGAAGTGTATGGCGGGCTCGATTCGGAAGCATCCCTGCTGCGTGTTCCGGCGGTGCAGGTGTGGACTGCCAGCGCGATGGCGGTTGCGGCAATCCGGTGGCGGTCTGGCGACCGCACGCCGATTCTGCTGTTTGCCGCTGCGACAGGATTTCTGGCCGCGGCGCTCCTGCAGTTCAAGGGCTGGACGTACCAGATGTATCCCGCGCGCGTGTTCCTGGCCGCCTTCGCGATCAGCGGCGTTGCAACGCTGCTCGAAATCGCGCCACACATTGCTGCGAGCGTGCGCGGCGGCATGCGTACCCTCGGTCTGGCGTTCAGCGCTGGTCTGGTGATCTGGACAGCGCGCGATGTCGTCCAAGTGCGGCATCCGGACGCCGCGGATCTCGTGTCGCCGCTGATTGCGCAGATTGAGCACGAAGCACCGGCCGGGCCGCTGGCCGTCCTGAGCATGCGAACGCTCATCTACCCCGCATTCCCCGCCGTGAACTACACCGGGGCCGCGTGGTCGCTGCGCCAGAACTCGATGTGGTTTCTGCCGGGCCTGTATGCGGAGCAGGACTCGCATGGTCCGCCGTTCAGACCGCATGCACCCGACGCGATGAGCGCCACCGAGCGCGAGTTTTTCCTGCAGGTCGAAAACGATCTGTGCTCGAAACCGCCTGCGCTGCTGCTGGTCGAGGACCCGCTCGCGTTGCCTCCGCGCGGGCGGCGCGGGATCGATTTTCTGGCCTACTACGGCCAGAGCGAGAGGCTCGCGCGGCTGTTCGCGCACTACGCACCGGACGGACGGGTCGGACCGCTTACGTCGCTGCGAGCGACTGGCGAACCGACGTGCGACCGCTGACGGCGGCGGAACCCCATCCGCCGATAGTGATAGCGGCGATCGCAATCCCAATCAGCCAAGGGTGCTGCGGATATGTCAGTTGTACCTCATAAGTGCCGTCGCGGGGCGCCAGGAACGCCAACTGACCTCCGGCGTCGCTGATCGGAATCGGCGCCTGACCGACGCTGGCGGTCCACGCCGGATGGTAGTTCGCGCGCAGGATGACGCGGCTGCCGGCGCGCACTCCCTGGAGTCTGACCCGCCCGCCATGTGGTGACTGATCGAACAGTGCCGCAGTGCCTGTGTCCGCCACTGCGGATCGACCGTCCGGCCGATCGACGCGAAATTCCGTCCAGCGGTCGGCGACACCCACACGATGAAAGCCGCTGTTCGAATCGAGGAACCGCAGCGCGGGGACACTCCACACGAAGAGGCTGACAACACCCCACCGGTGCAGCTCGGCCAGCAGCGTCGCCCCGTCCACGGACGCAAGCGGCTGTCCTCTGAAGGTACCGCTCGCGAAGATTTGGTCGCGGTACGGTGTCCACTGCCACCCGTCCCACATGCCGGCGTACAGCAGCCGGCCGGTGGCAGCGGGCAGCAGCGCCTCGAAATGCGACGGAAACGGCGTCGGAACCGACTCCCCGCTCGTCGTATCGACATCCCGATGAAACGCGTTTTCGACCAGCACCAGATACCCGGGTGCCGTGCGGATCCGCTGCACCAGCGCTGGCGCGTACGACTCGACTCCGGGCACGTGCTG
>Ga0310810_10002930_pt1 | contig 18509 bp, 18 predicted proteins | sample NCmetagenome_FD_207641 | JGI IMG/M metagenome (GOLD analysis project Ga0310810, IMG submission 207641) | Soil microbial communities from experimental microcosm in Duke University, North Carolina, United States - NC | ecosystem: Engineered > Artificial ecosystem > Soil microcosm > Unclassified ...
GATAAATAGGAATGCCTTGGGCTTCCATCCACTCGTCGTAGGAGTAAACCTTGCTCCACATTTTGCGTTCGGCTTGCAGTGCTTTGGACATGACGTTCCTCCTAGGATTTCTTGTCTAACTCATATCATCATTAAAAATCGAAAAAAAACCGCGAATGAAGTTCTATCCTGTGTTCTAACCACAAAATAAAAGCCCCGCGGAGGGCGGGGCTTTTTAATCATGTGACGGCTGACCTGCGCGCCTCAGTCGTCGTGCGCCGTGGGAAACATCAGCGACTTAACGGTGACCGGAATCACCTCCGTGATGCCCAGACACTCGCCGATATCGATGTAATCCAAGTCGCCTACTTCGATGCCGTCCACCGCGATGATGTCGCGCGCGACTTTGAATTCTTCCTTGAGCATGGAGCCGAGCGACTTGGCGATATCTAAATCCAATGTCAGATACAACGGACACTTGGCATCGTCGGCGTCCTTGAGAACTTCGGCGACGCCCTCGGCGATGCGTCGCACCGACTGGTAGTCCGGCACGCCACTCACGGTCAGCGATAGCGCCAAACCAGATGTGAAGCGCGACAGATCGAACTTTCTGAGCGCTTGCCGGAGCGCGTCCACTACCGGCTCGCCGTCGCGTACCGGAGCTTGAATGACTTTCAAGCCGTGCACGGGAAGCGCCTTCTCGTTCGACACGTAGCTGGTGTTGCCGCTTGCCTGGATCGTGTATTCACCGGCGCCGATGACGGTAGCGCGGATGCCTTCCACCGGCTCGCGCAAGACTTCCTTCGGCAGTTTCTTCAAATACTCGCGCATGTTCTTGCCAAGCACCGGGCCGATGTCGCCGTAGGCCTTGGGATCGCGATCGTACACGTGCTCGGACACGCCGCCTGAGAAAACCAGGTGCTGCACCTGCTTAAAGCCTTTATAATTTATGAACGGCGGCGTGACCATCAGCGAGGCGGCCATGGGCGACTTCGGTCCTTCTTCGATGACCTCGAAAAGAATCTTCGCCATGTAGGCACCGAAGTCTTCCTTCATTTTTTCGGTAATCGTCTGGCCGACCTCGACTTTGTGACCGAGTTCTTTCATCATCTTGCGCCCCGGGTCCTCGACGCGCGTGATCTTGTCGTTTTCATCGAAAGCGATCAGCCGCGCGCCGACACTGATCGATGCGGTCTGTGTCACCACGCCGTCTTCGACCAAGGAGAACTTAGTCGTGCCGCCGCCCATGTCGACATTGAGCACGGTCTTGTGCTCGCTTTTGGACAGATCCACCGCGCCGCAACCATAGGCCGCCAGCAGCGCTTCGTGATTGTGTCCCGCCGCAGCGCAGATAAACTTGCCCGAGTATTTCGCGAAGTTCTCGACGATTGGCTGAGCGTTCTCTTTTTTCAGCGCCTCACCGGTGATGATCACCGCGCCGGTGTCCACGTCTTCGGGGGTCAGACCGGCTTCTTTATACGCCGCCTGAATAAAGTCATTGACTTTGTCGGTGTCGATCTTGGTCGCCGAAAGATACGGCGTCAGCATGATCGGCGAGCGATAGAGCACTTCGCGGTTGGTGACTTTGAATTTGCCCGAGAGCGACGCGCCTTCGCGTCGCAGCGTGATATGCGAGAAAATCAAGTGCGAGGTCGAAGAGCCGATGTCGATGCCCACGCTTTTGAGCGAGAACATCTCGAGCCCTTCGATGTCGGTAACGATTTCGTCTTCCTTGATAATGAAATTATCGGGATGGTCATGATCGTAAATGTCATCGTGCATGAGTTTGCCTCTGTCCGCCATTATTTCAATTCCTTCATAAAAAGGAATCCCCGCTCGGCCGGAGCGGGGATTCCGTAGGTAACTGTTGTGGCAGCTTTAGCCGCTATTGCTTGCCCATTGCCTTCGACCATTCGTAGTCCGGATTGGAGTAGCACTCGGCCGGCATCTCGCTCTTGATGCCGCGCTTGGCGAGTTCTTCTTCGAATTTTTGCCGGACAAACGGATCTTCTTTCGGATACTCGATCTGGTCCTTGGCGCGGTCTTCGACTTTTTCCGCGTGGCCGTGAAACTGCATCGGCGGATGGAGCGCGAGATACCGCGCCATGTCACCGCCGGCATTGAAGTGCTGATGGAACCATTTGTCCGGCGGCGTGATCATGCTGCACTCGTGCCATGGGCAAACGATCTTTTCCTTGCCCTCTTCCCACATGATCGAATAGCCTTCGCCCGCCGGAATGATGATGGCTCGCCCTGGGCCGTGCCGATGCGCTTTCTTGTAAGTCTTGGGCGCGAATACCGACATATGCGCGGTGAGTTCGGAATTGGGGAACTGCATGAACACGCTCTTGCCGCCCGCACCGCGCCGCTCGTTGGCGTCGAGCTTGTTCCAGGCGCGCATGTCGGGAAAGAAATTGCCGTACCAAAAAGCACGCATGCCCAAGCCTTCATCGGCATCCTTGGCCTGGACCATCTTGGCTTCGGAATAGAAGTCGCCGTCCGACACCGTGACTTTCGGCTCGTACGGATTGTTGAAATACATGTCGGGTTCGGGCAGCGCCGACATTGCCATCGGCATGTAGCTGTAATGGAACACACGGATGGGCTTGTCGCCCTGCATGTTGCTGAAAATGTGCCAGTGGTTGCGCGGCACCAGAAACATCGAGTGCTCCTGCCACTCGAAATTCTTCTTGGGCTTGCCTTCGCTGGCCCAAACCGTCGTCAGGCCGCGACCGGAAAGCACGTAAACGATTTCATCCAGGGCAAATTTCACCGGCGGTAGGGATTTGCCCGGCGGGATCTCCGACACCCGCGCCGCGGTCACGCCTTCTTGCCCCAGCAATTGGATGAAGGCAGATTTGCAGCCTCGCTCCTCCCACCATTCGAGTTCGATGGTGCGTAGATCGTCGATAAAGTAACCGCGGTGAATGGGAATGCCCTTGGATTTCATCCAGCGATCATAGGTAAATTCCTTACTCCACATTGTAACAACGGGTTCTTGCTTGGCAGCGTCGGCCATAAATCTTCCTCCTTATCTCTCTATCTCTTATCGTCTTGCTTCTCTGCTGGCAACCTCCAGCCGCGCTGCTGCTCTTTTTGCAGCTTCCTCGGCCGCCGTCCGCTCCGCCTCTTCCAGATTGGGATCGCTGAGCACTTTCTCGGTGCGCTCCCGCGCGCGCTGCGCCCGCCCCGGATCGATCTCCGCTGCGAATTCTGCCGACGGCGCTAGCACGGTCATGACATTGTCCAGGACTTCGGCGTAGCCGCCGCTCACGAACAAAGAGCGTTTTATCGCGCCTTGTTTGTAGCTCAATTCGCCGGGTACAAGGGTGCTCAAAAAAGCGATATGGTTGGGCAGCACGCCAAACTCACCCAATTCCCCGTGCGCGGTTACCTCGTCGACGTCCTCGTCGAGAACCAGCCGGCTCGGCGTCACCACTCTAAGTCTGATCGTGTCTGCCATGATTTATAACGTCAGGCGTGAGACGTAAGAGGTGAGGCGCACGCCGGAAAGCCTACTCATGCCTTACCTCTACCCTTCACCGTTTTTAGTTCGCGGCCATCTTTTTAGCTTTTTCCACGGCCTGTTCTATGGTGCCGACCATGTAAAAAGCCTGTTCGGGGATATCGTCGTATTTGCCTTCGACGACTTCTTTGAAGCCGCGAATCGTGTCCTTGAGCTCGACGTACGCGCCGGGAGTTCCAGTAAAGGCCTCGGCGACGTGGAAAGGCTGCGACAAAAAGCGTTGGATCTTGCGCGCCCGTGCCACGGTCATACGGTCTTCTTCCGACAATTCGTCCATGCCCAGAATCGCAATGATGTCCTGCAGATCTTTGTAGCGCTGCAGGATCATCTGCACTTGGCGGGCGACGTCATAGTGCTCCGCGCCTACGACCAGCGGGTCGAGAATGCGCGAAGTGGAATCGAGCGGATCCACCGCGGGATAGATTCCTAACTCGGCAATCTGGCGCGAGAGCACGGTCGTCGCGTCCAAATGCGCGAAGGTGGTCGCCGGCGCCGGGTCGGTCAAGTCGTCGGCAGGAACGTAAATCGCCTGCACGGAGGTGATCGATCCCTTACGCGTGGTCGTGATGCGCTCCTGCAGTTCGCCCAGATCGGTCGCCAGAGTCGGCTGATAACCGACGGCGGACGGCATGCGCCCGAGCAAGGTCGAGACTTCCGAATTGGCCTGGGTAAAACGAAAGATGTTATCCAGGAATAAAAGCACGTCGCGGCCTTCGTCGTCACGGAAAAATTCCGCGAGCGTGAGCGCGGTCAAAGCGACCCGAGCACGCGCGCCGGGTGGTTCGTTCATCTGGCCGTAGACGAGCGAAGCTTTATTGATAACTCCCGACTCTTTCATTTCGAGCCAGAGATCGTTGCCCTCGCGGGTGCGCTCGCCGACCCCGCCGAAGACCGAATAGCCGCCGTGCTTCATGGCGACGTTGTTGATGAGCTCCATCAAAATAACCGTCTTGCCGACGCCCGCGCCGCCGAACAGGCCGATCTTGCCGCCGCGCGCGTAGGGCGCGAGCAGATCGACGACTTTGATGCCGGTCTCAAGGGCTTGAACTTTGGTTTCCTGGTCAACGAATTCCGGCGTCGGCCGGTGGATCGGATAGGCTTTTTTGGCGTTGACCGGGCCCATTTCGTCCACCGGTTCACCGATGACGTTGAGCACGCGGCCCAGAGTTTCCTCACCCACCGGAACGGTGATGCCGGCGCCGGTGTCCATGGCGTCCATACCGCGCACCAGTCCTTCAGTCGTGTCCATGGCGACGCAGCGCACGGTGTTTTCACCCAAGTGCTGCGCCACTTCCAGGATCAGATTCCACTGCTGATCGCTGATCGCCGGGTTGGAAACTTTCAGCGCGTTGTAGATCGGCGGCAGCGCGGAATCGGAAAATTCAATATCGACGACGGCGCCGAGAACCTGGGTGATTTTCCCCATGCCCATAAATCAAAACCTCCAAGAAACGTGATCGTGTTCGTGATTCGCGTCCGTGCGGATCGTTCGACGATCACCAGCACGTTTCACAATCACGGTATTTTTACTTCAGCGCTTCGGCTGTGCCGACGATTTCCATCAGCTCGCGCGTAATCGAGGCCTGGCGTGCCCGGTTCATCTGCAGCGTCAAGCTGCCGATCATTTTCGCGGCGTTGCTTGTCGCCGAATCCATCGCCGTCATGCGCGCGCCATGCTCGCTGGCGGTCGCTTCGAGGAGCGCTCGTTGCATTGCCACGTCGGTAAGCCGCGGCAGCAGGCTCGCCAAAAGTTGCTCGATGCCCGGCTCGTATAAATATTCCGTAAGCTGCTGCGGCTCCGCATCGCGCTTCTCATCCAAGGCCACCGGTAAAAGCTTCTCCAAAGTGGGCACCTGCGACAGCGCGGAGCGAAACTGGCTGTAGAGAATGTAAACCGCGTCGGTCTCGCCGTTCATAAACCGGGCGATCAATTTGCGGCCGACGGCCGCCGCCAATTCGTCGGCCGGCGTCGCCAGAATGTTGATATAGCGATCGACGATGGCGGCGCGGCGGCGGCGAAAATGATCCGCGCCCTTGCGTCCGACGAGCGTCACTTCGACTTCTTTTTGACCGGCGTTTTTGCGGATGAACGCCTCGGCGGCGCGGATCAGATTGGCGTTATACCCGCCGCACAGACCGCGGTCGGAGGTGAACAGCACCAGATCGATTTTCTTTTCCTCGCGCGCCTGCAGCAACGGATGCGCTTCGCTGGAGACCCGAGCGGCGACGTTTTTCAAAAGCTCGGTCATCTTTTCAGCGTAAGGCCGCGCCGCTACCGCCGCTTCCTGAGCGCGGCGCAGCTTGGCCGCCGAGACCATCTTCATGGCCTTGGTGATCTGCTGGGTGTTGCGCACCGAGCTGATCCGTTTGCGTATTACTTTGAGAGTCGCCATGGATTTCTACAGTTTCTGGTTCCCAGTTCCTGGTTCCAAGTTGACTAGAAACCAAAAACTAGTAACTAGAAACTCACGCCTTAAACACTCCTTTGAACTCTTCCAGCGCCTTGGTGATTTTGGCGCGAAGATCGCCGTCCAATTCGCGCTTCTTCAAGATATCCGCGAAAATATCGGGGTGTTTCGAGTCGATGAACGAATTGAGATCCTGCTCGTATTTTTTCAGCGCGCTCAATGGCAACTCGTCGACGAAGCCGTTGGTGCCGGCATAAATGATCAGCACCTGTTTTTCGACGGGCAGCGGTTGGTACTGGCCTTGTTTCAGCAGTTCGACCAGACGCGAGCCGCGGTTCAACTGACGCTGGGTTGCCTGATCGAGGTCGGAACCGAACTGGGCAAAGGCGGCCATTTCGCGGTATTGCGCCAATTCGAGCCGGAGCGTGCCGGCCACCTGTTTCATCGCCTTGATCTGCGCGTTGCCGCCGACCCGGGAAACCGAAATGCCGACGTTGATCGCTGGCCGCACGCCGGAGTAGAAAAGATCGCTTTCCAAAAAAATCTGGCCGTCGGTGATCGAGATCACGTTGGTCGGAATGTAAGCCGACACGTCGCCGGCTTGGGTCTCGATGATCGGCAGCGCGGTCAACGAACCGCCGCCGCGCTGATCGCTCATTTTCGCTGCGCGTTCGAGGAGCCGAGAGTGAAGATAGAATACGTCGCCCGGATAAGCTTCGCGTCCCGGCGGGCGGCGGAGCAGCAGCGAAAGCTGGCGATAGGCCACCGCGTGCTTCGACAGATCGTCGTATATCACCAGCGCATGGCCGCCGTTGTCGCGAAAATGCTCGCCCATGGTGCAGCCGGAATACGGCGCGATAAATTGCAACGGCGCGGATTCGGAGGCCGTCGCCGCCACGATGATGGAATACTCCATCGCACCGGCTTCGCGAAGTCTATCGACGACTTGTGCCACGGTGGAACGCTTCTGGCCGATGGCGACGTAGATGCAAATCACGTTGCCGCCCTTTTGATTGATAATGGCGTCGATGGCTACGGCGGTCTTTCCCGTCTGGCGGTCGCCGATGATCAGCTCGCGTTGACCGCGGCCGATGGGGATCATGCCGTCGATCGCTTTCAAACCCGTCTGGAGCGGCTCTTTGACCGGTTGGCGCGCGACGATGCCAGGAGCTTTGAGTTCGATGCGTCTTCGCTCCTTGGAGTCGATCGGCCCGCGCCCGTCGATGGGCTCGCCCAGCGCGTCGACCACGCGGCCGATCAGTTCTTTTCCCACCGGCACTTCGGCGATGCGACCGGTGCGTTTGACCGTGTCGCCCTCTTTGATCATATGGGTTTCGCCGAAGAGTGCCGCACCCACGTTGTCTTCTTCGAGGTTGAGCGCGATGCCGAAAATATTGTGCGGAAACTCCAGCAGCTCGCCGGCGGCGACCTTGTCGAGGCCGTAAATGCGCGCGATGCCGTCGCCGGTGGATAGCACCGTACCGACTTCTTGGATCTCGACGGTCTTTTCGTAGTCGCGAATCTGTTCTTTGATGATACGGCTGATTTCCGCAGTGCCGATTTCCATTTGGGGACTCCTTAGTAACCGCGCGCGATGCGCTGTTTCATCTTCTCCAATTGCGTGCGAATGCTGCCGTCGTAGATTTTGCCTTCCAATTCGATCAAGAGCCCGCCCAGCAATGCAGTGTCGGTTTCCTGTTGCAGCACGACGTCCTTGCCGGAAATCGCGCGCAAACGATCGCGCAACTGCGCCAAACGGTCGCCTTCCAGGGCGCTGGCGCTCACGACCTTGGCCTCGATCCGTCCCTTGGCCTCGTTGAGCAAACGTCGATACGCGTTGACGATACCGATAAGGTAAGGCAGCCGGTCGCGGTCGACCAACAGCGACAGGAAATGGCGGGTTAGCGCCGAAAGCCGCTGGCTCTGGAGCACCTGGGCGAGGATTTTCTTGCGCGTGTCGAGGCTAAATGCCGGGTTGGTTAGGACCCGCTGCAACTCCGTCTGACTGTACGCTGCATAGAACTGCTCGACTTCCTGGCCGATCTTTTCCTCTTCACCGGCTTCGCGCGCGAGCTGAAAAAGCGCCCGGGTGTATCTGCGGCTTAAGCTGCCTTCGATCATCGGTTCGATCCGATCGTTTGGATGAAGTCATCGACCAGGCGGTTCTGATCGGCGCCAGTGAGATTGCGTGTAACCAGTTGGCGCGCCGCCGCTTCGGCCTCGGCCGCCATCTCTTCGCGCAGTTGCTGGCGGGCCATTTTCACTTCCTGGTCGGCGAGAAAGTCGGCATCCTGGCGAATCTTTGTCGCAGTCGCTTGGCCGTCGCTCACGAGCTTGGCTTTCTCCCGTTCGCCTTCGTCGCGCAGCGAGGCGTGAATCGATTGAATTTCCTTGTCGACCGCCGAAAGCTTGGCGCGATACTCGCTCACCAATGCCTCGGCTGCGCGCTTTTTGGCGGAGGACTGTTCAAGAGCCGTGACCACATCGGCTCGGCGCGATTTCAAATAATCACGAATGGGTGGGAAGGCGAACTTGACGATGATGAAGGCGTAGATGAGAAAGTTCGCGAGCGGAAACCAGATATCGGAAATTGACGGCGGGTGATGTTCGGCTCCCGCCGCTTCGGAAGCAAAAGCTTGCGCGGTTACCAGGAGATCGACAAGGGTCACGCGACTTTCCTCCCGAGCGCTTTGCTGACCATGTCCGCGGCGACCGCCGCCGCTTCGGCCGAGGCTTGAGCTTTCTCGTGTTGCAACGCCTCGGCGACCTCGCGACGAACCTGATTGAGCTTGCCTGCGGCCTGCTCGCGCGCTTCGCTCAAGGTTTTTTCCCGCTGCTGGCGGCCTTCATTGACGATGGCATCCTTTGCCGCGTAGGCGGCGCTCTGCGCGTGGGTGATTTTCTCTTCGTATTGAGCGCGCAGCCGCGCACCCTCGTGCTCCAAATCGGCGGAGTCATGTTCGGATCCGGTGGTTCGCCGCTCGCGCTCCTCGAGCAAATGCAAATAGGGCCGGAAGAAAATCTTATTTAAGATCAGCCAAAGGACGACGAACAGAATGATCTGATAAAGAATGCTGATGTCTAAGGAAATCATTCGTCAACTTCGCTTTTTGCCGGCGTCCGCCGCGAGCTTTGCGCCCGCTCGGGTCCAGCAAAAACCTGGCCCCCAATAATAAAAAACCTACCTTCGATGAAGAACTAGGATCTCGGGATGGAAAAAACGGCGAACCGAAGTCTAATTAATTCGAATCGGCCTGCAGCTTTGGCGATTGCACTATTGCTATCTTGTCCGCGCCGCTGCTCGGTGAACTAACCAATCCGCCCTTTTGCTTTGCCACTCCCATGGCGCAATTGCCGTCGAACACCACGCCTTCGGCGACGATCACACGCGGTGTGTCGACGTTGCCGATCAATTTTGCCGGTGCCGCCAACTCCACTTTTTCTTTGGCGGTCACATTGCCTTCTACTTTGCCGCGAATAATCACCACCTGACCAGAAATTTTGGCGCGAATCTCGGCGCCTTCCCCGATCGTCAAGGTGCCCTGGCACTGAATCTCGCCGTCCACTGAGCCGTCGATCCGGGCGGGCCCGTGAAAACTGAGTTGGCCGCTCACCCGGCTGCCCTTATAAAGGTATCCGACCAGGCCCGGTTCCGCCGGCTGCGGCGGAGTTACTTCTTTGGGAGCCGGAGCAGCTGGCTTGGTCTCAGGTTTGGGTTCGGGAGCCGCCGCCGCGGGAGCCGGCTCGCTCACCGGCTTGGGCGCTTCCGGCACCACCTTTTTTGGCTCCGCTTCCGGGACCTTCTTGCTCTCAGAATTGCGTTCGAACCAAGCCATTGTTGGTACCCCCGTTTCGGGCAGAGTTTGCTATAGCATCCGAAAACCCGGTTGTCAAAACACTGAAGCCAAATTTAGCCCGTAAATTCAACAGCAAAAGCTCAATGCCGTGCGATCACTTTTTGTCAGCGCTTTGCCTGGCGCCGGCCACGCCTAATTTATGAAAAATGGCGCCGACCTTGACCGGTATTTCGACTTTGTTTAGCTTAGCGCCAATTATGCATCATCGGCGATCAGTTTTCATCCTTACTTTTTTACTGGCGACTTTGCTGGGACAAGGCAGTGAGGCGCAGACGCTCCTGCGCGTGGCTACCCCGGGCGCGCTCACGGGCGCCCTGCCGATTTACCTCGGCGGCAAAAAGGGTGTGTTCGCCAAATACGGATTGCGGGTCGAAGTCATCGCCACGCGTAATGAGCAGATGAACATGCAGGCGCTGATGTCCGACAGCGTGCAGTTTCTCACCTCCAGCTCCACCGGCCTTTTCTATTTAGGCAAACAGGGCCTCGACGCGGTCGGTCTCGCTTCCTGGAACAATTCCTCGCCTTACAGCCTGGCCGCTCGATTCAAGATCAAAGATTTAAAGGAGCTGAAGGGCCGCAAGATCGCTTCGAGCGGCGCGGGGGGACGCGCCGATGCGTTTATCCGCTTTATGCTTGCTCAGGTGGGGCTCGACTATCGCACCGACGCGCAGATCATGCCGCTCTCCGGCGGTTCGGCCGTGCGCTTGGCCGCGGTGGTTTCCGGCAACCTCGACGCGACTTTGATATCTTCGTTGCAGGGGCGCCAAGCCGAGAAACTCGGGCTCACAGTGATTCCGGTGCCACTAGAATACATCTGGGGTATCAACATCACGCGGCGGTCTTTTATGAGTAAAAACCGCGAACTGGTTAAAAATTATCTGCGCGGCCTGGCCGATTCGGTGCGTCTCATGATGGCCGACAAAGCTTCGAGCCTCGCGGTCATGCAACAGGTCCTTAAAATCGACGACATGGACAGTCTGGAATACGCCTATCGAACCATGCGCGCCGACTCACGGCCCGATCTTTTTCCGACCGAAGAAGCGATCGTCAACGTGCTGCGCACCATGAGCTACGAAGATCCGGCCTTCAATGCGATTCCGCCCTACAAATATTTCGATCTTTCGCTGATCCAGGAACTCAAGGCCGAGGCGCGCTGAGCGCGAACGGAGCGATCATGCGGCGACTCGTTCTCACATCGATTATTTGCCTGATCTTCTGCGCTGCCAGCGTTCACGCCGAGCCAGTGCGCGGCGCCTATCCTTCGGCGAACGTGCAGTTTCTGCCGGCGTTCGTGGCGTTGGAAAAAGGTTTTTACAAGCGCGAAGGGCTCGACGCCGAGTTGATCTCCGTCCGCAGCGCGGTCACCGCGGTGCAAGCGCTGCTCGGTAATCAAATCCATTGCATCTTTTCCGTGGGGCCGCAGATGCCGTCCATCTGGGAAGGAAGCGACATTGTTCTTCTCGCGCAGATGATCGGCCGGCCGACTTTTTCCATGATGACCACCCCCGACATTCAGAAAGTCACCGATCTCAAGGGCAAAAAAATCGGCGTCAGCTTTGGCGGCTCGACCTTCGCCGGCACCAAGGCGTTGCTCGAAGTGTACAAAATGAATCCGGACAAGGATGTGCAGTACGTGAGCATTCCCGGCAGTCAGCCCAAAATCGCCGCCATGCAGCAGGGCATCATCCAGGCGGCGTTGCTGGCGCCGCCTTCCGACTACGTCGCGCTGAAGGCAGGCTTCAAGCGGTTGGTCAATCTGGCGGACGTTTTCAAGGACACTTCGTTCAGCGGTCTGGCCGCCACCGGCAAGACGATCCGAGAGAATCCCCAGTTCGTCAAACGCATGGTGCGCGCCGTGGTGCGCGGTGTGATCCACACTCGCGACTATCCCGAAGACGCGATCCAAACCATGGTGAAGCACTGGAGCATGGAACGCGACGTTTCCGTCGACGCCTACAATTTAGTCAAGGAAGCGCTGGTGCCCGTGCCGACCGAGAAAGGCGTCGAGTTGATGGCGCACTGGCAGGCGGTCGCCTTGAACGTGCAGCCGAAACGCCCGGCGCGCGAATATATGGATTTGCGTTTCGTCAAAGAAGTCATGGCCGAGTTGGGCCAAAAACAATAAGGAGAAAACAGAGTGAGAAAACTATTTATCATCGCCGGATTGATTCTGGCACTCGCCGCGACGGCCAGCGCACAGGAGAAGAAAGGCCCGGTCTACGCGACGTTGAAAACCAGCATGGGCGATATTGTCGTCCAGTTATTCGAAGACAAGGCGCCTAAAACCGTCGCCAATTTCATCGGTCTTGCGACCGGCACGAAGGAATGGACCGATCCCAAAACCAACGAAAAAGTAAAGCGGCCACTCTACAACGGCACGATTTTTCACCGGGTGATTCCCGGTTTCATGATTCAGGGCGGCGACCCCCTCGGCAACGGTACCGGGGGGCCGGGTTATCGCTTCGAAGATGAGTTCAATCCCGAGCTGCGCCACACCCGCGGCGGCATTCTGTCGATGGCCAACTCCGGGCCGAACACCAATGGCAGCCAATTTTTCATCACGCTCGGGCCGACGTTGCACCTCGACGGCCGCCACAGCATCTTCGGCGAAGTGGTCAAAGGTCAGGAAGTGGTCGTTGCCATCGGCAACGCGCCGCGGGACTCGCGCGACCGGCCGCTGAAAGACGTCGTGTTGAAAGAAGTGGTGATTTCGCGCGGCAGTTATTGAGTCCGACCCCAACAAGCTCGGAGGGAAACGCGGATGCCAACTCGACATTTTGCTTTTGAGCGGATCCGGCAGGCCGGACTCGCGCTTCTGCTTCTCTTGTCGATTTTCTGCCAGCCGAGTTTCACCGCGGAACTGCCGCAGGCGACTGCCGTTTACGGCGTGATCGCCACCGATCCGCTCTACTTGTGGATCGCCCAGGAAAAGGGCCTGTTCAAAAAGAACGGCGTCAACATCGACCTCACCCACATTCCGACCAATCAGGCGGTTCAGGCGCTGGTCGGTGGCAAAGTCAATTTTGTCACCGCGGGACCGCAAATATTGGAGGCGAATCTTGCCGGGGCGGATACGGTCTACATCATGAGCCCGGTGAACACGTTTGTCTTCTCACTTTACGGTAAACCCGAGTTGGCTAACATCAAAGCGTTGGCGGGCAAAACCTTCGGCGCGACCAACAAGGGCACGCCCAGCGATATCGCCGCGCACATGCTGCTCGCAAAAAATGGTCTGAAGCCCGATGTCGAAGTGAAATTTGTTTACTTGAAGGAGATACCGGCGCTGGTCGCTGCGCTTCAGCAAGGAGTGATCGACGCAGCGCTGCTGCCGCCGCCGAGCACGCTCACCGCGCGCAATTTTGGTTTGAAGGAGTTGCTCGACGTCACCGCTTTGAAAATCCCCTTCGTGCAGCACGCCATTGGCGCGAGCCGCGCTTATATCAGCGCCAACTCGGATCTGGTCCGCCGCTTCGTGCGCGGTGCCGCCGAAGGGTTGGATTATTTGCGGAAAAATCGCTCGGATGCGTTGGCGATCTTCTCGAAATACACGAAAATCACAGACGCCGCGCAGCTCAACGAAGCCCTCGATGCCTATGACAAGGCCTGGGAAAAAATCCCGGCGCCGTCGCAAGCCGCCATCGAGGCCGTGCTCGCCTCATCGGATACCCCCAAGGCAAAAGCCGCCAAGTGGAATCAATTCGTCGACGATCGGTTTATCAAAGACGCGGTGGCCGCCGGACTATTCAAGTAGGATTCCTGATTGCGAAGGCGGAATTCTCTCCAAAGTATCATTCCAAATTGTACGGCACGCCGAGTCGCTCGCTTACTTCTCGCAAACCTTGCAGCACTGATGAGTGCAAGGGAATGCCGCGCTCCGATCTTTCTTCGGCGGTTTCAAATTCGATTTCGCCGGCGACGTAGACGCGCTTCTCGCCTTCGATCGGCGGGGTCGCTTTCAATTCGCGGATCAGCCGATCCATGTCGGCCTTGAATTCCGCCAGCGGGCGGAAGGCATCGATCCTAATCGCGCCGAAAAAATGACCGCGCGGATCCTGATCGGCGTTAAGCGCCGTTAAAGTTCCGGTCAACACGCCGCAGAGAATCTCCACGAGAACCGCGAGACCGTAACCCTTGTGACTGCCGCTCTCGCGCGAACCACCGAGCGGCAATAATCGGCGCGCTTTCTGGGCGATGCGTGGATCATTCGTCGTCTGCGCACTCTCATCGAGCGCCCAGCCGGCGGGAATCGCTTTGCCGAGCCGGACTGCAAGTTCCAGTTTTCCAGCCGCTGCCGTGGTCGTCGCCATGTCCAAAACAAAAGGCAATTCTTTTGCCGCCGGCACGGCAAAGCACATGGGATTGGTGCCGAAGCGCGGCTCGCGACCAAAGGTCGGCACCACCTGCCGGCTCGCGTTGGTCATAGCGATGCCGATCATGTCGTGCGCCAGCGCTTGCATGGCGTAGTAAGCCGACATGCCGTAGTGGCGGCTGTTGCGCACACCGACCATGGCGATGCCGGATTGTTTTGCTTTGGCGATCGCCATCTCCATGGCCCGATGGCCGATCACCATGCCCATGCCGCGATCGCCGTCGAGCAATGCCGTCGAAGCTGTTTCGGATACCACTCGGACATTCGGCTGCGTCGTCATGGAGCCTTCGCTCAGCCACTTGACGTACCACGCGTGCGGGTTGAAGCGGATGACTCCGTGGGTGTCGACACCGCGCAGGTCCGCGGCCACCAGCGCGTCGGCGCCGATCTGTGCATCGGCTCCGGGCACGCCAAGCTTTTCAAAAGATTTCCGGACAAAGTCGACGAGGCGTTGGTGGTCGATGCGCTTGCCGGCATTTACGTCAGCTTCCATTTAGGATCCTCCGAAAAACTATGACGCCTTCTTGCCGGCTTCACCGGACGCCGAGTTGATCGTTGTATATTTTCATGTAGCGTTCGTAGCCGCCCTCGGGCAGGATCACGTGCAGTTGGCCGCTCTCCATCAATTGATCGATCTCCCGCGACGGACTCTTCACGCCGCGCCGAAGGGGAATCTTCCCCGCCGACGCAAGGCCACGCTGGCCTTCCGCCGAGAGGTAAAAGTCGATGAGCAGCTGCGCCGCCGCCGGATGGAGAGGGTTTTTAACCATGGCCACCGTCGAGATGGTCGCTAAAGTCGTGGCACTGGGCAGCCAGTCGACGGGAGCGCCCCTTCGTTTTATCGCGTCGAGTTTGGAAATCTGCATGAAAGTCGTGATCGGATATTCGCCCGCAGCCATCAGATTCGCCGTGTGCATGTAGCCTTCCACTAGGCGCAGGTCCTGCTGCACGAACTTTTTGAAGTAGGCGACACCCTGCTCTTCGCCGCGCAGCGAAACCATACCGGTCAAAGGATACGGCACGCCGCGATTGACGGCGAGCTGCCCCTTGAATTGCGGCCGTAAATATTCGTCGTAACTTTTTGGCGCCTCGTTTCGGGCGATCAGCTTGGGATTGAAGCCGGTTACCAGAAGGTCTGTGGTGATGCCGGACCAAAAACCTTCCGGATCCCACGCGCCATTCAGAAGATTCGTCGCTTCCGGCGAGCGGTAGACACCAAGCACGCCCTGCTGCTTCATGTAAAGCAGCGGTTCCGGGCTGTTGCCGAGCACATCGGCCTGCACCCGTCCAGCGCGGAATTCCTGCATCACGCGCGCCGCCTGGCGTCCCGAACTGAGATAAACGTGGCGAATGTTCAGGAACGGATATTTCTCCTTGGCGGCTTTGTTGAAATGCTGAAAGTCGCCCACCGTCATCGTGGTGTAGAGAATTACTTCGCCTTCCTTTTTTGCCTGGCTCAGCAAGTCGGCTGTCTGTGCCGAAGCAAAAACGGGAGCCAGCAGCAGAGCCAACAGCGGCAGAAAAAAAATGCGCTTCATTGAATTTTTCTCCCTGGCGCGATGCTGGCGCGCCCATTCAACTTCGACTAGCGCTTGTTCACCTGCTCGATGAAACCCGAAGCCTGAATCTTCTGCACGACGGAATTATCGAAAAACTCTTCCGGCTTTATCTGCTTTGCTTTGGGACTCTTGGAGACGTCGAGCACGGCTTTGACTTCCGCCGCGGTCATGAGCGGCGCGACCGGAAATACGTCTTTATATTCGTCGTAGACCGATTCCAGAACCGCCGGGTCGTTGGTCTTGAGAAACTTGCCCAGGGACTTCATCGTGCTTTCCTTGTCCCGCCGGATCACCGCCATCGCTTCGATGTAGGCTCGGAGAAAGCGACTCACCGCTTCATTCTTTTCGCGCATGACTTTGCTCGAAGAAAGCATGCCTGTGAAAAGAAACGGCACTTTGAGCCCGGTGACGTCGACGATGGATTTCAAACCCGCCGCCTTGGCGCGGATCGATGTGGGCGCCGACATGATCCCCGCGGCGGCATTGCCCGTACTCACGGAAGTCAAAACGCCGTTGATGTCTTGCGCGTACAGGATCTTTACATCTTTGTCTGGCTCGAGGCCGTTGCGTCTCAGCACGATGCGCATGGCGTAATCGGTCGATGCCGCCGGCTGGGTGACGGCGACGACTTTGCCCTTCACATCGGCGAGGCTTTTGATTTCCTGGCGGCCGTAAATCTGGAACACGAACACCGGCAGACCGCTGGCGACGTAGATGAGATCCGCGCCTTCGAGCTTGGCGTCGATGCCCTGATTGCCGACCAGGCCGATTTCCTCACCGCCGCCGAGCATACCCTGCACCGCCGTGGTGGCGGCGAGATATTTCAGATCGACATTGACACCCTGCTTGGTGAAAAGGCCGGCGTCCTGAGCCACCCAGATCGGCGCCATCACGCCGCTCAAAGCATTGTAAACGGCGCGCAGATTTTGTTCCTGTGCCGACGCCGCTGGCAGGTTGAGCATGAACAAAAAAATCAACAGCGCTCGGCGCAATCCCGTTTTCCCGACCATGATCTCACTCCCGTAAAAAAGTTGGCCCACCTTATCAATGCAACCGGCACATTTCTAGAACAATTCGCAGGCGAAAGTCACCCGGGGCGGGGCATCTGTGAGTAGCAGCGGGATTGCGCATCAACGCGCGCGGTGCCATAGAACCAGAGTCGCGTGATAGAGATATGTTAACCGTCGGTCTTTCACTGATCTTCGTCGTTGTTCTGCTCGGTCCGTTTCTGAACAAGAAGATCGAGTCCAATCTCGAAATGTTCCTGTTCACCATGGGCGTGATCAGCGCGACTTTCTCGAATGCCTGGAGCGCGGAACTAATCCATGAAGGTTTGGTCGCGCCCCTTAGCATTACGCTCGCCGTGCTCGGTGCGGGTGTGCTGTTCCATTACCTGCGCCATTACATTGACCACGCGATGCGCCGGGTCCTCATTACCGTACCGTTGCCGGTGATCGTGAGCGGCGGCATCGTTATCCTCGGCCTGTCGTCGAGTGTGATCTCGGCGATTATCGCGGCACTGCTGCTGGTCGAATTCGTCACCGTCCTGCCACTGCATCGCCGCGCCGAAGTGAACCTGACGATCGTCGCCTGCTTCGCCATCGGTTTCGGCGCAGCGCTGACACCGCTGGGTGAACCGCTTTCCACCATCGTCGTGTCCAAGCTTAGCAGGGCGCCCTACCACGCGGGTTTTTATTATTTGTTCAACCTGCTCGCGCTCTATGTGATTCCGGCCGTGGTGCTGCTGGGCTTGCTGGGTATTTTCCTGGTTCAGGAAGCGCGGGAGGACAGCGGTGAAACCCTTGCCGCGGAGGAGAAAGAAGAAAAGCTCGTCGAGGTTTTTGTCCGCGCCAGCAAGGTTTATGTTTTCGTCATGGCGCTGATCTTTCTCGGCGCCGGATTCAAGCCGCTGATCGATGCCTATCTGCTGCAACTACCGCCGCCGGTCTTGTTTTGGGTGAACATGATCTCCGCCGTACTCGACAACGCGACTTTGGCGGCAGCGGAAATCGGACCGGCGCTGAGCACAGCACAGATCAAAAGCGCAATCCTTGGACTTTTGATTTCCGGCGGTATGTTGATTCCCGGCAATATTCCCAACATCATCTCCGCTCACGCGCTGCACATCAAAAGCACTGAATGGGCCAAAGTCGGCGTGCCACTCGGTTTGCTGATGATGGGCGGTACCGCCGCGCTGCTTGGGCTCGGCTTTTTGTAACAGAATCTGCGTGTGCCAAGCGCGTCACGGCACAAAGTTAACGGCCGGATGAAAGCGGTGCTAACCCGCGGCGACAAGCGCGCGCAGAAAGTCGATGACTTCGGCGCTGCTGCGCATGTTGTAATGGGCGTGGGTCGCGGAGATGCCCACGCGAATCGAAAGCGCGGATTCCGGCATGGATTTGAACAGATCTTCGTCGGTGGTGTCGTCGCCAATGCCGAGAATGAAGTCGTATTCTTCGCGGCCGAGCCAAGCCAGAAACGCGCTGCCTTTGTCGACCCCCGCGCGCCGGATTTCCACGACTTTGCTGCCCTGAATCACCTGTAGATCGGTTTTGGCTGTCAAGTGCAGCAGATGATCGGTGAGTTCCGAGGCGCACAGCTCGGCCTGTTCCGGATCGGCCATGCGATAATGCCAGGCGAGCGACTCTTCTTTCTCTTCGACAAAAGCGCGCGGCAGCCGGTCGGCATAGATTTCCAGAATCGGCAGCAACTGAAGTTTCCATTTGTCCGATAGTGGTTTTATCCGTTGCCAGTTCTGGTCCAACGGTCGAATCCAAGCGCCGTGCTCACCTACCAGGCCGAGCGGCAGAG
>Ga0310810_10002931_pt1 | contig 18509 bp, 14 predicted proteins | sample NCmetagenome_FD_207641 | JGI IMG/M metagenome (GOLD analysis project Ga0310810, IMG submission 207641) | Soil microbial communities from experimental microcosm in Duke University, North Carolina, United States - NC | ecosystem: Engineered > Artificial ecosystem > Soil microcosm > Unclassified ...
GTCCCCGGTCCGCGCCCGGAGGGTCGAGGCCGGGTAGGCGGCGAGCCGCTCGCGGGCGCGGTCGGCCATCATTCCGCCCGCCACGTAGGTGGCCAGGCACCCGACGCTGCCGCACAGGCAGAGCGGGCCGGTGAGGCTCACGCTCATGTGCCCGATCTCCCCCGCGCTGTGGTGGTGACCGCGAACCACCCGGCCGTCCAGGATCAGGCCGCTGCCCATCCCGGTGCCGACGGCCAGCGTGACCAGCGAATCGGCACCGCGGCCCGCCCCGAACATCCACTCCCCCAGCGTGAGGGCGTTCACGTCGTTGTCCACGAACACCGGGTGGCCGGTCCGCTCCTGGATGAGGGCCGCGAGCGGCACGTCGCCCAGCTCGGAGAGCCAGGCGAACGGCATCGAGCGCATGAAGCCGTTCTCGACGTCGACCAGACCCGGAAGACCCACGCCGATCCCGGCCACCGTGAGCCCGCGGTCCGCGGCCGAGGACAGGGCGCGATCGATCAGCGAGAAGATCGTGTCCACCACCGCGAGGCCGCCCTGGGTGGGCGCCTGGACGGTGGCGAGGACGGTGCCGTCGGAGCCGACGAGCCCGGCCGAGATCGTCGAGGCCCCGACGTCGACTCCCACGACCGGATCGATCGGGATCATGTGGGCTCGCCCTCGCAAGCGATGTGCCAGCGCGGAAACCCGCTGATCATGGCCGGCGGCCGTGTGCCGGGTGCAAGGCGATCTTGCGCCACGTGGCCGGCAGCCCGGCAAGAGCCCGTCGGTGCTGGCGTGCCGGCCCGCAAGCTGACGTGGCGGGGCGCCCGGCCGAGCGTGCAAGGTCACGATGCTCCGCACCCGCGCGGCGGTGTCCTCCCGGTCGCCCTGCCGTGTGCTCTTGCGCGTGCATGGTCCCGCGGCGCCAGGCCAGCTTGCGTCGCCAACGTGGCGAAATCAAGCGTGGGCGGATCGCCGCCGCTCGACTCGCCGCAACGTCACCTTGCCTCCCCCCGCTGCAACCATCTGAAATCCCACGGGCGCCGGCGGGGCACGGCGGTTGCTCGCGACGGACGGCGCCGGAGATGGCCAATCGAAACCAGCAGGCCCAGCGAACAGGAGGATCGATCATGCGTCGCATCGTACCCGCGGTCCTGATGCTCACCGTTCTCGTCGCGCCCCCCCTGCAGGCCGAGCAGCACGCGCACACCGTCGCGATGCCGGAGACCCTCAAGTGGGTCCAGCCCGCGCCGCTGCCGGGCGCCCTCCTCGCGGTCGTCCAGGGCGATCCGAGCAAGGAAGGCCTGTTCGTCTATCGACTGAAGATGCCGGCCGGCTACCGGATTCCCCCGCACCTCCACAAGGCGAGCGAGAACGTCACCGTGCTCTCCGGGCTGTTCTTCATCGGCTCGGGGGAGAAGCTCGACCCGGCCAGGGGGCAGGAGATGCCGGTCGGGTCATTCGTCTCCGTCCCCCCGAACCACCCGCACTACGCGTGGGCGGGTGACACCGAGACGGTGGTGCAGGTTCACGGCGTGGGGCCGACCGATCTGCGGTTCGTGAATCCGGAGGACGATCCGCGGAGGAAGAAGTAGCCGTGGCGACGATGGCGCCGGCTCGAGCGTACGTCCGAGAGGAGGGGATCGGCCCGGCCGTCGTCTGCATCCACGCGAGCGCGAGCTCGTCGGCGCAGTGGCGGCCGTTGATGGACCGCCTGGCCGGTCGCTTTCGCACCCTGTCGGTGGACCTGTACGGCTCCGGCCGGAGCCCGCGCTGGCCGGACGACCGGCCCCTCTCGCTGGCGGACGAGGTGGCGTTGCTCGAGCCGGTCCTCGCGGCGGCCGGCGACCGGTTCCACCTGGTCGGCCACTCGTACGGCGGGGCGGTGGCGCTGAAGGCCGCGCTCGCCGATCCCGCTCGCCTGCGGTCCCTGGTTCTGTACGAGCCGGTCCTGTTCTCGGTGCTGCTGGCCGAGGATCCCGCTCAGCCGGCGGCCCGGGAGATCGTGGCGGTGCGCGACGATACCGTCGCCGCGGTGGCGAGCGGCAACCCGCACGCCTCCGGGGCCCGGTTCCTCGACTACTGGATGGGGCCGGGTAGCTGGGCCGCCATGCCCGAGTCTCGCCGTCAGGCGGTGGCGACCGCGATGGACGGTGTGATCGCGGAATGGCACGCCGCGTTCACCGAGCCGACTCCGTTGTCGGCGTTCGTGGCGCTCGACGTGCCGACTCTCTGCCTCACCGGCTCGGACTCTCCGCGGTCCTCGCGGGGAGTGGCCCGGCTGCTGGCCAAGGTCTTGCCGCGCGTGACCGAGGTCGAGGTCGATGGGGTGGGGCACATGGGCCCCGTCACTCATCCGGAGCGGATCAACGCGCTCATCGAGCGCCACCTCGAAACCAACTAGACGGGCGATCGGCCCAGGAGGGACACAAATGTCACCCGAGCAGGCCACGCTGGACCACAAGAAGGTGGAGGAGTTCCTCGGCAAGGCGATCTCCGACGTCGCGGCTACGTTCCACGCGGGTCTCGTGCTCATCGGCGACAAGCTCGGCCTGTACCGGGCGATGGCCGATGCGGGCGCGCTGACTCCCGCGGAGCTGGCCATGCGTACCGGCGCACGCGAGCGGTATGTGCGCGAGTGGCTGTCCGCGCAGGCCGCGGGCGGCTACGTCACCTACGACTCGGCGAGCGGCCGCTTCACGCTGCCGCCGGAGCACGCGTTCCTGCTGCTCGACGCGGACCTGCCGGGGGCGTTTCAGCTGAGCGTCGGCTCGATTCGCGACGAGCCGAAGATCACGGATGCGTTCCGCACCGGAGCCGGGGTGGGCTGGCACGAGCACGATGCGGGGGTCTACGAGGGTTGCGAGCGGTTCTTCCGACCGGGCTACGCCATGAACCTGGTCAGCCAGTGGATCCCCGCGCTCGACGGGGTGAAGGCCCGGATCGAGGCCGGGGGGCGAGTCGCCGACGTGGGCTGCGGCCACGGCGCGTCCACCATCATCATGGCGCAGGCGTTCCCGCACGCCACCATCAAGGGCTTCGACTACCATCCCGCGTCCATCGAGGCCGCGCGGCGCGCCGCCGACAAGGCCGGGATGGGGGACCGGGTGTCCTTCGAGGTGACCGCGGCCAAGGCCTACCCGGGCACCGGCTACGATCTGGTCACGTTCTTCGACTCCCTGCACGACATGGGGGATCCGGTGGGGGCGGCGCGTCACGTGCGCGAGTCGCTCGCCCCGGGTGGGACGTGGATGCTGGTGGAGCCCCTCGCCAACGATCGCCTCGAGGACAACTTCAACCCGGTCGGGCGCCTCTACTACGCGGCGTCGACGCTGCTCTGCACCCCCGCGTCGCTCAGCCAGGAGGTGGGTCTCGCGCTCGGGGCCCAGGCGGGCGAGAAGCGGCTGCGCGAGGTGCTGACCGAGGCCGGGTTCACGCGGATCCGGCGGGTGGGCCAGACGCCCGCGAACATGGTCCTCGAAGTCCGGGCCTGACCGATCGGGGGTCAGGTCTTACATTCCGACCATGTGGGAATGTAGGACCTGACCCCGATCGGCTACTTGATCAGGCCGTAGAACTTCCCCGCGTTCTCGCAGGTCATCTTGTACGTGACGTCGGCCGGCAGGTGGCCGAACTGCTCGGCGATGTACTTGGTGGAGTCGGGCCACACCCCGTCGCCGTGCGGGTAGTCGGAGCCCCACATGAGAGTCTCGACGCCCATGTCGTCGATCAGCTTGGTGCCGATGCGATCGAACTGGAAGGTGGCCTTGCACTGCCGCCGCCAGTAGTCGCTCGGCTTCATCTTGAGCCCGAGGTCGGTGAAGCGGTCCTCCCACTCGAAGTCCATGCGGTCGAGCGCGTAGGGCACCCAGCCGATGCCGCTCTCCCCGAACGCGATGCGTACGTTGGGATAACGCTCGAGCACCGCCGCGCCGATGACCGCGGCGAGGATGTTGACCAGGTTCATCTGGAACGCCGACACCACCGTGAAGAAGGCGGCGCGCCGGGTGAGCCCCTTCTGGTTCTCCAGCACCGACGGCGGCAGGGCCGGGAAGGTGTGGAAGTGGAGCGGCAGGTTCACGTCGTTGACCGCTTTCCACAACGGCTCCCACGTGGGGTGCCACATCGGCTCCATGTCCCACGAGCACGAGAGCTCCATGCCCCGCAGGCCGAGTTTGGCCACCCGGTAGACCTCCTGCACCGCTGCGTCGATGTCGCCGTAGGGCAGGCACGCCAGGCCGATGAAGCGGTCGGGGTCGTGGCGGCAGAACTCCACCAGCCAGTCGTTGTAGATGTGGAACATCTCGGTCGCGGCCTCGTGGTCGTTGAGCCGCGTGGCCGCGCCCAGGATGCCGTAGATGACCTCGGCCTGCACGCCGTCGCGGTCCATGTCCTTCGCCCGTAGCGCCGGATCCGTCGGTCGGGCGACACCCTTCCGGCCATCATCGTAAAGACCGGTAGCCGCCATCACGTCCACGCGGTGGTGCTTGCCGGCCTCGTACTTGGAGCCGGCCGGCCCCACGCCACCCCACAGGCCGAAGCTCGTCCCGTTCTTGGCGGTCCAGAACGGGCCGTCGGGGCCGTCCTTGACGTAGGGCATGCGGTCCTTGAGCGCCGCCGACGCGTTCGCGGTGAACAGATCGGGCGGGATCCAGGGCAGGTCGATGTGGCAGTCGGCGGAGATCCGTTGGTAGCGCATGACGCCTCCCCTTGGTCGGTGAACCGCGCACCTGTCGCGTGTGGACAGAGCCTAGCCACCGGCGGGGGCGTCGTCAAGCCGCCGGGCGTTGCCCCGGGGATCACCGCGCGGGGCCCGCCCGGCCGCCTTGACTCGCGGCCGGCTCCACGGCACGATGCCCGGGCCGCCATGCTCCAGGGCATCCGGGTCCTCGACCTCTCCCGCGTCATCGCGGGGCCCTACTCGGCGGCCCTCCTCGGCGACCTGGGTGCCGACGTGATCAAGCTCGAGCGGCCCGGCCGGGGCGACGACATGCGCTCCTTCCGCGGCGACGGCCTGATGAGCGCCGCCTTCGCGGCGGTGAACCGCAACAAGCGCGGGATCGCGGTCGATCTCCAGAAGCCGGAGGGGGCGCGCCTCGCCTTCGAGCTGGCCCGCCGCGCCGACGTGGTGATCGAGAACTTCCTGCCCGGGGTGGCGGAGCGGCTCGGCCTGGGCTACGCGGCGATCCGCGCGGTGAATCCCGCCGTGGTCTACGCCTCGGTCACCGGGTTCGGCCAGACCGGCCCGCTCGCGCGCAAGCCCGGCTACAACACGATCGCGCAGGGCATGAGCGGGCTGATGGCGCTCACCGGCATGCCCGGCGACCCGCCCACCCGGGTCGGGGGGTCGGTCTCCGACGTGGCCGCGTCCTACATGGCGTTCGGCATGGTGAACGCGGCCCTGGTGCACCGCTTCCGTACCGGGGAAGGCCAGCACGTCGACGTCAGCCTGGTCTCGGCGAGCCTGGGCCTCCTGCCCGACCCGGTCGCCGTCTTCTTCGACACCGGGGAGCGGCCGGTGCGCGTGGGCAACCGCAATCTGAACCTCTCGCCCGCGGAGGCCTTCCAGGCCCGCGACGGGTTCGTCAACGTAGTCCTGATGAACCCCGACCAGTGGGGCCGATTCTGCGGCGCGCTCGGCGACGCGGCCATGGAGACCGATCCGCGCTTCGCCACCAACACCGCGCGGCTCGAGAACCATCCCGCGTTCAAGGCGCGGGTGGAGGCCATCCTCGGCACCGGCTCCGCGAAGGACTGGGTGACCCGCCTGGAGGCGGCCGGCATCGCGGCGGGACCGATCTACGAGTTCCACGAGGTGTTCGAGGATCCGCAGGTGCGCCACCTGGGGCTGGTGGCCGAGGTCGAGCAGCCCGGCGCCGGGAAGGTGAAGATGCTCACGTTCCCCGGGCGCGCCTCCGGCACCCCGCCGCGCATCGATCGCCCGGCTCCGCTGCTCGGGCAGCACACCGCCGAGGTGCTGGGCGAGCTCGGGCTCTCGCGCGATGAGATCGACCGGCTCGCGGCCACCGGCGTGATCGTGCTGGGCGAGCAGCCGGGTTAGACGCAGCCGCCCCGCCAAGCGTTTACACCATTTTCCGGGAATAGCGGCCGGCGCCTCGCTCGTCTCATCGAGCGAGGAGGACACGGTCATGCGACTGCTGCTGATCATTCCACTGGCCGCGCTGCTGCTGGCCGGTTGTGCCATCGTTCCGATCGCCCCGTACGGATACGCGCGGCCTCCGCGGGTCACCTACGTCTACCCCCCGTACCCGTACTGGTACGCTCCCCGCTACTACCGGCACTGGTAGTATCCTCGGCGGGTGCGCCGCTCGCTCCCCGGCTTCCGCTGGCTGATCCCGCTGATCGGATGCCTGGCGGTGCTGGCGGCGCCCGGACCCGCCGGGCTCAGCCCCGAGGGTCAGCGCGTGCTCGCGGTGATCGTGCTGGCCATCGGGCTCTGGGGTCTCGAGGCCCTGCCGCCCGGCGTCACCGCGATGGTCGTGATCGTGGCGCTGGTCGCGACCCACGCGGTGGCGGGCGTCCGCGAGGGCCTCGCCGGGTTCGCCGATCCGGTGGCGTTCTTCCTGGTCGGCGTGCTCACGATGGGAGTGGCGGTCGCCCGGAGCGGCCTCGCCGAGCGGTTGGCGCACCGGCTGCTCGCGCACGGGCGTGGGCGGGCCGGCGCGCTCTACCTCCACCTGCTTCTGGCGATGCCGCTCCTCACCCTGCTGCTGCCGTCGGCGAGCGCCCGCACCGGCATCCTCGTGCACGTGTACGACCAGGCCCTCGAGCTCGGCCGCGTGCCCCGCGGCGCCCCGCTCGCGCGCGCGGTGATGATGCTGCTGAACTCGGCGAACCGGCTCTCGTCGACGATCCTCCTGACCGGGGGCATCACCCCCATCGTGGCCGCGGGCCTCATCGGGACGATCTCGTGGACGCGCTGGTTCGTGCTCATGAGCGTGCCGTACGCGGCGCTGCTCGCGCTCGCCGCCGTCGCGATCTACCTGCGCTACCGGCGGGGCTTTCGCGCGCGCATCACGGTGCCCGCCGCGCCGGCGCGGCGCCCGTTCTCGAGCGTGGAGTGGCGCACCATGCTCATCACCGGCGGCGCGGGGCTGCTGTGGCTCACCGACGCGCTCCACCACCTGCATCCGACGCTGCCGGCGGTGATGGCCTGGATCTGTTTCCTCGCTCCCGGGCTGGGCGTGCTCACCTGGCGTCAGTTCGAGCAGGAGGTGGGCTGGAGCAACTTCTTCGTCATCGGCGCCTCGCTCTCGCTGGCCCAGGGGCTCGCGCGCTCGGGGGCCAGCGGCTGGCTCGCCGCCGGCGTGGTGGGGACGGCGCATCGGGTGGCGGAGTCGCCGTGGCTGGTGGTGGTGGTGCTGCTGGTGGCCTCCTCGGTGGTGCGACTGCTGATCCCCAACATCACCGGCTTCCTCGCCACCACGATCCCGGTGGCGATGTCGGTGGGCGACACGGCGGGGCTCAACCCGGTGCTGTGCGGGCTCATCGTCACGATCGCGGGGGACGCGGTGCTCTACTATCCCGCGCAGAGCGCCTCGTCCCTGGTGGTCTACGAGCGGGGGCACCTCGGGGCGGGGGAGATCTTTCGCTTCGGGCTCCTCATGACCGGGCTGGCCGCGATCGTGGTGCTCGCGGTGGCGCTGCCGTACTGGAGGGTGATCGGGGAGCCGCTGGTCCGCTGACTAGCGGACGCGGTCGAGGACTTCGCGGACCTTGCCGAGCAGGTCGGCGGGGGCGAAGGGCTTGCCGAGCAGCACCGTGCTCGAGTCGCGCACGCCGTGGCGGAGGATGGCGTCCTCGGTGTAGCCCGACATGTACAGCACGCGCATCCCGGCCCGGATGGCCCGCACACGGTCCACCAGCTCGCGCCCGCTCATGCGGGGCATCACCACGTCGGTCAGCACGAGATCGATGCGCCCGGCGCCGGCCTCCAGGTGGCGGAGGGCCTGCAGCCCGTCGCTCGCCTCCAGCACCGTGTAGCCCTGCCGCTCCAGCACCTCGCGGGCCAGCGCGCGCACGTCCTCCTCGTCCTCCACCAGGAGGATCGTCTCGCGTCCGGCCGTCTCGCGGGCCGCCGGCTCGTCGGCGCGCGCGCCCTCGACCACGGGCTCGATCTGGGGCAGGTAGATCTCGAACGTGGTGCCGCCGCCCAGCACGCTGCGCACCCGGATCGCGCCGCCGTGCTGCCGCACCACCCCGTGCACCATCGAGAGCCCGAGGCCGGTGCCCTTGCCCGGCTCCTTGGTGGTGAAAAATGGCTCGAAGATCCGCGCCTGGGTTGCCGCGTCCATGCCCACGCCGGTATCCATCACCCGCAGCACCGCGTACGGGCCGGGCGGCAGGGCGTCCGGCCGGTCGGGCGGCGCGGCCTCGAGCTCCACCCGGTCGGTCTCCACGCCGAGCGTCCCGCCGCTCGGCATCGCGTCGCGCGCGTTCACGGCGAGGTTCATCAGCACCTGCTCGAGCTGGCCCGGGTCGGCATTGACGTGTCCGGCGCGCGGCCCCAGGGCGAGGAGCAGCTCGACGTCCTCGCCGATGAGGCGCCGCAGCATCGCGCTGATCTCCTCGACCGTGGTGTTGAGATCGAGGACCTTGCGCTGCAGCACCTGCTTGCGGCTGAAGGCGAGGAGCTGGCGGGTGAGGCCGGCGGCGCGATCGGCGGTCTTCTGGATCTGCTCGACGCTGCGGCGGAGGGGATCGTCGGCCTTGAGCCGGCCCAGGAGGATCGCGCTCCGTCCGGTGATGACGGTGAGAAGGTTGTTGAAGTCGTGGGCCACCCCGCCCGCGAGGCGCCCCACCGCCTCCATCTTCTGGGCCTGCCGCAGCTCGTCCTCGAGCTGCCGGCGCTGGGTGACGTCCATCATGGCCCCGATCATCCGGATGCCCCGGCCCTCCGCGTCGCGCAGCACGTAGCCGCGGTCGTAGACCTGGGCGTACGAGCCGTCGGCGCGCCGGCAGCGGTACTCCGCGCTCCAGCTGGCCGCGCCCCGGTCGATGGCGGCGCGGATGTCGGCGACCACGCGCTCACGCTCGTCGGGATGGATCAGCTCGTACCACCAGGTGATGTCCGGGCCGACGTCCTCCGCCCGGTAGCCGAAGAGGGTCTGGATGCCCTCGTTCCACCACAGGGCGTCGCTCACCAGGTCCCAGTCCCACACCGCGTCGTTGGTCGCGCGCGACACGAACTGGAATCGCTCCTCGCTCTCGCGGAGGGCGCGCACCAGCCGCTCCGCGGTGCCGCGGGCGAGCTGCTCGTCCGCGAAGAGCTGGGCGTTGCGGATGGCCAGCGCGGCCTGCGCGGCGAGCCGGACGAGGATGGCCTCCTCCTGGTCGGTGAAGGCGCGCGGGGTCCGGTTGTCGACGTAGAGGAGGCCCTCGACGCGATCGTCGATGAGCACCGGCACCGCCATCTGGGCGTGGACGCCGAAGCGCCGGATGCGCTCCTGGTAGCGGTCGGTGATCCGCGGATCGCGGAGGTAGTCGCTCGTGCGCAGGGGGTGACGCTCCGCGAGGACGAGCCCGCCCAGCCCCTGGCCGGGCTCCACGGAGGCGTCGGCCAGCGTGTCGTACCACGGAGCGGTCCAGTAGCGGAGTCGCACCGTGTCCGAGCCGGGCACCCGCAGGCCGATCACCGCGCCGTCGCTGCGGCAGAGCTCCTGGGCCGCCTCGGTCACCCGGCGGAGCACCGTCGGGAGGTCGAGGGTGCCTCCGATGGTGCGGGCCAGGTCGGCGAGGATCTCCGCCTCGCGCCGCCGGTGCTCCTCGTCCGTGAAGAGTCGCGCGTGCTCGAGCGTGAGCGCCGCCTGGTCGGCGAGCGCTTCCGCCATCTGTACCGCGCGCGCGTCGAAGACGCTGCCGGTGGCGTTCCGGACCGCGAGCACGCCGATGATGCGGTCCTGGGTGAGCAGGGGTACCGCGAGGATGGCCCGATCGGACGCCTGCTCCAGATGCTGGCGGAGCTCGGCGCTGGTCTCGATGCGCGCGTCGGCGAGGACGTCGGGCGTCGTGATGGTCCGCCGCTCGCGAATGGCGAGCCCGACCGCGCCCGACCCCGGCTCGCGGGTCGCGCGCCAGCCTACCGACGGATCGCTCGTGCGGGACACCGCCAGCGCCATGAGGCTCTCCGAGGCCACGTCGAGCCGGTACACCACCGCGGAGCCCGCGGCCAGGAGCGACCGCAGGCTCTCCGCGATGCGCAGGCCCACGACGTCGGGCTCGAGGCGCTCGGAGAGCAGCCGGCCGATGCCGGCGAGGGTCCGCGTCTCCTCGAGACGCGTGCGCTCACGCTCCAGCAGGCGCGCGTTCTCCTCCTCGAGGCGCCAGAGCCGGGCCTGCAGCGCGTCCGCGTCGTGCGTGTCCGGGGTGCCGAGAGGCGAGAGCGGTCCCATGGCGGTTCGTAGTGGAGCAAGGACCACGCCATCGGTAAGTAGTTGATTGGTAGGGGCTTCCGGACATAGCCGGGCGCAAAGTGTCAGCCGGCGGCGGAAAATGAGCAGCCCGCCCGCCCGGCGGACAGGACCGGCGGGGCAGTGCTACCATGGCGGCGACTCCACCGTCGCGAGCCGCTCAACCTTCTCGGGAGATTCGCCCATGACGACCGACGCGCAGGCCATCCGGCACCTCTGGACCCACAAGACCCAGGACCATCCGTTCCTGTCCGACCAGGAGCTGGTCATCGACCGCGGCGAGGGCGTCTGGGTCTGGACCGAGCAGGGCAAGAAGCTGCTGGACGGCTTCGCCGGCCTCGCAGTCGTCAACGTCGGTCACGGGCGGCGGGAGATCGCGGAGGCCGTCGCGGAGCAGACGGTGCGCCTAGCCTACTATCCGACCACCCGCCAGTTCTCGAACCGGCCCGCCGCCGAGCTGGCCGAGAAGCTCGCCTCCCTCACGCCCGGCGACCTGCGCTACACGATGTTCGCGGTGAGCGGGTCCGAGGCCAACGAGCGCTCGATGCAGATCGCGCGGCAGTACTGGCTGGCCGCCGGCAAGCCCGGCAAGTACAAGGTGATCTCGCTGCAGGGCGGCTACCACGGGGCGACCATGGGGACGTTCGCGGTCTGCGGGGTGCCGCACCTGGCCCAGCCCTATCAGCCGCTGGAGGTTCCTGGCTTCGTGAAGGTGGCGCCGCCGCATCCGTTCCGCGATCTGGCGGGAGGCACCGAGGCGGATTTGATCGCGCGTCGCATCCGCGAGCTGCGCGAGGCCATCCTGCGGGAGGGGGCGGACACGGTCTCGGCGGTGATCCTGGAGCCGGTGCTCTCGTCCGGCGGCTTCATCATGCCGCCGATCGGATGGCTCCGGGCGGTGCGCGCGCTCTGCGACGAGCTCGACGTGTTGATGATCGCCGACGAGGTGATCACCGGCTTCGGGCGAACCGGCCGGTGGTTCGCGTGCGAGCACGACCGGGTCGTGCCGGACCTCATGTCGGTGGCCAAGGGCATCACCTCGGGTTACATCCCGCTCTCGGCCAGCATCGCGCGGGGCCGGCTCGCGGACGTCTTCTCCGACACCACCACCCAGGAGAACGTCCATCCCAACACCTACGCCGCGCACCCGGTGGCGTGCGCGGCCGCGCTCGCCAACCTGCGCATCATGGAGCAGGATCGGCTGGTCGAGAACTCCGAGAAGATGGGCGCGCGGCTGCTGGAGGGCCTGCGGAGCGCGGTCGGCAAGCAGCCGATCGTGGGCGAGGTGCGCGGGCGCGGTCTGATGGTCTGCGTGGACTTCGTGCAGCCCGACGGCACCGGCAAGCCGCTGGAGCCCAAGCGGGTGGCCGAGCTGGACCGCAAGGCGTGGGATCGCGGAGCCATCATCTACGCGCGCGGCACCGTGCTGCGCCTCGCCCCGCCCCTCTGCATCACGCCGGGCGAGGTGGACCAGCTCGTGGGCATGGTCGCCGACAGCGTCGACTCCCTCCAGCGCGACCTCTGACCCCTATCCGAGGAACTCGCGGGCGAGGGCCTCCCACATCATGGTGGAGAGCTTGAGGCTCTCGGTGTCCACGCGCTCGTTGTGGCCGTGGAACATCAGCGGGTACTCGGTGTAGGGGATGCGGAGCGACTGCAGCCCGAAGCCGTAGGCCGGGACGCCCTGCCAGCGCCAGAACTTGGCGTCGGTCCCGCCGGTGGTCATCTTGGGCACGACCCGAGTGCCCGGCATCAGCCGCGAGGTCACCCGCTCCATCGCGGCGACCAGCGGCGTGTCGTGGCTGCTCAGCGAGCCCTGCTGCCCGCGACCCTGCTTGATGGTCACCCGCGGCGCGAGGTCGCCGAGCGCCTCGATCACCATCGCGTCGACGTCCTCGGTGGTCACGCCGGGCAGCGCGCGGATGTCCACGTCGATCTCGATGCGATCCGGGATCACGTTGGTCTTCACGCCCCCGTGGATGACGTTGGGCGAGAAGGTGGTGTGGGTGCAGGCGTGCGCCTCGCGCGCCAGGGCCAGGTTGTCCATGCCCCGGACGGTGTCCAGCACCCGCGCGGGGTCGGAGAGCCCCTGGGTCACCTCGGGGCCGAGGTCCATCGCCTTCACGTACTCGCGCCACACGTCGAGGATGTGCGCCTTCGGCTGGTACGCCGCGATGCGCCGCACGACCTCCGCCGCGGTCACCAGCGCGTTGTCGGTGCGGAAGGGCCGCGAGCCGTGGCCCGGCGTGCCCGCCACCGTGAGCCGGCGCCAGTTGGCGCCCTTCTCCCCGACGGTGACGCCGAGGACGTGTCCGTCGCGGGTCGGGATGGGCACGCCACCGCTCTCGGTGATGACGTAGTCCGCCTTCACCATCTCGGGCCGCCGGTCCACCAGGTAGCCCGCTCCCAGGGTGCCGCCCGCCTCCTCGTCCGCCACCGCCAGGTAGATGAGGGTGCCGCGCGGGCGAAAGCCGTCCCGGGCGAGCCGCCGCGTCGCCACCGCCATGGTGGTGGTGAGGTTCAGCATGTCGATCGCGCCGCGCCCCCATACCACTCCGTCGACCAGCTCGCCGCCGAAGGGATCGCGCCGCCAGCCCTCCGGGCTGACCGGCACCACGTCGGTGTGACCCATCAGGAGCAGCCGGGGGGCCTTCGGATCCGAGCCCTCGATGCGCGCGACGAGGCTCTCGCGTCCGGGCTCCGAGGTGTAGCGCTCGCAGGCCACGCCCGCGCCGTTGAAGTACGCCTCGAGCGCCGACACGCTCCGCGTCTCCTGGCCGGAGGCCGCGGTGCCGTCGTTGACGCACCGGTTGCGAATCAGGGTGCGCAGCAGCTCGGTCGCTTCGGTCTCGATGGCCTGCTCGTCTCGCATGAGCTCCTCGGTTCGACCCGGTGGGGTCAGATCCTGCGTTCCGACATGTCAGCCGACGTTCGTGGCGAAGTTCCGGATGATCCAGCCCGCGATGGAGTGCCGCGCGGGCCCGACCGGCATCGCGTCGCTCGGGAACCAGCGCGCGTCCTCGAGCTCCTCCCGGTCGATGGCGATCTCGCCGCCCGCGTAGCTCGCGACGAAGCCGATCATGATCTGGCTCGGGAACGGCCAGTTCTGGCTCCCCACGTACTGGATGTCCTTGACGTCGACGCCGACCTCCTCCTTCACCTCGCGCGCCACGCAGCCCTCGAGCGATTCCCCGTTGTCGACGAAGCCGGCCACCAGCGCGTAGCGGCCCGGCGCCCAGATCGCCTTGCGGGCGAGGAGCACCCGGTTGCCGTCGCGCACGAGCACGATGACCGCGGGGTGGAGATGGGGATAGTGCTCGTACCGGCAGGCCCCGCAGCGCTTGCCCCACTCGCCCTCGAGTCGTCCGGTGGGAGCCCCGCAGCGAGGGCAGTGACCGCTGGTCGATTCCCAGTACAGCAGCTGCATGGCCATGCCGCCGACGGTGAGCAGCTCGTCGGGCAGGCGCGTGCCCTGCATCGGCACGAGCGTCTCCGCGGAGAGCCCCTCGGGCACCGAAGCGTCCTTGGGCCGCGCGGCGACCCAGCACGGGGCGCCGGCCCACGTGCCGAGCCAGTGCCGCGGCCCCAGCCCGTCGAGCCCGCGCGGCGGCGCGTCCGGGCTCTCTCCGGTCGGGAGCCCGAAGCCGTCGCCCTCGCGGGCCACCAGGAGCTTCTGGTCCTGGACCACGAGCCAGCGCCCGACCCCGGCCGGCGGGCCGCCGCCGCGCTTGGCGGGGGTGAACTCGCCACGCAGGCAGTCGATGTTGAAGGGCAGATAGACCGACAGCGGCGTCATCGGCGCGCCGAGTCTACCACGGAGAAAACGCGGTTGCGCTTCCCTCGGGGCTGGGCTACCACTGGCTCGACATGCGCAACGTCTCCCCCCGGACGGCTCGTCCTTGACGCGCACAGCCGTGCTATCCTCCCCGCCGTGCCCGACCTGCTAGCGTCTCTCGCCGCCTCGGTCGCCGCGCGCCTGGTCGCGCGCCGCGAGACGGTGGCCATCTCGGAATCGTCGACCGGCGGCCTCATCTCGGCCGCGCTGCTCTCGATCCCGGGTGCGTCCGCGTACTTCATGGGCGGCGGCGTCATCTATACCCAGATCGCGCGGCGCGGCCTGCTCCAGGTCCCGGACGATGCGATGCGCGGGATCCGCTCGAGCACCGAGGCGGCCGCGCGCCTGATGGCCCGGACGGTGCGCGAGCGGCTCGGCACCACCTGGGCCCTGGCCGAGACCGGCGCGGCCGGCCCCACCGGCAACCGCTACGGTGACGCGGCCGGGCATTCCTGCTTCGCGGTGGTGGGTGCGGTGGAGGCGGCCCGCACGCTCGAGACCGGGCGGAGCGACCGAGAGGCCAACATGTGGGCCTTCACCCGTGCGGCCCTCGAGCTCCTCGACGCCTGCGTCCAGCAGGCCGGAGACAGATCATGACCGACAAGACGATCCGCGTAGGATTCGTGGGCGCCGGCGCCAACACCCGCAAGCATCACCTGCCCAAGCTCAAGGCCCAGCCCGGGGTGGAGCTGGTGGCGGTCGCGAACCGCTCGAAGGAGTCGGGTGAGCGGGTGGCGCGCGAGTTCGGCATCGGCCGGGTGCTCGCCGACTGGCAGGAGATCGTCAGCGCGCCCGACATCGACGCGGTGTGCATCGGGACCTGGCCCTACATGCACTGCGCGATGACCACCGCCGCGCTGGAGCGCGGCAAGCACGTGCTCTGCGAGGCGCGCATGGCCATGAATGCGACCGAGGGCCGGCGCATGCTCGAGGCTTCGCGCAAGGCGCCGCAGCTGGTCGCCCAGCTCGTGCCCGCGCCCCACACCCTCGAGGTCGACGCGACCATCCAGACCCTGCTCGGGGAGGGCTTCGTCGGGGACGTGCTGGCGGTCGAGCTGCAGGCCTCGGGCGGTCGCTTCGTGGAGCCGGAGGCGCCGATGCACTGGCGGCAGGACGTCGGGCTGAGCGGCCACAACATCCTCAACATGGGGATCTGGTACGAGGCGATGATGCGCTGGCTCGGTCCGGCCCAGCGGGTCACCGCGATGACCAAGATCGCGGTGCCCCGGCGCCGCGACGCGGCCGGCGCCGCCCACGAGGTGCGCGTGCCCGACCACGTGGACATCCTGGCCCAGCTCCGCGGCGGCGCGGTGGGCCACCTGCGCTTCAGCTCGGTGACCGGGCTGGCCCCCGCGTCCGAGGTGTGGATCTTCGGGAGCGAGGGCACCCTGCGGCTCGAGGCCGACGCGCTCCGCCTCACCGGCGGCCGTCGCGGCGAGTCGGCGCTGCGCGAGATCGCGGTGCCGCCCCGGACCCGGATCGGCTGGCGGGTGGAGGAGGAGTTCGTCAACGCCATCCGGGGCCGCGAGAAGATCGCGCGCACCACGTTCGAGGACGGGGTGCGCTACATGGAGTTCACCGACGCGGTCACCCGCAGCGCCACCACCGGCCAGACCACCGAGGTGAAGGACCTCTAGCCGACGGGAAGCGCTACCCCTGCCGGTACCAGTAGGCGATGCGCCCGAAGATGGAGTCCCACGAGTTGGGCTCCACCCCGGCCAGGCTGTTGGCGGTGGCGTGGAGCACGTTGCGCCACGTGACCGGGATCACCACCGCGCTCTGGATGACCAGGTCGTTCATCTTGATGAAGAGTGCGGCCCGCTTGACCGGGTCCATCTCGTTGTCGGCCTTCTTCCACAGCCGGTCGAACTGCGCGTTGCGCCACCGGGGGATGTTGCGCCCGGTCCACCCGTTCTCCTTGCTCGGGATCTCCCAGGACACGAACTGAGCCATGAAGAGCTGGGGATCGAGGCCGGTGAACACGGTGTAGGTCTGCAGGTCGGCGTGGAAGCGGACGTTGGTGTCCACGTTGCTCACGTCGGAGGCGAAGAACACCGAGGCCGGGATCGCCTTCACCTCCATCTCGATGCCGGCGCGACCCGCTCCCTGCTTGACCACCGTCTGGATCTTCTGCACCGTCGAGTTGGCCGCGGCCTGGAAGAGCAGGCGGAGGCGCCGACCGTCCTTCGACCGGACGCCGTCGGGGCCGCGGAGGTAGCCGGCCTGCTCCAGCATGTCGTTCGCCTTGTCGACGTTGAACTCCCAGGTGCTGTTGTGGGAGCGGAAGCGGTCCGGGGCGTTGAGGAAGTTGGCGGTGATCTGCCCGGAGCGGCCGATCAGGTGCTCCTGGATGGAGGTGCGGTCCACCACCAGGCTCAGCGCAGTGCGCACCGACTGGTCGGTGAGGAGCGGGTGCGGGGCCTTGAGGCTCGAGCGCTCGCCGTCCACCTCGCGCCACGGGTCGGTCTGGTTGCACTGGATGAAGCTCACCCCGCTGCTCGGGATCGCCATCACCCGGCCCTTGCCGCCCTGCTCGATGCGGCGGAGCACCTCCTCCTCGAGCAGCACGTAGTAGGCGAAGTCGTACTCGCCGGTCTGCAGCACCGCGCGGGCCGCACCCACCGCGTCGCCACCGCACTTGATGTCCAGGCGGTCGAAGAACGGGCGATTGGGCACGTGATAGGTCCGGTTGAGCTCGGCGCGGATCAGGTCGCCCGGGCGGAACTCGGTGAGGCGATAGGGACCGGTGCCGACCGCGGGGATCATGCCGATCGCGTCGCGCGCCCCGGTGCCCTTGACCGGCTGGAAGATGTGGCGCGGGAGGAGCCCGCCGCCGGTGAAGGCGGAGGCCCAGTACGGCTGCGGCTTCTTGAACACCACCTTGATCGTGTACTGGTCGAGGCGCTCGATGCGGGCGATCTCGTCGTAGGCGGCGCGGGTGCCCGCGGCGGTGGCCGGATCGATCGCGAACTCCCAGTTGAAGATGACGTCGTCCGCGGTGAAGGGGGCGCCGTCGTGCCACTGCACGTTGCGCTTGAGCCGCCACGTGACCCAGCGGCCGTCCTTGGCGAGGGTGCCGGCCTTCCAGTTCGGGATCTCCTCGGCCAGGACCGGCACGAAGGTGCCGTCGGGCGCGGCCGCGGCCAAGGGCTCGTAGAAGATCCGCTGGACCGTGAAGTCGCGGAGGCCGCGGCCGAAGTGCGGGTGGAGCAGGGTGGGGGCGTCCCACATCAGCATGCGCAGCGTCCCGCCGCCGCCGCGCCGAGTCGGCGTGAACTCGGCCTCGGGCGCCGGCGCGGCCGCGGCCCCGGGCGCCCCCAGGAGCGACCCCGCCATGGGCGCGCCGAGCCCGACCGCCGCCATCGCCTGCACGAAGCTCCGCCGGGTGAGGCGGCCGTCCTTCACCCGCGCGATCAGCTCGCGCAGCCCGTGCTCGTCCATGTGCCTCCGGGGGGTGGTCCGCGTGGTAGAGAGTCCGACACCGATAGCGCGATGAGGCGCCGAAGTCAAGGGCGCCGGTTGGCGAGACCTCCGGCCGAGGGCCGTATCGCGGAAATGTTACGCAGTGCGCGGTGATGCGCCTCCAAAGCTTGGGGGAAAAATAGTCGAGGCCGTAGACTCGTCTTAGAGCAGCGCACGGATCATGACCCGCCCCCTCACCGCTTTCGCAATCCTGCTCCTCGCAGTGGTGCTTCCCATCGGTGCCGCGCACGCGGGAGAGCCCTCGTCGGTCGATCCCGGGGTCTCGGAGCGCCCCCCGGATCTTCCGTCCTGGCTGATCGCCTCTCGCCTGGGCCGGCCGCTCGACGACACCGCCCGCGACGACGCGATGATGGGGGCGGGCCTCAGCGACCTGGGCGCGGTGCTGCTGCGTGACGCCCCCGCTCCGCCGATCAGCTCCGATCCGCTCACGCTCCGGAGCTCCGGCGAGGACTCGACCGACCTCCGGTCGTTCCTGGGCCGGGGCGAGCGCTGGCACCTGATGAGCTTCGGCGCCAACGCCAACGCCCGCCCGCAGGAGGTCAAGGTGACCGCGTATGGGGCGGTCGCCTATCTCCCCAGCCTCTCGGTACCGCGGCCGGACGGAGGCCTGGGCTTCGGGCCGGCCACCGCGCCTGGTGCCGCCTTCGGCCTCGGGCTGGACCACCCGGAGGAGCCGGTCTCGCTCGGCTTCAAGGGGGAGCTGGGGGGACTCGGGCTCCAGGGGGGCGCGGAGTACCGCTCGGTGGGCAAGCGACTCGAGCGGGTGGTCAGCGGCCCCG
>Ga0310810_10002932_pt1 | contig 18505 bp, 12 predicted proteins | sample NCmetagenome_FD_207641 | JGI IMG/M metagenome (GOLD analysis project Ga0310810, IMG submission 207641) | Soil microbial communities from experimental microcosm in Duke University, North Carolina, United States - NC | ecosystem: Engineered > Artificial ecosystem > Soil microcosm > Unclassified ...
CGACCGGCCCGTTCGCGTCGGCGAACTCGACGAAGAGATGGTGTTCGAAACAGAAGTTGGCGAAACCTTCATGCTCGGCGCATCCACGTGGCGTGTCGAGGAGATCACGCACGACCGCGTGCTCGTCTCGCCGGCTCCCGGCGAGCCGGGCAAGACACCCTTCTGGCACGGTGACCAGTCGGGCCGTCCCGTCGAACTGGGGATGGCGATCGGCAAACTCGTTCGCGATCTGCGCGAGACGCCAAGGCAGGCGGCCATCGATCGGCTCGTGCGGCTCCACGATCTCGACACCACGGCAGCGGAGAACGCGCTGCGGTATCTCGACGACCAGGCCGCGGCCGGAGCGATCCCTGACGATCGCACGCTGGTTGTCGAGCGATGCCTGGACGATCTCGGCGATTGGCGCGTGTGCCTGTTGTCGCCACTGGGCGGCCGCGTGCACGCGCCGTGGGCGATGGCCGTGACCGCGCACGTTCGCAGTCAGACCGGCATGGACGTCGAGGTGATGTGGGGCGACGAAGGTTTCGTCGTCCGGTTTCCCGGAGTGGAGCGGCCACCGGATCCCGCTTTGCTGCTGCCCGAGCCCGAGGAGATCGAGGGACTCGTGCTGCGCCAGCTCGGTTCGACCTCGCTCTTTGCCGCACGCTTCCGGGAGACCGCGGCGCGCGCGCTCCTCTTGCCGCGGCGCCGGCCGGGTATGCGCACACCGCTCTGGCAGCAGCGAAAGCGTGCGGCCGACTTGCTCGCCGTCGCATCGCGCTTCGGATCGTTTCCCGCGCTGCTCGAAACCTACCGCGAGGTCCTGCGCGATCACTTCGACCTCCCGGCGCTCGTGGACATTCTCCGGCGCGTCTCGAAGCGGACTCTGCGCGTGGCAACGATCGATTCCACGACACCGTCACCGTTCGCGGCGTCGCTCCTCTTCAACTACGTCGCGAACTACATCTACGACGGCGACGCTCCGCTTGCCGAGCGCCGGGCTCAGGCACTCTCGGTCGACCAAGGTCAACTGCGCGAGTTGTTGGGCGACGCCGAATTGCGTGAACTGCTCGATCCGGCAGCACTGGACGCCAGCGAACGCGAGCTGCAGCACATCGACGAGACCCGGCGAGTGAAGAGCGTCGATGGCATCCACGATCTGCTGCTGCACATCGGCGATCTGTCTCGTGAAGAGATCGCCGCACGCTGCGCGCTTCCGGACGCTGCCGCCGGGATCGACGAGCTCGAAGCTGCGCGACGCGCCGTTCCGATCCAGGTCGCCGGCCAGCGGCGGTATGTCGCCGTCGAAGACGCCGTTCGCTACCGCGACGCTCTCGGCGTTGCGCTGCCCGCGGGTCTTCCCTCTGCGCTGCTCGAGCCCGTTCGCGATCCCGCCGGAGATCTCGCGCTGCGCTTCGCTCGCACCCACGGTCCATTCACCACCGAGGCACTTGCCCGCCGCTTTGGCATCGGCACGGCGATCGCGGAGTCACTCCTCACTCGTCTGAGCGAATCGGGACGAGTCGTCCCGGGCGAGTTCCGGCCCGGCGGCGTCGAGCGCGAGTGGGTCGAGGCCGACGTCCTGAGACGATTGCGCAGCCGATCGCTCGCCCGGCTCAGACGCGAAGTCGAACCGGTCTCACCCGACGCACTCGGCCGCTTCCTCATGTCGTGGCATGGCATCGGCTCCGAGCGGCGAGGCCCCGAGGCGCTGCTCGATGCGATCGAGCAGCTGCAGGGCGCGCCACTTCCCTTCTCCATCCTCGAGCGCGACATCCTGCCGGCACGCGTCGCCGGGTACGCCCCCGCACTCCTGGACATGTTGATGGCGGCCGGGGAGGTCGTCTGGGTTGGTGTCGAATCGCTTGGCGAGCACGACGGCCGTATTGCGCTTTATGTAACCGACCACCTCGCGCGACTACGGTCGCCAATCGCCGCCGATCAGACCGCGGCGATCGATGGGCGTGCGGCAGCGATCGTTTCGTATCTCCGATCGCACGGCGCATCGTTCTTCGCAGCGCTCCACGACGGCACCGGTGGCGGCTTCCCAGGCGAAACGGTGAACGCATTGTGGGATCTCGTGTGGGCGGGCCTGGTGACCAACGACACGCTGCACGCGCTCCGCGCTTACATCACCGAAGCAGCGGCGGCGAAACCGTCTCGGCGCGGCCGGCCGGCGCCGTTCAGATCGCGGCGGCTCGTGCCACCGACGGCAGAAGGCCGATGGTCTCTCGTCGCTACGCAGCGGTCCTCGGCCACAGAGTGGAGTACCGCTTTCGCCCACCAGCTACTCGCGCGTCACGGTGTGGTCACACGCGAGACCACAGCGCACGAGCCCGTACCCGGCGGCTTCTCCATCGTCTACCAGGTGCTCAAAGCCATGGAAGATGCGGGACGCGTTCGCCGCGGCTACTTCGTCTCCGGCCTCGGCGCAGCGCAGTTCGCGATGCCGGCCGCCCTCGATCTGCTCCGCTCGGTGCGGGATCCATCCGGGGCCTTCAAGGCGCTCATCGTGTCATCCACCGATCCGGCATCTCCCTACGGCTCGATCGTGAAGTGGCCAGCGGCGGCCTGGGCGGATCAGATCGCCGACCTCCGTCAAGGCGACGGCGGACAGACGCAACTCGAACGGGTAGAGACCAGGGCGACAGCAGACGGAGGGAGAGGTCCCACGCGGACATCGGGCTCGCGTGTGGTGATCGTAGACGGCTTCGCCGGGGCGTATCTTCGTCGGGGTGAACGCGAGCTCCTGCTCTTCATGCCATCCGAGGAGCCGACGCGATCCCATGCGACTGACGCCGTGGCAAGGGCTTTGGTGCGTTTGTCGGGTTCACGCGAAGAAGGGCGGCGCGGGATGCTGATCGAAGAGATGGACGGGATCCCCGCGGCCAGCCATCCTGCTGCAAAACTCTTCGTCGCCGCGGGATTTCTCATCACAGCGATGGGGCTGCAGTTGCGGCCCCCGATCAGGGACGCATCCCTTGGCACTCCAGAATCAGAGGGCGCCGCTAGCGCGTCAGGCGGACGCGATGATGAGCGAGAACGCGCTCGATGAAGCCGTCGCGCCGTGTTCGATCAGAGAGACGACGATCGTCCTCAATCGGTAGATCCGGAAAAGCCGCCACGAGCGCTTCTGCAAACAGCCCACGCCCGTCGCGTGTCACGCCCTCCGCACGATGTACAAGGACGCCTTCCAGACCGCAGCTCGGTGAATCGGCCTTGAGCACGTAGCCGTCGAGTCCGAGAGCGAGCAGCGCCCGGACACGATCCGCCGCCACACTCGTCATGGTCGCAGTCCAATCTGTCCGGCTGATCGCTCCCAACAGGCGTACTCGCGCTGCCCGTGCCGGAACACCATCAACGCCCGCCACGAGATCGATCGCCTCGCGCGGTGTGCCCATTCCGGCCTCGACCTCCGGACACACAGGCACCCATTCCACGATGGAGTCGAGGGACGAGAGCAGTAGCGCGTCACGTTTGTGGCCGCCGTCGTAGCGCACTTCGTCACCCAGCAGACAGCGCGAGATCCCGACGCGCGGACGCCCGTGCGCCATCGACATATCTGACGATCTTACGCTCGCGGCAAACCTCTCTTCGTCTTCAATGTTCTTGAACGAATCGATCCACACCGCTAACATGAGCGCACATGGCCACGCAGTGCTCCTTCGACATCACCTCGAACGTCGATATGCAGGAAGTGGACAATGCACTGAATCAAGCGCGCAAGGAAGTTGCGCAGCGCTACGACTTCAAGGGCGCAAAGGCGTCGATCGATTTCGATCAGAAGGAATCGAAGCTCGTTTTGACCGCCGAAGACGAGTTCAAGGTGAACGCGCTCTGGGAGATCGTGTCAACGCGGCTCGTACGCCGCAACGTGCCGGTCAAGAACCTCACCCGCGGAACCGCCACGCCCGCCGCCAACGGAACGGTCCGTCAGGAAATCACACTGCAGCAGGGCATCCCTTCCGAGAAGGCCAAGGACATCGTGAAGTACCTGAAGGACTCCAAGATGAAGAAGGTGCAGGCGTCGATCCAGGGAGATCAGGTGCGTGTGACCTCACCCTCGCGCGACGAGCTTCAGGAGGCGATGCGGCAGCTCCGCGAGCAGGACTTCGGCGTGGCGCTGCAGTTCGGCAACTACCGCGGTTGATCGCTCGCGGCCGGCGCCGCTGCCGACCCGTTTGCTTCCAACCAGTCGGCGATCTGCTCGCGCGTCCAGGCGTGATGATCGTTGAGGTGCACGATCATCGCCGAGAGCAAGAGGCTCTTCTTGCACCCCTCGACCGGACAGGAACGAATCGAACCCTCGAGGCAATCGAAGAAGGTCGTGAGATCCCGGGTGGGTCGCTGGCCGTTCATGTCGGCGGCCAATCGATACATACCCTCGTAGGCCGCGCCGAGCGCGCAGGAAGCGCGACGGCCGACGAAGTAATCGCCGAAGGCCTGCTCCGGCCGTCGCGACGCGCCCGCGCGAATCGCCGACGCCAGCTCCTTGGTTCCGTGATGCTCGTCAGCCACGACACGGCCTCCTGATGACGCCGCGACCTCGCACGCTGTCCGCGAGGCGCAACTCTACTCGTATTGAGTCAAAGGATGTGCCAGTGGCCAACACAAAAACGCCCGAGGTGGAGGAGCCCTGCTCCTCCGCCCCGGGCCGGCTCGATGTTCGCGTCCGGGACGACGCGTTCGAGACCGCACAGTGGTCGCGGTCTACCCCTGCCCCTGCCCCCGCCCCTGTCCTTGTCCTTGCCCCTGTCCTTGTCCCTGATTCTGCTGGCCGGAGCAATCGCATGGCTTGGCCAGCGCAAAGGCGGCATGGTCGCCGTGGTTGTACGCGCTGATCGACGAATAGCCGTCGGTGGCCATCGCGCTCATGTTGAGCAGTTCCGAGAACGCTGCGTTCTCGCACGTGGACCCGACGAACAGCTCGGAGACGTGCACGTCTCGCGAGTAGGTGAAGTCTGTCACGAGGGAGAAGCCGTCCGCGCCGGGCTCGCCCGAGATGCCGGACGTCTGCACCGGGTGCACGGCGCCGGATCCCCTCACGACGTCGAACGAGTAGAACGCGAAGTGATTCGGGTGCCGCGCCACGAACGACAGAGTCGCGTCATCCGAAGTCGAGTCGTAGTTGTGGAAGCCGCAGTCGGGATCCGGTGTCACATCTCCACCCACTGCGAGGACATCGGCGAAGCAGCGGTTGTTGTCCACGCGCAGAGTCATCCGGAACCCCATCGTGTCGGAGCCCGACAGGATGCGGTTGATGTTCGGTGCCGGCGAGGTCGTGATCGTGCCGGCGCCGAAGGGCGCGTCCTGATCGGTGATGCGCAAGTCGATGCCAGAAGCCGTCCAGTTCACCAGATTGCCGGCCGCGTCGAACAGCTCCAGCTTGATTTCGTACCGCCCCGCCGCCAGATCGTCCGTCGTCGGCGCGAAACCGGCCGGCGCTCCGGCCAGCGACGCCGTGTCGAAGTACGACGTCGCGAGATCGACACGCTCGTCGAGCACGATCCATTCCGGCGACGGCGCCGGCGGATCGAGAGGCCGGATGCGGAACAGATTCGCGATCGGTGCCGCGTCGGTCCCCGAGGTCGGCAGCGGTCCGATGAAATAGGGCGGATACGACGTCCCCAGCTTGTAGTGCCGGTTGACCTCGCGCGACATGACGGACCAGGTGTTGAGCGGCACCGACCCGGCATCAACCGGACCGCCGCCGCCATCCGGAGCAGTGAGCCGGCGATAGGACCATCGATAGTACGGAATGTTCTTGTTGGTGATGAGCTCCGTACGGCTGAAGTCCACGCGCGGCTCGAGCGAACCGCCGAATGGTGCGCCGCCTGTGGTCAGTCCCTGAGTCGTTCCCGACGTCTGAACCTGGCGCACCGCGACGGTCCTGCCGAGCGAGAGCACGACCACCTGACAACCAGGCAAATCCGGCTCATCCTCGCATCCCGGCACGCGCGGATCGCTGACGCGAATCGTGACGTCGGTGCCACAGACGTAGTTCCAATACGTACTGCAGGCGATCCAGGGGTGGTAGACGGTCTCGAACCCGCTGCCGAAGTCGTACTCGACCCAGAAATAGAGATCGGGTTTATCGCCGCCGCAGGGATAGAAGATCGTGGTCTCGAAACGTCCATGTGCGTCGGTGGTGAGGACCGCCACTTCGTCGCAGCGGAATCGCCGCCACCACCACGGCCAATAACACAGCCACGGAATCAGCAGCTTTACGTTCGCCACCAAGGCATCGCGCACCATCAGGGCCGACGTGCTCTGCAGCGCTGACATCACCTCTGGCGCGAGCTGAATAGCGAGCGTGCGCGGCGGCAGCGGCTGTGGATTGAGTGCGACGCGACTGAGTCGATCGCTCGCCGAAAAGCGCTCGCGTGGCGGAAGCGGCTGCGGATTGAGCGCCACTCGCGACAGCGCGGACTCGAATCGGCTGACCAGCTCAGGGCGCGGCGGATCAGGCTGCGGGTTGAAGCCCGCGATCGATCCCGGATCTGTGAATCGGAACAATGCGCTGGCAAACGGCGCGGGATCGGGGCCAGGTCGCGGGCCGCGAAGCGGACCTGGATCGGGATCGGGAATAGGAGGCCGTCGCGGGATCGGCGGGTTACGGAGGATGTCGAGAAGATCGTCGCGTAAACGGAAGATGTCGGGATCGGGGAGCCGCGCGATCAGCCACGGAATGGGATCGACCTCGCAGATGTGCACGCGGGCGTTACAGACGGCGCGGTTGTCGCTCGATCGCACGACGTGTCCGCGGACCCAGCAGAAGCACAGCGGCCATTTGTCGATGATGATGCCGGGGACTTGAATCTGGTCGACAAGGCCATTCGGCCCCTGCAGCACCGATCCGTTTCCCCGCACGCTGCTCGTCGATCGGAGCCAGCAGCACACGACTCCGGCCTACCCCACCTGGCGTGAGAGACAGCTCGACCTTGCCATCACGCACGGGGGCGTGATCGACGAGATCTCCACGGCTGTCGAATACATAGGCAGTCAGCTCATCTTTGAACGCAGGGCGCTCCTTCGTTGACACAGCAAAAGACACCCGCCTCGACTCTTCACGTTTCTTGGCCATTAAACACCTCGCCCGTGAACCTCATGAGTAAGACCCGTGCACGCGTCAATGCGAGCTCAGATCTTTCCGAGGGCGCATAACGTTTCGAACGCTCGATGGTAAGAACGTTCGCAGCCGCCGAGTCGTGCAGCTCAGCCTATCGAGAGGGCTTGCCTCTCGCACGCTGTATAGACGTTGGTGAGCGAGCGATAGATTTCGTTACAGCGAGGGTCAGGTGTGATGGGAATCGTGTCGAGCGGGCGCACGAAGCGGGATACGATGTCGTCCCACTCGATCGGATCGTTGTGATGGAGATGATCCGCATGTAACGCGCGGAGCGCGGCACCGAGTGCCGCCGAATTGGTCACGTCGAACCGCCAGACGTCGGCCCCGAACACGTCGGCGATCACCTGCAGAATCCCGGGGTTGGCCGCCGCGCCGCCGGTCGCGTGAATCGTGTCGACCTCCACCGACATCCATCGTGAATGCAGCGCCATCGCCATGCTCTGCGCTTCGACCACCGCGCGAACGTTGCCGGCGGCGTCATCGGGAGAAATACCGAACCGGCGAACGCCTGGCCGGGCGACGAAGGGCGTAATCTCGGGCTCGAACCACGGCAACATGATGCGGCCCTCATTGCCGGGCGGCGTCAACGCCAGCGCGCGCGCGAAGTCGGACCATGTCATTCCGTACGCGTCGCGCACGCGCTCGCGCGCCAGCGATCCGTTACTGAAGCACGTAAGCCCCATGAAGTCGCCGGTCGGCGCTCCGAAGACGTGACCAACGCCCGCGGCATCGACTCGCGGATCGTTCATGAGGCCGAACACCGTATCGCTCGTGCCAAGCGAGATCGCGATTCGGCCTTCACGTACCAAGCCCACGCCGACGAGACTGCACGGGTTGTCGCCGGACCAGACGACGACTTTCGCGGGTGGCAAACCATAGCGGTCTTGCCAGAAAGCCGAGACGGTGCCGACAACGGCGTGCGCCGGAACAATCGAAGGCAACTTCGCGTGCAGGCCCGGAGCGGCGGCATCGACAGCCGGCTGCCACCACTCATGCGACGCAATGTCCATCAGGTTCATGCCTGACCCGTCGCCAGGATCGAGCGGACTATGACGGCCGATCAGGAGCGACGCCAGGAACGAGCTGACGAGATGCACGCGATCGGTCCCGGCGTAGCCTTCGGGATCCATCAGATGAAATCGTCTGATCTGCGCGGCGGTGAAACGCTCGAACGCGCGCGAGCCGGTGTGCGTCGCCAGCGTTCGTTGCCCCCCGACCGCCGCGGCGATCTGCTGGCATTCAGCGGACGTGCTCGAGTCCAACCAGACCGGGGCGACTGGCCGGGACAGCATCGGCGCCACAGAATCGACCAGCGGCCGGGTCGAATCGAGCCGCTCCAAACGCGCTCCCGCCGAGGCGTTGAGATACACGCTCCCGTGCTGTTGCGCGGACCCCGAGATCGCGGCGATTCGTCCGAGATCGAGGCCGCTGTGCGCGAGCCGCTCCATCATCACGTCGAGTGCCTCGGCCCACATCAGCGGAGACGAAACCGCCACTGCAGGATCGGTCTGCGGCAACACGCCGTGTCGCGTGCCGTACTGCGGCAGCACCTCGTCGAAGAGAATCGAGGTCTGGAGCACAACGCGCCGCTCCTCGCCGTGAACCTCGATCACGACGGCACTAAGGCTTTGCGTGCTCGAATCGAGCCCGATGTAGAGAGATGGCCTGCTCATTCGTGACGGACGGGCTGTCGTCGGGGCGACCGGTTTAGCCGGACCGACACGTAGTGTCCGGCTCCGTCGGACCGACACGTAGTGTCCGGCTTCCGCCGGACCGACACGTAGTGTCCGGCTTCAGCCGGACCGACACGTAGTGTCCGGCTTCAGCCGGACCTCATTCCAAGCAACAGATCGACCACCAACTGATCGAGCCGCTCGTAGGCAAGCCGCCGCGAGGCAAGCGCGTGTCGGTCGAACGCCTGCTCCTTCAACTGTTGCGCGCGTGCGCGGCTGTATGGGCCGATCGTCGTGTCGCTGTCGGCGCCACGGATCTCGGACAGCAGAGCCTGAATCTCACGGTCAGCGGCAAACTGCTTCGCCTTCTCCTTGAGTGCCAGGTAGGTACGCATGCAGCCGCGGGCGAAATCCCACACACCCTCCTCGTCTTCGCTGCGATAGGCGTGAGCATCGAAATGACGCGGCCCGTCGTATCCCGATTCCTCGAGCAGCTTCACCAGGAAGAACAACGGCTTGATCGACTCCGACGCGAAGCGCAGATCCTGGTCGAAGCGGCCTGGCTTCTGATCGTTCAGGTCGATGTGAAAGAGCTTCCCGGCCTCGATCGCCTGTGCGATCACGTGATAGAAGTTCAACCCGAGCATGTGCTCGTGCGCCACCTCGGGATTGACGCCGACCATCTCGGGATGCGCCAGCGTCTCGATGAACGCCAGATACGAGGCCGTCGTCGGGAAGTAGATGTCGCCACGTGGCTCGTTCGGTTTGGCTTCGAGCGCGAACCGCAACTCATAGCGCTGATCGCGAGCGTACTCGCACAGGAAGTCGATCGCCTCCCTGAATCGCTTGATCGCCTCGATCGGATCCTTGCCGGCATCCACTTCGGCGCCCTCGCGCCCGCCCCAGAACACGTACGTTCGCGCCCCGAGCTCCACGCCCAGGTCCATCGCCCTCATCGTCTTTTGCAGGGCGTACGCGCGAACGCGCGAATCGTGTGACGTGAAGGCGCCGTCCTTGAACACCGGATCGAAAAACAGGTTCGTCGTCGCCATCGGGACGGTGACGCCGGTCGCCTCGAGCGCCTTGCGAAAGCCTGCGACGACGCGGTCGCGTTCGGCAGGTGTCGCATCGATGGCCACGAGATCGTTGTCGTGAAAGTTGACGCCCCAGGCCCCGATCTCCGCGAGACGATGCACGGCGTTCACCGGATCCAGTGCCGGGCGCACGAAATCACCGAAGGGATCGCGGCCACGATTGCCGACTGTCCAGAGCCCGAACGTGAATCGGTCGGCGGGTGTTGGTTGAAGGCTCATAGTCTAGCCACTGAAGTACACATATGCGGCCACAATCAGAAGCAGCACGACGGCCGATCCAATCAGATCCCTCTGCTCCCAGCTCCGTCGCGACTCGCGCCGCTGCTCCGGAGTGACGGTCGCGTAGGTGAGCCCCGCCAACTGCGGCTCAGCGGGCGCAGGCGTGACGTGGCTCACCACAATCATGACCGCAACCGAGACGAGGAAGATCAAGAGGCCGTAGTACTGGAAATAGACGTTGTTGACTATCCACAGCAGCGAGCCAGTCGCGTAGCCGTGTTCGTAGCCCGGGGCTCCAAGCGTGACGGGAGTGTCGACGATGAGCCGGAAGATGCCAAGAGCGAATCCGGTGACGAGCGCCGCCAGACATCCCGCCGCGTTCAGACGCTTCATGAACACGCCGAGGAAGAAGACGGCCGCAATCGGCGGCGCCAGGTAGGCCTGCACACCCTGGAGGTACTCATACAGACCGCGCGCGCCCTGGATGACGGGAATCCACAACAGCGCGATGAGGACCATGGCGGTCGTCGCCATACGGCCGATCCACACGAGCCGTCGCTGCGATGCCGTGGGATGCAGCTTCTGATACACGTCCAGCGTGAAGAGCGTGGACGATGCGTTGAAGGCCCCCGCCAGCGAGCTCATGAGCGCAGCCAGCAGTCCCGCGACGACTACGCCGCGCAATCCGTCCGGCATCACGTGCTGGACCATGAGTGGAAACGCGCCCTGCGCTGATAAAGCCGCAACGCTGCCATCGGCGGCGACGAGCGCCGATAGCCCGGCCACACGGCCGGTGCGCGCCAACGCAACGGCGATCATGCCGGGCACGATGAAGATGAAGACCGGCAACAGCTTGAGGAAGGCGGCGAAGATCGTGCCGCGACGTGCCTCGCGCTCACCCTTCGCGCCGAGCGCGCGCTGAACGATGTACTGATCGGTGCACCAGTACCACAGCCCGATGATCGGCGCGCAGAAGAGCATGCCAGGCCACGGGTAGTTCTGATTGAAGTACCACGCGGCGCGGCCGGCCTCTTTCACCGGCGCCCATGTTCCTTCGACGCCGGCGGGCACGATCGGTTTCCAGAGATTGAACATCTCCGGCTCGAGAGCCGTCCTCAGCGCGCCCCAGCCACCGAGCTTCGCGAGCCCGAACAGGGTGAGAAGCAAAGAGCCGAGAACCAGAATCGCCGTTTGCACCGTGTCGGTGTAGGCCACCGCACGCATGCCACCGAGCACGGTGTAGAGGCCGGTCAGCACGACGACGAGCACCGAGCCGATCCAGAAGCTGCCGAACTGGACGCCGCCAATCCCAATCGCGATATCCGGCAGGAGGACGCTGAAGACGACTCCGCCGGCGAAAATGCCAACGGCGATCTTCGTCAGCACGTAGGCGACGAGTGAAATCGCCGACAGCACCCATCGCGCCGCCGGCGAGAAGCGCCGTTCGAGGAACTCGGGCATCGTATAGACGCTCGAGCGCATGTAGAAGGGCACCATGACCCAGCCGAGCACGAGGAGGCACCAGGCGTGCAGCTCGAAGTGCGCGAGCGCGACGCCGCTGGTCGCGCCCGATCCCGCCAGACCGACCAGATGCTCCGAGCCGATGTTGGACGCGAAGATCGAGGCGCCGACGATCACCCACCCGAGGTGACGGCCAGCTAGGAAGTAATCGTCAACCGTGTCGCGGTTTCTGAGGATCGACCACCACGTCAGTCCGAGGAGGAGCGCGAAGTACACGCCCACGACGACCCAATCGACCGGAGTCACGCGCGCAGATTATAGCGGCGCGCCGCGCCGGTCCTTAGTCCTTTGTTCTTGGTGCTTGGTCTCTCCGTGGTCCTTAGTCCAGTCTGGTCCGCAGCGGGACCAAGGACGGCTACACTGAACGAAGAATGCTGTGGCATCACCGCAGGCCAGCGGTGAAGTCACGATGTAGCAGCCGGTGAAAGAGATGCTCTCCCGCCTCGCGGCGCACCGACAGCCGTCCGCTCTCGTACGCGCGCGACTTCAGCCCTCGTTGCACCGAAACACAGATCGCCACGTCTTCGTCCTGAATCTCCTGACTGACGGCAATGCTCGCTAGATTGGCGGGGCGTGCCGCGTCGGAGACCTCGGCGAAGTAGAAGTCGAAGATGACTTCTGTCTTGTCCACCCCGTGCGGGATCACCAGGTTGGTATCCATCGCACGGCCGTAGCAGTTGATCATGAAGTTTGGATAGACCCAGTAGTAGAAGGCGTTCTCACCCTGACGGACAGCCCCTGTGCGCTGGTCAGCGCGGTCGCTGACGAGCGGGCTCCACTGCAGGCAGAAGCGCTCGCCCGTTTCGATGGCGTACTCGCGTGAGCTGAGCACGCTGTCGAGGCCACGGTGCACGTGCGGCACGTGATAGCCGCCATCGAGGTAGTTATCGACGAACACCTTCCAGTTGCAGTCGAGCGTATAGTGCCGCCGCTCCAGCCAGTGCAATGACTCGAGGCCACGCGCACGAAGGTGGCTCGAGAGGTCTGTCCCGAGGAAGTCGTCCAGGGACGTGGTCGTGTGCCCCGGCCTGACGAATACCCACTTCTCCGCGACGTCGCAGTCCACCGGAACGAGACCGTGCTTCGAGCGATCGAATTCGCACACGTCCGCGAAATCCGGTGTGCCCTTCAGCACTCCGTCGAGCGCGTAGGTCCACCCATGGTACGGACATCGAAACTGCTCGGAGGATCCGTGCTCGTGCGTCACGACCGCCGCGGCATGATGCCGGCACACGTTGAAGAACCCGCGCAAGATCTCGTCGGCACCTCGGACAGCGACAATCGGCTCACCACCGGGAAGCTCGCACGCAACGTAGTCGCCGGATGCGCGAACCTGCTCGAGTCGCCCCGCGACCTGCCATGAATCACGGAACACAGTCGCGTGTTCCAGCTCCAGCACGCGAGGATCGAGGTACCACGCGGCCGGAATCGTCGATGCGAGCGCCAGCGGCAGATCGGCTCGGTACTGATTGACTATCGATTCGAGAGAGTCCGGCATTGCCGCGCTTCAGCGCCGAGGAATAGGTAGATCGAGGTTGTCGAGCCCGTTCTTGTAGTCCGGATCCATCGCGGCGAGATCGGCACGATAGCTGATGGTGTCAGCGGTTGGAAAGTTCGCCGGAATCTTCTGCGTCACGAGTCCGCTCGCTGCCCATTCGGTCCCTCGCTGGAATGTGACGACGAAGTCCGTCGAGCTGAGGGCGGCGATGTCGTGTCCCCAGGTTGTGTGAAAGATGCGCCCGCGGCCGTAAGTGAGCACCATGAGTTGCGGCTCCTCACGGCCAGAGCCGGCGTTGGCAGGATCGGAATATGCCGTCGCCAGAACAGTCATGTTCTTGCCAGGTCCACGCAATCGTGCGTAGAGCTCGTCGCCCTGGTGCATCCACACTTTCGGCAGGCCTCGGGTGATCGGATGGTTGGGATCGCGCAGCGTCACCTGGAACGGCACACGCCGTCCGTGACTGCCCGCACGGCCTGCCGTGGTGTCGGACACGAGCGAGCCGTTCGCGTAGTACCAATAGGGCCCGGCTTGCTCGTTTCGGTTGCGCCACCCGCCGACGCCGGTGATCTCGTTGAAGGCGGTCCAACCGGCGAACGCATTGTCAGCAGCGTGCACCGAGACGACGCCTCCGCCGCCCTTCACGTATTCCTCGAACGATGACTTGAGCGCCGCGGGCCATCGTTCGTCGGGGGCGTCGTAGTTCAACACCACCGCCTGCTGACGAGCAAAGTCGGGCTTGAAGCTGCTGAAATCCGTACCCGGTGCTGGAGCGGTCGCGACCGTCACCGCGAACAACCCGGTCTCGTCGAGCATCCTCTCGAGCACCGGCGTCACATGCTGCCAGTCGTGATACGGACCACCGCTTTCGCCGTCGAGGATCATCACCGGGATCGGCGCGGCCGCCCGTGACGCGATCGACGCAAGCAAGCCCACGAGTGAAACGACCGGAACCAGGCGGGGCATTCCAAGAGAGGATACACCTCGACGCATATACTGAGGCCTCGTGAGTCCTCTTCTCAGCGGCACGCGGGGCCTCGCGGTTCGTGCCGCGATTATCGCGTTCGCCGGCACGATCGTGTACCTGAACAGCCTGCCGGCGCCGTTCATCTTCGACGATCAGACCGCGATCCTGAACAACAGCGGTATCCGGCAGCTGTGGCCTTTGACCGTGCCGCTGTCGCCGCGGGCCGACACACCGCTCGCCGGACGGCCCATCGTGAGCCTGACGTTCGCCATCAACTACGCCACCAGCGGCCTCGACGTTCGCGCGTATCGACTGACCAATATCGCCATCCATCTGATGGCCGCGGTCGCTCTGTTCGGCCTGGTGCGGCGCACGCTGCTGCTCCCGAGTTCAGGTCCGGCTAAAGCCGGACACTACGGGTCGGCCGAAGCCGGACACTACGGGTCGGCTAAAGCCGGACACTACGGGTCGGCCGAAGCCGGACACTCCGGGTCGGCCGAAGCCGGACACTCCGGCTCGTTGACGACTGCATTCGGTCAGCACGCCACCGATCTGGCATGGGTGATCGCGCTTATCTGGACGCTGCATCCCCTGCCATCGGAAACGATCGACTACGTGACGCAGCGCACCGAGTCGATGATGGGACTCTGTTACTTCCTGACGCTCTATTTCAGCGTCCGCGCTCTCGAACGGCCCCCAGGCCGCTGGCAAATCGCGGCCATTGCCGCCTGCGCTGCCGGAATGGCCTGCAAGGAGTCAATGGTGACGGCGCCGTTGATGGTCGTGCTGTTCGATTGGGTCTTCGTCACGACGGCGATGACTCGCAAGATCCATCGCACGCGCCTATACGTCGGTCTTGCTGCCACATGGCTGCTCCTCGCAGTGCTGATGCAATCCGGCCCGCGGACAACGGTCGGGTTCGCGACAGGAGTCAGCGGGTGGACGTATCTGCTCAATCAAGCTCCGACGCTGCTCTCCTATCTCCGTTTTGCCTTCTGGCCTCGGCACCTGATCCTCGATTACGGCATCCCACAACCGGTGACGCTGGCCGATGTGTGGCTGCCGGTGGCGCTGATAGTGGCGATTGGAGCGGTGGTCGTTCTGCTGCTCGTTCGACGCCCTCCCCTTGGCTTCCTTGGCGCATGGTTCTTCATCCTTCTCGCGCCGACCTCCAGCATCGTCCCGATCTCCACTGAGGTGGGGGCCGACCGGCGAATGTATGTGCCGCTGGCCGCGATCGTCGCGCTCGTTGTCCTCGGCGCCTATCGCATGTGGACGAGCCGTGGGTTGCGCAAGGGCGCTCTGGTCGGCTCAGCCGCGGCAATATCTGTCTGCCTGCTCCTGTCTATCGCGACGATGGAGCGTAACGGCGAGTACGAATCGAAGCTCTCGATTCTACAAACGACCGTTGAACGAAAACCGCAGCCGCGCGCCTATCAGATGTTGGCCACCGCGCTCTTCGAAGCAGGCCGTCGTCAGGAAGCGCTGCAGTACCTCGAGAAGGCGAGAGAAGATCCCGTCGCCAGCTTCATGCTGGGGGTGGAGCTGATCTCAGAGGGACAGTACACGCGCGGCGCCGACGAGCTCGAGCGGTTCGTCAGGCTTGCGCCGAAGCACGTCAGGGCAATGGATGCACGCGAAGCGCTCGGGCGTGTCTACGCGATCAACGGGAATCTCGAGCGCGCGACGACCTATTTGAACGAGGTCCTGGCGGCGGACCCGCGGCGAGGCAGCGCCCACGGCTTCCTCGGTGGCGTCCTGATTCAACAAGGACGAAGGGCTGAGGGCGTCCGTGAGTTTCAGATTGCAGCCGACGTGCAGCCCGGAAACGCGGACGCGCTTCGCCAGCTCGGGATCGCACAGGGTCAAACCGGCCAGCTCCAAGCCGCAATCGGCACCTTCAAACGAGCGATCGAGCTCAATCCGCGAAGCGCGAGAGATCACTACTTGCTCGGACGCGCACTCGCGGCGTTGGGGCAGCTTCCGGCGGCCGTGCCCTACTTCGCACGAGCAGTTGAACTGGATCCGCAGGACGCGGAAGCCCGCGAGGACCTCCGCCGCGCGCAAGAAACGATCGCGCCACCCAGGCGCTAGCGTGATTCACAACAGTGTCGCGGCGAGTCTTCCGCCCTCGCCAAGGTCGGGTCAACGCGGGTCTGAAGACTCGCCTCTCTCCCTGCGTCAGTGCCCCGGAGACGGGAGCTCCGGGGGATACGACTGCCGCATACGGCGTGTGCCCTTCACCCACACGGCGAGAAACGCCGCCGAGAAGAGGGTCTGAAGCGGCATCCACAAGGCTCCGCCGAGCAGCGTGCCGAACATCGCGACGAGCCAGATACCGGTCAGCCCGGAGGTGTCGCCATGCGAGACCATGAGCATGCTCAACATGCCGACAGCAACGACCCAACCGATGGTCGTGAAGAAGTGCACCCGCCGCAGACGCCGGGCCAGACGGCCTCGACCTCGGACGCGGCGTGACAACCAGAAGGCAATGATTGGCGGGACGAAATACTGAAGGAGCTCGAAGCTCGCTGTGTTGATCGTCGTAACCCCTTCGGCTTCCGCCGTCGCGCTCTCGATCAGGGGCTTCAGGTTGTAGAACGCAAATACCAGGCTTGCGACAACGCCCACTCCGAAGATGAGGGCCCCCAAAAAGCTTCGTCGAGGAGGCATCTCGGGCGGAGTGTACCATGTCGTTTCGGCGCAACCTCGGCTGCGTTGTCGCTCACGAATGGTACGCCTGCCTGCCGACGCCTTGAACCGGAATATTCTGCGATGTCAGCACCTCGCGCTGCAGAGCGTACATACACGCGGCCGCCTCATCGATTCGCCGAACGAAGGCGAGCGATCCCTGCAGGATCGGCGTCAACTTCTCACGATCCTGAATGCGCGCCGCAGGGTACTCGTGCTCGACGACAAGGTGCGTCTCGGCCACGTCGATCGGCAACAGTTCTCGAGCTGCCAACTGATGGTCCAGCCAATCTACCGATCGGTTCTGCAGATAAGCCAGTGGATCGTGTCTGGCCGTACCTGGCAGCTCGTGCTCACAGAACACGACCTGCTTCTTCCACGCGTTGACCTGATCGGCAGGCTTGTCTGACGGCTTGCCAGCGATCCAGTCGCCTCGTTCCATCGTTTGGCCGCTATAGCCCCACGCGGCGACCCCTTTCGCATCGATGACCTGACCTTTGACGTGGAATCCGCCGATCAGGAATCCGTAACCCTCGTCCTTCAAGTATTGAAAGATCGAGCGTGTGTCCTGACCCATGAGGATCGCGTGCGACGGGTCGTAGTGGATGCGGAACTGATCGCCGACGCCGTGCCGCTCGCAAATCTTGTGGAGGACGATCCACGCACCGGGTGTGTAGGCGATGTTGTTGTGCCAGTTATCCGATGTCGTCCATCCCGGCATCGGGCACTGCTCGACGCGGTAGGTCAAGCCACGGTCTCGTGCGGCTTTCAGCAGCGGGATGAAGTGCTGCTCGAAGTCGAGCAGATTCTCGTCAATGCTGCGCTGTTGATTGCGACCGACGAAGCCGCAGACGGCGTTCACGTCCAGCAGCACGGCCGCATCGAAGACGCGCAGGAGGAAGTCGTGCTTCTTCTCTCGCGTGGCGCGATCGTGATGCAGCAGGTTGTCGAAATACGCGAGATCGGAGAGGCCGACGCCGGTTGACTTCATCGCGGCGTGGACCCGCTGCGCCCGGGCGCGATCGAACGTGTCACGCAGGTCCAGCGTGTTCGCAACCGGATCGAGCATCGCCTCGGGCGGCACGTCCGACTCAGACGGATGAAGGGCGGCGGAGAGCTGAATGTCGTCGGCGCCAAGATCGCCGGCGAACTCGAGCCAGTCTTCGATCGCGAGGTCGGGATCCGCATCGCGCTCCGCACGCGGAGTCAGCTCCTGCAGCGCGGCGGTGAGAATCCCCACCTTCATGAACCTTGGCTCGAATCTGGTCATACGCGGGTCCACGCGCCGCCATCGGCGGCGCTCTCGAGAATGGCATCGACGATGCGGTTTGCGCGGAAGCCGTCCTCGAAGCTCGCGACCATGGGGGACAAGGCCGGATAAGGAGGGCCGGCGGCGATGCACGAATAGATTTGGCGCATCAGGTTGCAGAACGCGTCGGCCCACGCCTCCTGATGTCCACCAGGCAAGTGCGCGTATCCGCGAACGCTCGCATCCAGCAGCGACGGATCTTTCTGCAGGACTTCGTTGGCCTTGTCGCGATGACCGAACCAGAGCTCGTTCTGATCTTCCTGCCGCCACCGCAACGACGCCTGTGCGCCACAGACCTCGAGGACGAGATCGTTCTTGTGCCCGCCGCAGACCTGGCCGACGGAAAAGCAACCGCGCGCACCGTTGTCGAATCGGACGAGCACGGACGCCAGATCCTCGACCCTGACGTCCACGACCTCTCCGCT